>Ga0181538_10001007_pt1 | contig 32653 bp, 27 predicted proteins | sample PEATcosm2014_Bin_40_FD_119773 | JGI IMG/M metagenome (GOLD analysis project Ga0181538, IMG submission 119773) | Peatland microbial communities from MTU Mesocosm Facility, Houghton, MI, USA - PEATcosm2014_Bin23_30_metaG | ecosystem: Environmental > Terrestrial > Soil > Wetlands > Peat | place... | reverse complement strand
GCCTTCGGGAACTTTAAATTCGGGGAGCGCGTTGGGAATGCGATCAATCTTGACGTTGCAGCGCGCGGCGATATCCACCGTGCGGCTGACGGCGTCGGGAACTTCGCGGAACACCTGCGCCATTTCCGCGGCCGTCTTGAAGTAGAACTGGTCGGTAGCGAATTTCATGCGATGCGTGTCGCTCATGGTTTTGCCGGTCTGGATGCAGAGCAGCACTTCCTGAGCGTGGGCATCTTCGTGGTGCAGGTAGTGGCAATCGTTCGTGGCCACCAGGGGAATGCCAGTTTCCTTCGAGAGGCGGATCAGTTCGCGGTTGACGCCCTTTTCGATCGGCAGGCCCTGATCCTGAATTTCCAGGAAGAAGTTCCCTTTCCCGAAAATGTCGCGAAGCTTGTAGGCATTTTCACGGGCCAGGTCGAACTTTTCTTCGACGACACACTCCGTGACCGGACCGCGCAGGCAGGCGGAGAGAGCGATGAGTCCCTTGCTGTGTTTGGCGAGGAGATCGTAATCAATGCGCGGCTTGTAATAAAAGCCTTCCAGAAATCCGGCGGAGACGAGCTTGATGAGATTGTGGTAGCCCTCGAGGTCCTCGCAGAGGAGGACGAGGTGATTGCTACCACGGACGCCAGGCTCCATTTCGCCGCGTTCGCCATTGGCGCCGCCATTGGGAGGCCCGGCCTTTTCGCCACGGTCATGGCGGCTGCCCTTTGCGACATAGACTTCGCAACCAATGATGGGCTTGACGTCGCGCTTGCTGGCTTCATTGAAGAAATTGGCGGCGGCAAAGAGGTTGCCATGGTCTGTAACGGCCACGGCAGGCATTTTCTGGCGGGAGGCTTCATCGAGAAGCTCGGAAATATCGCAAGCGCCATCCAGCAGGCTGAAGTCTGTGTGGAGGTGCAAGTGAACAAACTGCGGATTGCCCATGGAAGTTGATTGTAAATCGGTGGAGGAGGAAATGCGAACGGGATTGTTGCGATTCCCACAGGGCGAAGAGGCGAATTGCGAGACGACAGAAACCCATGCAATGCGTTCGTGGGATTGTATACTCGCCTTACGAACTTGTGTTCGTCATCCAGAGCGAGGAAAACAATGCGCAATCTTAGCGGAAGTGCGGGCTTGCCGGCGGAGCGGTGGCGGGCGATGTTGCGAATGACGGGAATGATTTTGATTGGAGCAGCACTGGGAATTTTGCCTGCCGGGGCGCAGGAAATAACGAACGAAACGTTGATGGTAAAGCTCGATGCGAAGGGCGGATCGTATCAGATTACCAGGCGCGGCGAGCGCGCGGTGTTGACGAGTGGCGTGGCAGCCAGGGTTGATGGGCGATGGTTGAGGCCCGGCGATTACCCGCAACATCAGGCGGAGGAATCTTCATTTAGCGATGCGCTGGGCGCCGGAAAACAAATCACGCTGACGTGCTCCGGGAAAAAGGATGCGCCGGATCTGATTTTGGTGGCGCAGTTGTACGAGAAGCGACCCTATGGCGCTGTAACCGTCAAGGTGCGAAACGACCGGGCGAAAGACGTTACGGTACAGGAGATCCGGAGCTTGGAGGCGACCGGCGATCCCCTGATTAATCTTGGAGGCTTACCTTCGGGGGTGCGCGTGCTTTCCGACAGCTTCAGCGAAGATTGGCCGGACATGAAGATCTACGATTTGGGGAAGGCGCCCGAGGGTCTGCATCGCGGAGTCGGCAGCCAACTGATTTACAACCGGGCGAGCAAGCAAAGCTTGTTTCTGGGCGCGCTGAGTTCGGAAAAGTTTCTGACGATTTTGCGTTTACAAAGCGCCGGCAGCGGGGAGCAAACCAGAGTGGCGTCCTACACCGTGGACTCCACGGGAACGACGGAAATTCAGAAGGACTTCAATTTGAAGGACGCCGCAGCGGACGCGCAGGTTGAATTGAGCCTGCCAGTGAAACCCGGAGAGACATTGGCTTCCGAGCGGCTGCTTTTCGCAACTGGGCCGGATTATCACGCGGAGTTGCTGGCGTATGGCGAAGCGATTCGACTGCTGCACCATCCGCGCTTGCCGAAGCAGATTCCGATTGGTTGGTGGAGCTGGACGGCATTTTATGGGGCGATCAACGAGGGCGAGACGCTGGCGAATGCGGATTGGCAGGCGCAACACCTGAAGGCGCTGGGCTATCAGTTTTTTCAGATTGACGAAGGCTACCAGTACGCTCGCGGAGAATTTACGACCACAAATGCTGCCCAATTTCCCAGCGGGCTGCGCTACGTGGGCCATCGGATCACCGGCGATGGGCTCACGCTGGGCCTTTGGACAGCGCCGTTCGAGGTGACCAGCCGGGCGTGGGTGTACGAAAAACACAAGGAGTGGCTGGTGCATGATGCCAAGGGGAATCCCATTCCTTTGGGAGACGTATGGGATCAGAACATTGACACGCTGTACGCTCTGGACACGACGCACCCCGGGGCGCAGGAATATCTGCGGCAAACGTACAAGACGCTGGTGCGCGAATGGGGAGTGCGATTTATCAAGCTGGATTTCATGGACACAACGGCGATCGAAGGCTACCGCTACGCGCCGAATACAACGGCGTTGGAAGCGCAGCGCATCGGCTTGCAGATTATTCGCGATAGCGTGGGCGAGGACGTGATTTTGGATAAGGACGGAAGCCCCATGCTGAACGCGGTGGGGTTCACGGAGACGGGCAGAGTGGCAACGGATACGTCGCATTCGTTTGCGGGCACGAAGACTGCTGGAGTGGGAATTGCCGCGCGGTTTTACATGGATCGCAATTTCTTTGTGAACGATCCAGACGCGTTCAATACGACGAGTGAAGACTTCAGCGATATGGCGGAACTTCCCGCGACACTGCCGCTGGCCGCGGCGCAGGCGTCCATTGCGCTAGCGAGCGTCGCCGGGGGCATGTATGAGATTGGCGACGACATGACAGTGCTGGGTGCGGCGAAGGACCGGCTCGCACTGGTTGAGAACAAGGATTTGCTGCGTATGGCGAAGTGGGGGCATGCGTCCACTCCGGTGGATCTGCTGAGTTATGCGCCGGAGGATGAACAACCGAGTATTTTTCTGCTGCAGGAAGGCCCGCGACAAGCCATCCTTACGGTTTTCAATTGGACGAAAAGTTCGCGCTCGCACACGTTGCGGCTTGCGGATTTGGGATTACCAGCGGATCACGCGTTTTCAGGTATGGATGTGTTGAACCCGGGGGCATCGGTGGCGACTGAAAACGGCGGCGTGCAGATCAAAGATGAACCAGCCGAATCAGTGAGAGTGATTAAGTTGATTGATCAGAACGTTCCGGAGACGGCACCCGTTATCATCGCGGATGTACCCGCGAACGCAAAAGCAGGCGAGACGTTTAGCGTGATGGGAGAAACGCAGACGGGCAGCGTGCCGGTGGTGGAGTATTCCTGGGATTTCGGAGACGGTGTGTCCGCGCAAGGCCAAACGGTGAGTCATGCTTATACGCATGCGGGCGAGTTTACGATTGTGCTGAAGGCTGAGGGTGTGGACGGTGGAGAGAGCCAGAAGAGCTTCATCGTGAAAGTGACGAGAAAGCTCGATGCTTTTACCAGACTGCGAGACAACAAGCGATACCGCGAACCGACCGAACAATAGGAAGCATCGCATCAATACTTCTGGCTACCAGCGTGCGTACCCCAGGGGTTAAAACCCCTGGTGTTGTGGGGCTCTTGGGCACGGCTGAAGCCGTGCCCTCCCGGGAGCTATTTAGAGATGGCCTATATTGGTCGGTGGCCGTGACGCGTGGACAGAGCGCGCTTATTTCTTGCCTTTGGATTTTTTCGCGTTGGCCGCTTTTTGGGAGGCCATCAGACGGGCCTTTGTGGCGCCCTTGTCCGCTCCGCCGTGCTTCGCCGGGGCAGGTTCGGCGGCCTTCTCGCCGGCTTTGACGGGCTTCTTTTCTTTCTCTTTTTTCTTTGGCGCTTCCTTGATGCCGGAAAACTTGCGCAGCATCTTCACGCGCTCTTCGGGCGTCTTGCCGCGTCCGTTCAATTGCGCAGCGAACACTTCCTGGACCACGTGATCGAACTTCGGGCCGCGTGCCATGCCCAGGGCTTCCAGTTCGTTGCCAACGACGGGCAGCGCCAATCGGATGGGCCGCCACTTGTGGAGAAAGGCCTTCAATTTGGAGATCGCGGCGGAGTTGTTGGATTCCGCAAGGAGATAGGCGACGTGCTCCATGGAGAGCTTTTCGATGTAGCGGTAGGCGTCGATGGGCGTCTTCGTTTTCTTGCCAGCCAAGTCTTTCTGAATTTCATTGGCCTTGTCAGGAAAGTTCTCGATCACATCGATTTCGGCGGAACGGAAGCCCAGCTTAGAGAGTAGATGGCTGGCTTCGCGGTCCTTCAAACGTCCCAAAATGGCGAGCATCATGGGCGTGGCGAGGCGCGGGCGGAAACCGGCCATGAAAAGGTCGTCGCGAACCTTGATGACGCGGTTAATGGCCTCGTAGTCGGGATGTTTCTTGTCGAGGAGCGGGTGAACGCGTTCGAGGAGATTGTTCTCTTCCCAATCCTTGAGGGTGAGATGAGGGCGTTCTTCCTTAGCCAGGGCGCGCAATTCATCGCCGGCATCTTCGGGAGTGATGGTGTGGTGGAGTTCGCGCTCGATGGCGAGATTGAACCATTCCTGAGTGCGGGATTCGAGTTTGTAACCCATGCGCGCGGCAATGCGCAGAGCGCGAATGAGGCGCACCGGCTGATTGGTGAAGCTGTGAATGGTAAGGGCGCGGACTTCGCCATGCTCGATGTCAGAAAGACCGTTCGTCGGATCGAGCAACAGGCCGCGCGAGGCGGGATTCAGAGAGATGGCGATGGCGTTCAGGGAGAAATCGCGGCGGCGGAGATCCTCCATGATGGTGGACCAGCGGATTTCGGGGCGCGTGCCGGGGCGGACGTAGTGATCGTCGCGGGCGGCGGAGATGCTGCCCTCATAATCGCCGGTGAAAAGAATCTCGACCTGACGCAGCTTTTCGTCCTCGGAAAGGACTTTCGCGCCACCCTTTTCGAGTTCGCGCGCCATCTTGGAAGGATTGCCTTCCACGGTGAAATCGAGATCGCGCAAGGTGGCGCCGGTAATCAGGTCGCGCACGGTGCCACCGGTGAGGTAGATATTGAAGCCCATGGCCGAGGCCAGCTCCTGAACACGCAGCATGGCCGCGCGTTGTTCGGGTGACAGCCGGCTTTCCAGCAAGAACATATAGTCTGGCATTGCGCTCCTTCCGCTTCAGGGTGGTCATGCCCGGTAGGGCTGCCGCACCCGCGATGTATTGCCGCCCACGCGCTAAGCGCGCGGGTGATGTGCCTTGTAAATCTGCTTGAGCCGCTCCTCCACGACGTGGGTATAGATTTGCGTCGTGGATATATCGGAATGGCCCAACATCAGCTGGACGGAGCGCAGATCCGCGCCGCCTTCCAGCAAATGTGTTGCAAAACTGTGGCGCAGCATGTGCGGCGTCAATCCGTTGCGCATGCCCGCCTGCCTGCCGTAGGCAGAGAGAATCTTCCACACGCCGACGCGGCTGAGCGGCCCGCCACGGCGATTGATGAAGAGTGCGGTGGGGTTGGACTGCTTCCCTGCCTTGATCAGCTTGGGACGGGCGTCGCGCAGGTAGCGGTCCACAAGAGCGAGCGCCTTTTTCCCGATGGGCACGATGCGTTCCTTGTTGCCCTTGCCGATGCAGCGGACGCAGCCCGCGGCGCGGTCCATGTCCATTACACGGAGGCCAACCAATTCGGAAACGCGCAAGCCGGTGGAATACAGCACTTCGAGCATGGTGCGGTCCCGCAGCCCCGCAGGTTGCTTATCGTCGGGCTGAGCGAGCAACTTCTCGACCTCTTCGAGGCGCAGATAGCCAGGCAAGGAGCGGCGAATCTTGGGCGATTCAAGGTTCAGGGAAGGATCTTCGGTGCGTAAATCGTGAATCAGGGTAAAGCGGAAGAAGTTGCGCATGGTGACGAGATGGCGTGCCACGGTGCGGCTCTCGAGCTTCTGGCGGTAGAGACTGGCGAGGAAATCCACCAGGTCATCGCGCGAGATGGCCTCCAGCGTGAGCTTTTTCTTTTTGGCAAACTCGTCGAATTTGAGCAGGTCTCGCCGGTATGCGGAGACAGTGTTGGGCGACAGTCCCTTTTCCACACGGACGTAGGTCAAAAACGCGGCAATTGTCGTGGCAATTTCCATTACGTACCCGCCAAACCTTCCGCGGCTCCCGGCCGCCGCATGGCAATTCCATAAACTTCTTCGACTTCAGGGCATTTGAAGAGCCAGGTCAATCCGATGTAAAGGACGGTGGCGCCCAGGATCATTGCGACGAAGACTACCAGTTGCAGAGAAAAGGCGCCCTGAAGCGCGTTCTTGGCATAGTAATTGGCGATCAGGCAGCCTGCACCCATGATTGCGGAACACAGCGAAATCTTACCGATGGAGCGGAAAATATCAAACATACCCATTGGGCCGTAGCGCAGGCGGAAGATGATGAAGAGGGTGAAGAAGTCGAAGAAAGTGGCGAGCGCGGTGGCCAGGGCGGGCCCGCCATTCTGGAAGCGGCGGAAGAGGAACTGCAAGAAAATGATGTTGAGGACGATGTTCAACACAAAAGAGATGGAAGCAACGATGACGGGCGTCTTGGTATCGCGCGCGGAGTAGAAGGCTGGCACGATGAGTTTTACGCACGCGAGAGCGGGCAAGCCGATGGCGTAGTACAGCAGGGGCCGCGCGGTGAGGCGGGTGGATTCGGCGACGAATTGACCGTGCTGGAAGAGTACGCGGATGATGGGCTCGCGCAGAATCATCAGGCCCATTGCGGCGGGCACGGTGATGTAAGCGACGATGCGCACGGCGAAGGTGAGTGTTTTCTTCAAGCCATCGTAATTATTGGCGGCGGCTTGGTGAGCCATCATGGGAAGAATCGCGGTGGCCACGGCGATGGCATAACCGCCGAGGACCAGCTCCATGACGCGGTCCGCAACGTACAAAGCGGTGAGGCTGCCGCGCGGCATGCGTGCGGCTTTGGCGAAGTAGGTGTCCACGAAGAAATTGATCTGCGAGATTCCCAGGCCGAAGAAGCGCGGGAAGATGACGCGGGCGACGCTGCGAATTCCAGGGTGAGAAAACGAAATGCCGAAATCGAAGCGCATGCCCCGGCGAACCATCTGCGGCACCAGGATCAGAAATTGCAACGCGCCACCGACCAGAACTCCCACCGCTAAAGAGACGGCCGGGCTCGAGAAATAGCGCCAAACCACGGCGGTAGAAAATGCGATGATGGAGATGTTGAGAAGAACCGTGGTGGAGGCGGGCAGGGCGAAATGGTTGAAGCAATTCAGAATGCCCATACCCAGAGCGGCGAGTCCCACGAAAAAGAGATAGGGGAAGATGATGCGGTTCAGAGCGATGGCCTCATCCCAGCCAACAAGAATGTCGGCCTGGGTTGGAAATGGCACGATGACTTGGCGAGAGAAGACCACGCCGAGCACGGTGATGACGGCCAGTACGAGAGCCAAGGTCCAGAAAAGCTTGTTGGCGAACTCCCAGAGTTCTTCCTTGGAACGCTCGCGCATGTAAGTGGTGAAGACCGGGACGAAGGTGGCGGCGACGGTGCCTTCACCGACCAAGCGCCTGAAAAGATTGGGGATACGATAAGCGAGGACGAAAGAGTCGGCGCTGAGAGTGGTGCCCAGGAGCAGCGTGATACGCTGGTCGCGGACATAGCCTAGAACTCGGCTTACAATCGTAACCAACGAGATGATTGAGGCCGACTTCAGAATCTCTTTTTTCTCGGACAAGGGCTGGCTCTCAGGACCTAAACCCAATAAAAACAATGAGTTGACAGGAAAAACGTGTTTAACTTAACATAACCTCAACAATTCTGCAATGGTTTCGTGCCAGAAACGGAAAAATTCAGTTTGAAACAGCGCGCCCCAGCCACGACCCACAAAAAAGTGGTGATTGAACTTCTCGACCGCACGGTGATCCGCGGGTTCCTGAACCCTACGCGACTGGCTGCGGCTGAGGCGCTGGATTTGTTGACTCCGGACGGCGAACACGAACAGATTGCGCTCGATAGAGTGCGCGCGGTTTATTTTGTGCGCGACCTGACGGAGGAATTTGAGCCGGAGCGGAAATCGTTTTTGAGCCGGCCGAAGCTGGATGGGTTGTGGGTGAAGCTGCGGTTTCGCGACGACGCGATTCTTGAGGGCGTGATACCGAACGATTTGCTGTCGTTGTTAGAGAATGGTGTGCACTTGACGCCGCCGGATTTCAATTCCAATACGGACCGGATTTATGTGCCGCGCTCGGCGCTGGCGGAATTGACGGTGCTGGGAGTGGTAGGGATTGCGCGCAGGAAGCCTGCGGCGGTGGCGGGGGCGGCGCAGCCGAGGCTGTTCAACGAGTAATTTCTTGATTCGGGAACGTAGCTACGATTAGTAAGTATGTTTGAATTCCTTTTCGACCTGATTGTAGGGCTTATTTTGGAGTTCGGGATCGAACTCGGCGGGGCAGTCTTGCTGGACCTCGTCATGCGCGTGATCGCCAAGGTTTTTGATTCTTCTAGATTCCAAAACGCATTTTTGGCTTTTTTCGCTTACCTTTTCTTCGGTGTCGCGATGGGTGCATTCAGTCTTCTCCTCTTTCCGCATCACCTGTTCCATCCTAGCCGTTTCCATGGACTCAGTTTGATCATCAGCCCGGTTATTACAGGTTTGGCGATGTGGCTGGTGGGAACTGAGCTTTTGGAGAAGGGAAAGCAAATCACACGGATTGAGAGTTTTGGTTATGCGGCTGTGTTCGCTTTCGGTATGGCGCTTATGCGTTTCCTTTTCACGCGGTAGGCGGCCTCGCAACCGCGCCCCTTCAACGAATGAATTGGGAGCGCATCATTTCAGGGGAATACGCCAATCGAGATTTGCATTCAGGATTCCGTTTCACAGAGTCCGAGAGCCATTATTTTTTCTCGTTGCCCCAGGATGCGACATAGATTAGCTGATAGAGCGAGCTTTGACCGTTGGCTTTGATTACCACGATGTGTTGCTTCTCCTTTGTGCCGGATTTAAAGACCATCCCGCCCTTCTCCGAATTGCCTTCATCACAGCTAATTGGTTCTGGAGAACCGTTTTTTGTTGCGTCGGTATCGGACGGCGAGGGGTGAGAGCAATCGAGGACCTTTCCGTATTTGGCGAGAGCCTTCTTGTAATAGTCCGCGATTTTATCTGGAGAGGCATCCGACTCCATCTTCAGAACGACCAGTTTGAAGCCCGAACCACCGCCCCAAAGACCTAAGTTTGCGCCAGTGGAATCCTCGTCTTTGTCTTTGTGGCGGCGAGAACCCGGATAGAGAGGTAGGCCGACATCCTTGGCATCGGCCTCACCACTCATAACCACGCCTGCTCCTTTTTGTTCCTGGGCCGATGTATGGGGCGGAGCCAGGAAGAGGACAGCAAGGGCTATGGCGGATAAAGAACGGAATGCCAGCGGGCACCGGAAGCGCCACCGGTCAGAATTGAAAGAGAACAAAGACATTGAACCTCCTCGGATTGTGAAGCGTGCCTGGATATTGGATGATACGCAAAAGTGGCAAGCAAAGTTCAGGGCAGATGTAGGACTTATGATGTGCGATTTCCTATTGGAACCTGAAAGCAGTTCCCTGTTGCACCTGCCAGTTTGTTCGCGGTGTTACCGAGGGGCTTCCTGATAGAGGCCGATGAGGTTGCCGGCTGGATCGAAGAAGCTGGCAATCCAGGCGGTACTACCTGGAGAGTCGTGGTGGGGAGAATCGACAATGATGCCACCGTGGGAGGCAACCTGAGCCAGGGTGGCATCAATGTTGTCGACCCAAATGTGAGCCAGAAGACCGGCTTCGCGAGAGATTTCTCGGCCATTAACCCAAGAACCGCTTACGTTTCCAGTGGCGTCATCGAAGCTCGGATGAGGTGTGTCTCTGTGCCGGATATTCCAGCCGAATACTCTCTCGTAAAAGGAAGCGGACTTGGCCACATCCATTGCAGGGATCTGGAGGTAACACAAGCGAGGACGACGTAGCTGGGCGAGGCGGGAGGCGGGATGCGCCACCGTTGCGCCCCACTCGTCAGGACTTACGTCGCGAGCATGCCGGGAGAAAAGCCAATGGTGTCCCTCAAAGTCCTCCACGGCGTACTGGAGTTCGCCATAGACGGTCTCGTGGAGAGCTTCGAGGAGTTTAACGCCTTCCGCTTTCGACCTGCGGAAATGCGTTTCCAAATCTTCAACGAACACAGTGAGGCTCTGCGTTCCATAACCAAGTTTTGCGGGGCTGGCATAGCCGTCTGGCGCCCTTTTGAGCATGATCCAGGCGTTACCCAGATACAATTGAGCCCCGCTGGTGGGCTTGCCGTGGCGGTAGTGTTCGGAAAAGCCAAAGGCTTTCGCAAGCCAGACAATCGCTTCGTCGACATCTCGATACCGGATGTGCGGCAGGACAGAATCCGCCGGCACGGAGCGATTTTCGATCATGCAGACCCCCTAAAGAAATTGCTAGGCCAAAAAGTCTGCGAAGCCGCAGCGGTTATTTGATACCCAGCCAGGAATTGTAAATGGCCTGCTGCTGTGCGGTGGGATGTTCCATGGGTTTGAGCGAATACGTGTAGTAGGGGTTGGGTGCGAGGGTGAGCGGGAATTCGCGCATCTGGCCGAGGCGCTGGACCATCACGCGAACCGTGACGCCGGGCTTATACGCGCTGATGAGTGCTTCGACATCGTCCGTGGAGGTGGTAGCGCGGCCATCGAGAGCGATGATGAGGTCGTCCTTATCAAGACCGGAGGATTCCGCAGGGCTTCCTGGAGTGACGTTCCTGATCGTGGAGGTGCCATTGTCCTGCTTCGTGAGGGCGAGACCGGCCCAGGATTTCGTGGAGTCGATTTTTTTCTCGACGGAGATGCCCGCGTAGGCGAAGTAGGTTTCGTACGGAATCGGATCTTTGCCGCTGATGTAGCGGCGGAAGATGTCGCTGACGTCCTGACCGGCGATTTCCGAAGCGGCGTGCACGGCGTCGTCGGGCTCGAAGCCGGGTTTAGGCAGCGCGAAGCGGGAATAGAGGAGGCGCATCCAATCGTCCAGCGATTTCTGGTTGTGGGTGTCCTGGCGAATGGCGAAGTCCAGAATGTGGCCCATGATCTGGCCGCCGTTGTAATACGAATAGGAAGTGTTCAGGAGATTGTTGTCCTGGACGATGACTTTGTTGCCGAAGAACCAGGTGTCCCAACTGGTGTCCTCGATGCTGCGCTCAGTGCGGCCGGGGAGCTTTTCGTAGTCCGTAATGAGCTTGGCGATATCGTCGAGATACTGCTGCGGCGTGGTGAGGCCCGCGCGAGCGATGGCGAGAGTGCCGTAGTAGCTGGTGAGCCCCTCGGAAATCCAGAGCGAGGGAGTGTGGACCATCTGTGAATAGTCGAACGGGCCAAGCGGGCGGGGACGGAGGCGCTTGACGTTCCAGGCGTGGAAGAATTCGTGAGAGGAGATGTAGAGTTTGAGGGTATAGTCCGTGCCGCGACCGGGAACCGGCGTGGTGCTGTCCATGTCTTTTGAGAAGTTGATCTGCGTGGAATTCAGGTGCTCGAGCCCGCCCCCGGTCCTGGGCCAGACGTGGAACAGGAAATAGTAGTCTTTGAACGGAGCGGCTTGCGCGCCGCTGCCAGCCACGGGTTGGAAGATGGGGACGATCGTTTCCACAATTTTCTGCAGGTCAGTGGTGAATTGCGCGGTGCCCTTGCCGCCCATCACGTCGTGGAAGATAACGTGATACGTGCTGCCGAGGGCCACAAAATCTTTTTCGGTGAAGTTGGAGATTTCCAGAGGAGCGTCGGCGAACCAGTCATAATTTTCGGCGCGAAATGTGTGGTCGGAGGTGTGCTCCATGCCAGTGGCCACTTTCCAGCCGGAGGGAACGTCGATGGAGAGTTCGATGGGGCGCTCTTTGCCGCCGACGAGATACATCCAGGTGGCGGGGCCTGCGATAAAGGCGTGGCGGTCGTCATAGTGGCCGACGTTGTTTTGCAGAGTGTTGAGATAGACCTGGTAATCGATGGTGACAGCGGTGGCACCGGCAAGGTCGATGCGCCAGGTCTGGCTGTCGGTCTTGCGCCAGACGAGTTCCCTGCCCTCGGCAGTGTGCGCACGAAATCGTTGCACGTTGGCGGCGTAGTTTTCGATGGAGTAGGAGCCGGGCGCCCAATCGGGCATTGCGAAATCGGCGGAGGCGCCCATGAGCGCATCGACGCTGAGCGTAACGTCGACCAGGTGCGTGTTGGGACGCTCGAATTTCAGCTGGTAGTGGAGAGAAGCGGGTGCAGCAATGATTGAGGTGGTGATGAAGAAGAAAATGGCGGCAAAGTGCGAGGCACGTATCAAGCGGCGCGGGGGCATGAATCCTCCAGAGAATCCAAGCAAGAAGTAGCGGGCAGCGAACGCGTGAAATTGTAACAGCTTTCCGGTGCTTCTCCGCCTCAACGACTGGGCATCAGGTAGGTATTGAAGAACGCGTGCGTTTCCGCGGCCAGACGGTGACGCGCTTCGGGAGTCGTGAAGGTGTGGCCGTCTTCCAGCTTGACGAAATTCACGGGAACGCCCGCCTGCTGGAGTTTTTCGTAGAGTTCCTGCGCTTGCGCCAAGGGCACATTGTCATCGTGCGTGCCATGCACGATCAGGAATGGCGCGTTTGACTTCGCGACGTTGAAGACAGGCGAAGCGCTGCGCCACACCTCGGAGAGCTTGGAGAAGTCTCCGCCAAACAGCTTGGCCAGGAATGCCTCTCCATCCGTATTCCGATTTGCAAGGAAATCGCTGGGGCCGCTGACGTCTACAACGGCCTGCACACGGCTGGAATACTTGGCCAGAGCCGGATCGGCATTGTCGCGCGTGTCCACCATGCCAAGAAGTGCCGCCAGTTGTGCACCCGCGGAGTGCCCGTAAGCGCCGATGTGTTCGGGGTCAATGTCGTACTTCGCGGCATTGGCACGCAGCCAGCGAACCGCTCGCTGCACGTCATCCAACTGCGCCGGCCAGCGGTTTTCGCTGCCGTGCAACAGGCGATAGTTCGCGGAGACAGCCACGAATCCTGAGCGCGCCAGGAAATTCCCCATTCCGCGCATGGTGCTTTTGTCGAGGCTGTCCCACCCGCCGCCGTGAATCATCAAAACTGCGGGCCGAGGGGTGGAACTGGGCTGAGTTGGCAGATAAAGATCAAGGAGCAGCTTTTCGCCAGATTGAACTCCGAATTCAACATCTTGCTGGACGGAAACCGCATCCATGGATTCCGATTTTGTGGCTGGGGCGGATGTTTGCGAGCCTTGCGGGGGTTGAGTTTGCTGGCCAACAGCGTGGATGGCACAAGCAAATACAACCCCAGCTAGGAACAAGCCTTTTTGGAACATGTTTGAAAACATAAGTCCGGTTCAGCAGCTCAGTGGACGGGGTTGCCGTCGGCGTCGATTTTGTGGACTTCGCCGATGTTCAGTTCGCGGATGCCCGCTTCGACTTTGCTCATATCGCCCACCACCATCCAAACGAGATGGGCGGGCTGTACGTATTTCCTGGCGACTTCGTTGGCGGAGTCTGGCGTGATGGCCAGCACTTTCTGCGTGTAGGTGTTGTAGAAGTCGTCCGGCAGGTTGTATTGCAGGATCGTACCGTAGGCGCCGGAAAGTTGCTGGGCCGTCTCAAAGGATCCCGGGAGACCGAGCGTGGCATTGGACTGCTCGTCCTTGAGTTCGGTCTCGGTGATCGGTTTGGAGCCCACAAAGTTTTTGTATTCGGCGACGAGTTCGGCGAGGGACTCCTTGGTCTTGTCCGTTTGCACCGGAGAAATACTGTAGTAGGGACGTTCACCACGAGCGGGAAGAACGCGGGAGCGCACGCCGTAGGACCAGTGCTTGTCTTCGCGCAGATTCATGTTGATGCGCGAACTGAAGGTTCCGCCAAAGATGTCGTTCACCATGTCCAGGGGCACTTCGTCGGGATCGTTGTAGGGTGGCGCAAGTTGCGCGGCGACGATCAGGCTCTGCCCGGAGCCGGGACGGTCGATCAGATAGACCACATCCTTTTCCGGCTCGGGAACTTGCGGGATCGCCCTAGGGGAAACTTCGCCCTGCTTCCAGGAACCGAACAGCGATTCGAGCCTGGGCTTGATCTCGGCCAAAGTTGTGTCGCCCACGATGAGCAAGGTGGCGTTATTCGGCTTGAACCAGGTGGAGTGGAATTTGGCCAGGTCCTCGCGGGTCATCTTGCTCACACTGGATTCGGTGCCTGTGCCAACAAACGCTCCGTCGTAAGGATGGTCCTTGCCGTAAAGCAACGTAGGCAATACGCGCAGGGCCATGGCGGCGGGAGTGACCTTTTCGCGTTGAATAGCCGCCAGGCGATCCTTTTGCAGGCGCACAAACTCCTTTTGCGGGAAGGAGGGATGCAGGATCAGATCGGCATAAATGCCCAGGGCCTTGTCCACATTGATTTTGAGGGCGTTCAGGTCTACGTACGAATAGTCCAGATCGGCTCCGGCGGAGAATTCAGCGCTGAGCGATTCGAGTTCTTCACCGATTTGCAGCGAATCGCGCGTGGGTGTGCCTTCTTCCAGCATGCGCAGAGCGAAGCTGCAAGTGCCGCGAGCATCCTCGGGATCGGCGGCGTAGCCACTCTGCACGAGCAGGGAGAAATTCACGACCGGGGCGGTGTGGCGTTCGGCAAGGACGATTTTCAGGCCGTTGGAGAGCGTGGCCTTTTGCATGGGAGGCAGGTTGAGAGACATGGCAGAGCCAAGAGCAGGTTCCTTGGAACGATCGAGGGGAGCGGCGGCTTTCAGGGTGGTCGGATAGGGCTGCACTTCCAGGATGTAATCGCCGTCGCTCAGCCAATCGTTGGCGGCTTTTTTCACCGAGGCTGTGGTGGCGGCCTGAACCTGCTTCAGGTAGTCCTTGTAGCAATCCGGATTGCCGGTGAAGGTCTGGCAGCGGGCGAGGATGTCACTCTTGCCACCGAAACCGCCGATGCGTTCCATGATGCGCGCGTAATCGCCGAAGATTTGCGTTTTGGCAAGCTGCAGCTCGGCTTCGGTTGGTCCGTTCTTCAGGAAACGTTGCAACTCCTCGTCCGCGGCCGTTTCTGCTTTTTTCAATTCGACGCCCGGCTTGGCGGTCAGCACCATGTAGAACTGTCCGGCGATCTCGCTGCTGCTATCGCTTGTGGTGGCACTGGTGGCGATTTGATCTTTGTAGACGAGGCGCTTGTAGAGCCGCGAGGTTTTTCCCGCACCCAGAACCTGGGCGGCCAGATCCAGCAAGGACTCTTCCGGGGAAGAGGCCTGGGGCACGTTCCAAACGCGATAGAGACGCGCCTGGGGGACGCGATCCTGCACCCAATCGCGGTGCGTGCCGGCGCGCTTGGCCACCCATGCTTCCTGATGGGTGATGGGCGGTCCCGGCGGAATGCCGCCGTAATACTTTTCAACTTTTTCGCGCGCGACTTGCGGAGTGATGTCTCCCGCGATGACGAGAGTGACGTTGTTCGGGCCGTAATAGGTCTTGAACCATTCCTGGACGTCACTCAGTGAGGCTGCGCCGAGGTCCTTCATCGAACCGATGGTCGTCCAAGAGTACGGATGGCCGACGGGGTAGGTATTTTCCGTCAGAAGCTGGCGAGTGACGCCGTAGGGCTGGTTTTCACCCTGGCGTTTTTCGTTTTGGACAACGCCGCGCTGGAGGTCGAGCTTTTTCTGATCCAGAACACCGAGGAGATGGCCCATGCGGTCGCTTTCAGCGAAGAGGACGTAGTCGAGCATGGAGGTCGGCACATTTTCAAAGTAGTTGGTGCGGTCGCTGTTGGTGGTGCCGTTCAGGTTGGTGGCGCCGATACGCTCCATGGCGTTGATGTAGGTGTAATTGAAATTGTCACTGCCGCTGAACATCAGGTGCTCGAAGAGGTGGGCGAAGCCGGTTTTGCCGGGTTTCTCGTTCTTGGAGCCGACGTGGTACCAGGAGTTCACGGCAACGATGGGAGCCTTGTGATCTTCGTGAACCAGGACGGTTAGGCCGTTATCGAGGACGAATTTGGTGTAGGGGATATCGGGGATGGGGATTCTGGGGCTTGCCGAAGCGGGCGCGACCGCGGGTGCCTTTGCTTTCGGAGCCGAATCGGATTGCGCGTATGCCGGAACGAGAGCGAAGGCCGTCAGCATCAGGGCGGCGAAAAGACTTGTGAGGCAGAGCAATGGTGCTTTTCTCAAGATGTTCCTCCAAACGAAACGATTAGAATTCTGCGCGGCGTCGAGTTACGTTGCGGGAAACGGGCTAAGGATTCGAGTTGGTTCGTCCCGTTCGCACGCCATTCTACCTTTGACTCCTTGCAGAATCAAAGGTTTGGCAGTTCTTGCCGGTTGAGGCCGATTTCGTCCTGATCAGCCATTCCGAGGCCTGACTACGAGCGTTATAGGCTGCATCTGTACTTCCGTCTTGGCGCTGTGCGAGACTCACAGGTTGCGGAGGCGAGACGTTCATGAAACTGCGGGAACTTGCTGAAAAACTGGGTTGCCGGCTGGAAGGCGACCCTTTCGTTGAAATCATAGGCGTGGCGGGAATTGATCACGCGCGCGCCGGGCACGTCACTTTTCTGGCCAACAGGCGCTACTCGCCGCAGTTGGAGACTACGCTCGCCTCGGCAGTGTTTGTGGAAGACACTGTGGCGCTGGAACGCGCGGAGGGGCTAGCGCCGCTGGCCGCATTGCGCACGGCGAATCCGTATCTCGCGTTCGCGCAGGCGATTGAATTGTTTTACCGGGCGCCCGCGTATCCACCGGGCGTGCATCCAACCGCGGTGATTGCCGCGTCGGCGCGAATTGGCGCGCGGGCACACATTGGGCCTTATTGCTTCGTTGGCGAAGAGGTGGAAATCGCTGCTGGGGCGGTGCTCCACAGTTTTGTGACTATCTACCGTGGCGCGAAAATCGGTGCGAACTTTTTTGCACATGCGCACGCGGTGGTGCGGGAATACTGCCGCATCGGGGATCGCGTGATCCTGCAGAACGGCGTGGTGATCGGTGGCGACGGGTTGGGCTTCGCCAAACGCGAGGACGGCACCTGGTACAAGATGGCGCAGTCTGGCCCTGCGATTCTGGAGGATGACGTGGAGGTGCAGGCCAACGCGTGCATTGACCGCGCTACCGTGGGCGAAACACGTATCGGGCGCGGCACGAAGATTGACGACCTGGTGCTGGTGGGGCACGCTTCGCAGGTTGGCGCGAATACGATGTTGTGCGGGCAGGTTGGGCTCGCCGGCTCCACGCACATCGGTGACGCCTGCATACTGGCGGGGCAGGTGGGAACGGCGGGACATCTCACCGTGGGCGATGGGGCGGTGATTACGGCGCAAAGCGGTGTGCCGAACGATGTACCGGCGCGTTCGCTATATTCCGGGTATCCCGCGGTGGAGAATCGCCGATGGTTGAAGATGATGGCGGCGCTGAATCGTTTGCCGGAATTGCAGAGGAGGGTGCAGTTGTTGGAGACGGAGTTGGGGGTGAAGGGGAAGGAGTCAACCTGAGGTCTGGTTATCGCGCCTCGATTCCTCCGCTCCGGGCCGGCAAACTGCGCCGCCCCTCCGGTCGGAATGACGGGTTTGGGAGTTTTTGCCGGTGGATCTTGCGGACATGGGGTGCAGGAGTCCTGCGCCCCTACATCGCGCCGGGGAAACCTAGGGGGCGCTGATCGGGAGGAAGGCCGGCGGCTAGTTCGTCGTGCAGGCGCTGGGTTAGGGCGTCGCGCTGCTCGAAGGTGTATTGCGACGCGTCAATTGGCGGGAGAAATTCCACCACGATATCGCCGGGCTTGACGTTGAGCTTGCGCTTCTCCATCACGCGATGCGCGCCTGAACAGGCGATGGGCACAATGGGGACGCCGGCCTTGATGGCCATCACCGCAGTTCCCTTTTTGATTTCTTGCAAACGTCCATCGTTGCTGCGCGTGCCTTCGGGATAGATTAAAAAGGACTGGCCTGCGCGAATGGCTTCCGTGGCCTTATCAATGCTGACGATGGCGGAATCGCGATCGAAACGGTCCACGGGAATGAAGTGCGCCAGACGAAACGCCTGGCCGGCGATTGGATACGCGAAGAGAGAGCGCTTCAGCAAAATCGCGATGCGGCGCGGGATGGACCACACCACTGCTGGAGCATCAGCGGAACTAGTGTGATTCGCGGCGAAGATGCAGGTGCCGGACGGGATGCGCTCGATTCCTTTGACATGGACGCGGACGCCAACGCAACGCACGAAAAACATCACGCCATTCACTCCCGCCCAATAGAGCGGATCAACATGGCGAGTAATGAAAGTGTAGATGAGGAGCGGCGGCCCAAGGACGAGGATATAGAGGGTCACGAAAACGCAGATGAAAGCGCCACGGAGCATGAGTTAGAAGAATCTTTCCCGAAACATGGGCGCGAGTGCAAGCGCTCCTTTAACGATTCCTGGCGGTGACGGAGTCGGTGGTGCCGCGAAGGAGGCCTTCGCGGATACGCTTGCCCCGATCGCCGCCGTTGGAGCTTTCCGCAACCCGAAAAAACCTTTCGCGCTGTTCGCCGAGATGGATTTCAACGTTCATTTCCTTATCGTCGCGGCGGATGCGCAGACGCAACACGTCACCAGGCTTTTGCTGGTTGAGCCAGCGACCTTGATGGCGAGGCGGTTCGCCGTTATTCCAACGCACAATTTCATCGCCGACAAGCAGACCACTCTTCGCAGCGGGGCCGTCGGTATCCACGATGCGGACGGTCCAGGGGCCGTTGGGGTCACGTTCTGCGGTAAAGCCTAGCAGGGCGTGGACAATTTCTTTTTCGTGCAGTTCCAGACCCGCGCGCGAGAGCAGATCGGTGTAGGGCAAGGGTTCTGCACCGCTGACATATTTGGTGAAGAATTCCGCGAAGGAGCTACCCGCCACTTTTTCGGCGGTGAGTTGAATGTCCGCGCTGTCGCGATAGAACTTCCCTGCCCTGGCGAAGTCCTGATTCATGGTGCGCAAAACATCGTCGAGGCTTTTCTGATTATCGGTGCGATCGCGAATCAGGATGTCCAGAAGCACGCCGAGGATTTGGCCTTTTGTGTAGTAGGAAACGCTGCGCTGCGGCTGGTTGTAGAGCGCGTATTTCTCCAGCCAGGCATCGAGGCTGGATTGCTCGGCGCTCTGCCATTGCTCGGCGGGACGATCTTCAATCTCGCTGATCTGGCCGCTAAGGTCCTGGTAAAACTCCTGCTTGTTCCACAGGCCCGTGCGCACCAGGGTGTAGGAGGCATAGGTGTTGGTGACGCCTTCGGCGAACCACAAGGCGCGCGTGTACATCTCGTGGGTGAAGTTAACTGGCTCGAGGGACGCGGGGCGAATGCGCTTGACGTTCCATAGATGGAAGAACTCGTGCGCGGAAACGTTTTGCAAGTAGGAAGCGGAGGAGATGTAGATCGCGGTGCAGTTGGCGTGCTCCATACCACCGCCGGCACCGTTGGCAGCTTTGCCGATGTGAAAAAGAAAGGTGTAGTGGTCGTAGGGAGCGCCTTCCATCATTTTGACTTCGTAGGCGACGATTTTGCGAAGGGACTTCTCGACGTCGGGCTTCTTCCAATTGTCGCCGTGAACGACGACGCGCACGGGCGGTGTCACTTCAGGCAGCGTGAACTCTTCGAAGTTTGAGGCTTCGATGGGGGCGTCGGCCAATGCATCGTAGCTGGCCGCCTCCAGCATGAACAAGCGGACACTCCCCAAATAGGTAACAAGCGAAAGTGCAGCTGAGGCCACATTCCAATTCACGGGAACTTCCCGGAGTTCGATGGTGCTCTTTTCCGCGCGGCGGCCGGGGACGTACATGAGCAGCATCGCCACGTTCAGAAAGGCGTGCTCTGCGTTGAGTTGCGAGTTGAACGGGCCGGGATCATCCCAAAAAGTGTCGTAGCGGACGGTGACGGTGCCGCTGGCCTGGACATGCCAGGTGAGCTTGTCCACCTTTTCGATCGGAGAAGGTTGGCCATTCACGTAGGCTTGAACCCGCTGCACGTGGCTGCTGAAATCGCGAATCTCGTAGAGAGCATTCCACGCAGGTAACTGCAGATCCAGTTGGTCCTTCACATCGGGAACTTCTACGGAGACGTGAAAGAGGTGTTGCTCCGGATGAGCGAGGGAGATTTCGTAGCGGATGGTGGCTTGCGATGAACCGGGAAAAAACAGCAGTAGGCAGGCAATCGCCGCTGCGGCTGCACAGGTTAACCATTGCGCCCGTGGCATCAGTTTGCTTGGGTCCGAGTGGGAATTTGTTTTGCCGCTAATTTCTTCAGAAGTTTGTCGCACAAGCCATCAAAGCTACCATTAGACATCACAAGCAGCAAATCGCCGGGGCGGGCTTCGACGGAGAGGAGATCGGCGATGGCGTCGGCTCCGGGAAGGACACGTGCGTCCTTGCCCAGAGCGCGCACGGCGGAAGCGACCGTTTCCGGGTCCAGGCGCTGGTCGTCGCTTAATTGTCCGGCGCGATGCACGCTGCCCAACAGGACGCGGTCACCCAACGCCAAGGCGGCAGGCAGAGCATCCTGAAATACGCGACGGCGCATGGAATTGGAGCGTGGTTCGAGTATCGCCCACAAGCGGCGGCCGGGCCAGCGTAGCCGAGCGGCTTCGATGGTGGCGCGCACGGCGGTGGGGTGATGCGCAAAATCGTCAACCACCAGGATGCCGTTCACTTCGCCCTTCACATCCATGCGACGGCGGACGCTGCGAAACGTGGACAGGGCCTGTTGCAGGGCTTCTCGCTTGATGCCTCGGCCCTGGGCGACGACTAGCGCCGCCAGCGCGTTCAAGACATTGTGGTGGCCGGTGGCGGCGAGTCGAAATTCGCCGAACTCCTCGTTCTTGTATTGCACGCGGAACTTCATGCCATCGCCATCGGATTGCACGTTGCTGGCGATCCACTCGTTTCCGCTGTTCAAGCCATAGGTAATCACTGGGCAGAAGGCCTTTTGGGTGGCTTTGTGCAACGCTTCGCCAGCTTCCGCGTCGCCCCAGACGATGACGCGGCCACGCCGGGGCACCAGATTCACCAGACGGCGGAAAGCCAGCTGGTAGGCGTCGAAATCGGGGTAAATATCGGCGTGATCATATTCGAGCGAAGTGATGATCAGGTCGTCGGGATGGTAATGGAAGAACTTCGCAGCCTTGTCCCAGAAAGCGGAATCGTATTCGTCACCTTCCAGAATAAATTCCTCGCCGCCGCCGAGGCCGTAGCTTTTGTCGAAATTCTCCGCGATGCCGCCCACCAGGAAATTGGGCTTCCTCCCTGCCACCTGGAAAATCCAGGCGAGCATGGCGGTGGTGGTGGTTTTGCCGTGCGTGCCGCTGACGACGATGGAATGCTTGCCAGGGAGGAATTCCTCTTCGAGGACTTCGGGAAGCGAATGGTATTTCAGCTTGCGGTCGAGCATCTCCTCGATTTCCACATTTCCGCGAGAGAGCGCGTTGCCGACTACCACCAGGTCAGGAGCCGGGGTGAGATTCGCGGGGTCGAATTTCGCGGAGAATGGAATGCCGAGGGATTCGAGAAGAGTAGAGGCCGGGGGGTAGACGCCTGCATCGGAGCCGGTCACGCGATAGCCGCGCTCGCGGAGCATCCCGGCGAGCGGCGACATCGCCGAGCCGCCGATTCCGATCAGATGAATGTGCTTTACCTTGTCCACGTCAGAGTCCCCAATTCAAATGGCAGTTCAATCGAGAACTGCCGGTTCCAGAATTTCTAGCATGCCTTCGCCCTTGGCGTGTAATTTAGCGCGGACGCCGAGTGGAATTGTGAGCATGGGCCGTTTGGTATGGCCGATAGGCGCGCCGTAAACGACGGGCACACCGAGCGGGCCCAGTATGCGCTCGCAGATTTCGCGAACCGTAGGGCCGCCGGGCACGGAAGGTTCGCAATCGGGAAAATCGCCGAGCAGGACGCCGTTCACGTCTTGCAGCTTGCCCGCCTGATGCAAGTGGCGCAGCGCCCGATCGACCTGATAGGGCTTCATGCCACGATCTTCCAGAAGGAGGATAGACCCGCGCGTGTCCGGATCCCAGCCAGTGCCCAGACAGGTTTGCAGCATCGTGAGGCAGCCGCCAACGATGCGGCCCGTGGCGCTGCCCCTGAACAGGCTTTCACCGAACAAGGGAATCTGCCATTTCAATTTCGTTTCACCGACGGCTTGCAGGAAGGAGACATTGTCGTATCCCGAGGGCTCGTTGGAGCCGTGATTGAAACCTGCAGCGACCATGGGACCGTAAAAGCCGGCCCAACTGCACACCTGGTAGAGCAGCATTTGAATGATGTTCAGGTCGCTGTAGCCGATGAGGACCTTTGGGCCCGCGAGAGACCTGGCTAACTTAAGATCAATCAGATAATTCGCGCCGTAGCCGCCGCGCGTGGCGATCACTCCATCAATCTTTTTGTCGGTGAATTTTTTTCGAAGCTGCCGGATCAACTCTTCATGCGGGCCGGCAAAGTAACCTTGCGGGGCAAGCGGCGGCTGTTCTTCGACAAGAAAACCAAGACGGCGAAGCTCCGCGATGCCCGCGGAAATAGCGGCGGGGTCCGCGGGAGAGGAGGGCGAAACGACGGCGATTCGGGAACCCTTGCGAAGGGCTTTAGGCTTCTGCAATGGCACGGAGCGACGGATCATTCGTGGCGGCCTTCGACGGGTAGCACCTCTGTGACAACGCCTTCCCGATTGAGTTGCTGCACAATCTGTTCCTGCTGATGAACGCTCACGTCGGCTTCAAATTCCACAATGGAGTTTGTGCCCGCCATGGAAACGCGAAACTGATTCATAACTACTTTCAGACTGGCCATCAGTCGCTGAATCTCCGTGGCCACATTTTCCGCATGAGTGGTCGTAAAACGAAACACCCTCATGCGCGCTTTCAGGTGGAATTTTTCGGCAGCCCAGCTCAAAACAATCAGTCCAAACAATACGATGCCCGTGGCAGAAGCAGCGACACCGAACATCCCGCCGCCCGCAGCCATGCCGATGGCAGCTTCCACAAAAATTGTAGCGGCGGTGGTCATTCCAACGAGGCCCATATTGTCCTTCAAGATTGCGCCGGCGCCAAGGAAGCCAACGCCCTGAACGATGTTGGAGGCGATGCGCGTGGGGCTCGAGTCACCCCAGATGTGCGCCAATTGATTGGAAACGATTGTAAAAAGCGCCGTGGCCAGGCAGACAAACGCGCTGGTGCGAATTCCGGCGGGGCGGCGGCGTAAGTCGCGCTCCACGCCAATGGCCGCACCTAACCCGGTGGCTAGCAGCATACGAAGAAAAATTTGCTGAAAGGAAAGCATCCCCAAGACGGCCCTGTCCGTCTTCAGGTGATTCTACTATTTACAATTTAAATTGCGTCAATTTCGAGAAGTGGCGTGCTCTGGCGTGTATCTCGCTCGTCTTCAGGTGCAGCAGGCGATCGAGGCCGAACTTTTCAACAGCGAAGCTGCCCAGGACGGAGCCGTACACCATGGCGCGCCGCAGCGCCGCGTCGTTGCTGCCGCCGCTGCCCGCCAGGTAGCCCATGAAGCCGCCGGCAAAACTGTCGCCCGCGCCGGTGGGATCGTGTGGCTCCTCGAGCGGAAATGCAGGGACACAGAAGACGCCGTGCTTGTCCACTAGCATGGCGCCATGTTCGCCGCGCTTCACGACAAGCGTGGAGGGCCCCATTTTGAAGATGTGGCGGGCGGCGCGGAGAAGATTGTGTTCGCTGGAAAGCTGGCGCGTTTCCGAATCGTTGATCATCAGGATGTCCACGTGCTTCAGAGTCTTGCGGAGTTCCTCGTTGGTGCGCTCGATCCAATAGTTCATGGTGTCCATCGCGGCGAGCTTGGGCTTGTGCTTCACCTGATGAAGGACGTCGCGCTGGAGGTCTGGGGCGATGTTGGCCAGAAAAACGTATTTTGAGTCGCGATATTTTTCCGGGAGACGCGGCTTGAACTCGGCGAAGACATTGAGCTCGGTAGTCAACGTGGTGCGATCGTTCAGGTTTTCGGAATAACGGCCCGCCCAGAAGAAACATTTGCCGGGAGCGCGTTCGAGACCCTCGATGTCAATCTTGCGGCTGCGAAAGATGGCTTCGTCCTGCGCAGCAAAATCATCGCCAACGATGGCTACCAGGCTTACAGGGGTGAAAAAGCGCGCGGCGACGGCGAAGTACGTGGCGGCGCCGCCTAGCGTGCGGTCCACCTTGCCGTAAGGACTTTCCAAAGCGTCGTATGCAACGGAACCTACCACTAGTAAGGACATGAACTCTCCTGCCGGACTAAAGTCCGGCACCTACAAAATATATTTGCCGATGATGGCGGCAAGGTCTTTCTTTGTTTTTGCGGGGACAACCTTGGGATCCGTGATGATCGCGTGCGCCAGGGCCGAGCCACACTTGCACGTGCGATTCGCGGGCAATGTCTTGATCGCTTCTTTCAGGACATTCTGCGCGTTCGTCGCATTTTGGTTCAGCGTCGCGATGATTTGTGCAACCGTTACCGAATCGTGACTCGGGTGCCAGCAATCGTAATCGGTAATCATGGCAATGGTGGCGTAACACAGCTCGGCTTCGCGGGCGAGTTTGGCTTCGGTGACGTTGGTCATGCCGATTACGTCGAACTCCATGGCACGGTGGAAATTGGCTTCGGCGAGCGTGGAAAACTGCGGGCCTTCCATGCAGATGTAGGTGCCCTTGCGATGCACGGCGACGCCCGAAGAAACGCAAGCATCGGCGAGGACCGTGGACAATTGCGCGCAGGTAGGCATGTCAAAGGTGACGTGCGCCACCAGGCCGTTGCCGAAGAAGGTGGAGATGCGGCGCTTCGTGCTATCGAAAAACTGGTCGGGGACGAGGAATTCGCCGGGGCGCAAATTTTCCTGCAGGGAGCCTACCGCGCTGACGGAGATGACGCGCTCGACGCCGAGTAGTTTCATCGCATAGATGTTCGCGCGAAAATTGATCTCGCTGGGAAGCAGGCGATGGCCTTGGCCGTGGCGCGTCAGGAATGCGACGCGCTTCCCTTCCAGTGTGCCGACAACTATGGCATCGGAGGGATCACCGAAGGGAGTTTTCACGCGAATCTCGCGTGTGTTCGTGAGGCCGCTCATCGCGTAGAGGCCGCTGCCGCCGATCACACCGATCTGCGCGACGGGGCCCTTTGCACTGTTCTGCGCACTCTTCCCTTTCGCTTTTTTCGCGCTTGCCATCGGGAGTTCTCCTGGGGTTGCTTACCGGTTCAGGTCCACCGGTTCGATCTCGATTGTGTCGCCGTGCTGATGCAACGTGGCCGCGGCAATGTCCGGGTCATGTCCGAAGACGGTGATCCAACCTTCATGGACGAGGCGCGGCACCCATTTGCGCTTGGTTTCCAGCGTCTGGAGCGGATACAGATCGTACGCCATGATCCAAGGCAAAGGGATATGGTGACGGAGTGGGAGCAAATCTGCAACAAAGGCGAGCTTTTTGCCGCCGCCCTCGATTTTCACGGCTTGCATGTCGGCGTTGTGGCCGGGAATGCGTTCGACGGAAATGCCGGGAAGGATTTCGGCGTCGCCTTCGATCAGGTTCCACTGACCTGCTTCGGCGAGAGGCTGGAAATTTTCGGGGAGGTAGCTGGCACGGTCGCGCGGCGTGGGATTTTGGCCGTGCTCGAGTTCGGTGCGCTGCACTACATAGAGGGCACGAGGAAATGTGGGTTCGGGACGATTTCCGGCGATGTGCGTGTTGCCGCCGGCATGATCGAAATGGAGATGCGTGTTGATGACCAGGTCCACTTCACTGGGATGGACGCCTGCTTTGCCTAACGCGGTGATCAGTGGATTGCCGTCTTCGACGGCGTGGATGGAGCGCTGCTTGGCGTCCCATTTTGTGCCATTGCCGGTTTCGATGACGATGGTCTTTCCCGCGGCGCGGACCAGCAGCGAATTGGCGCGCATGCGGATGCGATTCTTTTCGTCGGGGGGAGATTTCCTCTCCCAGAGTGGCTTTGGGACGACGCCGAACATGGCGCCGCCGTCGAGCTTGAAGGCGCCGCCGTCCAGGTATTTCACCTCGATGTCGCCGAAATGCATGAGCTTCCCTTTTGCAAGTCTACCTCAGGGGTTAAAACCCCTGAGTTTACTTGGCCTTTTCGGCACGGCTGAAGCCGTGCCCTCCCGGCGAAGCAATTATGAGAACACACCTAACGATCCAGGCCGCTGGCTTTCAGGATTTCGCTTACTGCGGTGAAGGGGTCTTTCTTGCGTTCGGCTACCGCTGTGGCTAAAGCGCGGAGCTTGGCTTCGCCTTCTTTGCCGCCCAGGACTTTTTCTAGCAGGCGCGATTCCAGCATTTCCACCAGGCGATTCTTCCAGTGCTCGACGTGTTTTTTCTGGCGTTCGCCGCTGGCATCGAAGTGTTTGCGGAATTTGGCGACCGTTTCGGCGAGTTCTCCGATGCCACGATTTTCCGTCGCTACCGTGCGCAAAACCGGCGGGTGCCAGCCGTCGCGCGGCATCACTAGCGAGAGCATGGCGTGAAGCTGCTCTTCCAGACGATCCGCGCCTTCGCGATCCGCTTTGTTCAGCACGAAAATATCGCCAATCTCCATCAGGCCGGCTTTCATGTTCTGGATGTCGTCGCCCAGGCCGGGCACCAGCACCACGAGGACGCAATCGGCCAGGCGCACGATATCAATTTCGTCCTGGCCGACGCCAACCGTTTCGATGAGCACCTGGCGCTTGCCCGCCGCATCGAGGAGCAGCGCCACTTCCGCGGTGGCTCGCGCCAGGCCGCCCAGAAATCCGCGCGTGGCCATCGAGCGGATGAACACGCCGCTATCGCTGGAGTGGCCCTGCATGCGAATGCGATCGCCCAGAATCGCACCGCCGGAGTAGGGGCTGCTGGGGTCCACGGCGACGATGCCCACGCGCTCGTTGCGCTGGCGATAGTGCGCAGCCAGGCGATCCACCAGGGTGCTTTTGCCGGTGCCGGGCGCGCCGGTGATGCCCGTCAAGTACGCGTTGCCGGTGGCGGGGAAAAGTTCGCGCAACAATTCTTCGGCTTCGGCGGCGTGATTTTCGATGGCGGTAATGGCGCGAGAGATGGCGCGCACCTCGCCCTGGCGAACCTTGGCGGCCCATTCGGAGACGGAGAGGGTCATGATGGGAAGGGTCCTGAAAGGCGAGGCGCGATGAGCGGGTGCATTTGCGTATTATTTCTTGCGGGGGAAGCCGGAGTCAAAGGGTGAATGGTTGAGGCCGAGTTATGGGGCGGACACGGCGGGGTGGCGGAGTTCGTGCGCATGCGGCTCGGAACCGAGGACGGCTTATTGACGCATCGCTGGCGGCGTGGTATTACATATTGTAGGAAGTAATGAGGGGACCATGGATTCAGCGATCACAGTGAAGGGGCAGGCGACGATCCCGAAGGCTATCCGGGAGCACCTCAGGTTGAAGCCTGGGGATCGGGTGAAGTTCTTCGTGCACCCGGATGGAAGCGTGGTGCTGTTGCCAAAGCGCCCCGCGTCCGCGCTGCGCGGGATACTGAAGAGCCGGCGCAAGAGGCCGGTCACGATTGCAGAGATGAAAGAAGCCGCGACGCGGCCGTAAATGATCGGACTCGACACCAACATCCTGGTGCGATACCTGACGCAAGACGATCCGGTTCAGTCGGCGAAGGCCACGGAAATCCTGGAAAAGCGGCTGAGCGAGGACAATCCCGGCTATATTAGCGTGATTGTGATGGTGGAGACGGTGTGGGTGCTCGACCGCGCGTACGGCTTCGAGGCGGAGGAGATCGCGGCGGGGATCGAAAGCATCTTGCAGACAGATGCGCTTATGGTGGAAAACGAGCAGGACGTCTTCACGGCGATGCTTTCCTACAAGGCAGGTGAGGGCGCGTTCGCGGACGTTCTGATCGGGGCGCTCGCGGCTCGGGCGGGTTGTTCGTATACGCTGACCTTTGATCGGAAAGCGGCAAGACTGCCGGGGTTTGCGCTGGCGTAAGGGCGCGAGAGATTGCGCGCACGTCGCCCGCGCGGACCTTCGCGGCCCACTCCTTAACGTTTCTATGCATGTCTTCCCGTTGATTCGTCTGTAGCGCGCTGCAGCATTCCCCTGTTATTTCCTGCCCAAGCCCTTCCGCCAAGCGAAACCCCATCGGCAACTGTGCCTCCGTCCATTCCAGACATTTTTAAGAACGCAAACCCCCCAGCTTCATATAAACCGGGTAGTGTCCTAGACTGCTGACGTAGGAGGGCATCATCCGATGGTAAAAGCGACTGATAAGCATCTGGAAACATTGCAAGGTCTATTACGCGGATTCGAGACTATGAGTGGTGACGAAATCATAGGCAAGATGATCCCAGAGCCAGGTGCAATTATCGTTGCTACAGGCGAAAAACTCGACCAGACACATCGAAAACTAGTCAGGCTTACGTGGGCTCTCGTTGGATTCACGGTAGTTCTATTGATACCGGCCGCCATTCAGGTGTACCAGTTTCTAAGGCCACATTAGAATTCCCGTCTGGGGGCAATTCAACGCGCACGGAGTGGAATTAGGCCACTACCAGAAGCCGGCGAGAACTTGCTCGGCCAGGACGCCAGAGCTAGAATCAGGTGACCGCCACACCATGCGGAGTATCCGTGCAGAAATCAAGAGAGTATCGGCACGTCAAATTTGACGCCAAAACAATTTCCACTGCAACCGCAGCCCTCGCAGCCGTTGGCGACGCCAAGCTAACCCACTCCACACTTGATGTACGCGTGAAAGACGACGAATGGTCTTTCGAGACGCTACCAGAGTTTTTGGCCGCAGTGGATCAAGGCTCCGGGTATTTCCTCTCGGCCTCAATCAAAGACGGCAAGATGAAGCTCTGGGCCCAGTTCTATGGGGACCAGACGAAGGTCACAGTGAATGGAACCAACCGCGCCGAGATCGAGCGCCTCTTCTCCGTCTTCGAGGACAATGCCCAAAGATGTCGCCTCCCCGAAACTCCCGACCAAGAACCAGAAGTCAAAGTCTTCATCGGCCACGGACAAGATCCCCAGTGGAAAGACCTGAAGGACCACCTCCACGAGAAACACGGATACTCAATCGAAGCCTACGAGACCGGCTCACGCGCCGGTCACTCCATCCGAGATGTCCTCGAGGACATGCTAGACGAATCATCATTCGCCCTCTTAGTCATGACAGGAGAAGACGAGGACAAGGAAGGAAAGCTGCACGCAAGAGAGAACGTGATTCACGAAACGGGTCTCTTTCAAGGCAGCCTCGGCTTCAGCCGCGCAATCGTCCTTCTAGAGGAAGGCACCGAAGAGTTTTCAAATCTCGCTGGAATTCAACAGATCAGATTCGCTAAAGGAAAAATCAAGGAAGCCTTCGGCGACGTCCTCGCGGTCCTCAAACGGGAGTTCGGCTAGACAGAATCCGTCCGCCCCACGCGCCGAACCCGCACCTAAGAAAGGGGGACACTTAACCTCTGCCCAGCAGTTGCCTTGCAATGACTAGCCGCTGAATCTCGCTGGTGCCTTCGCCGATGGTGCAGAGTTTGACGTCGCGATAATACTTTTCGGCTGGATAATCCTTGATGAAGCCGTAGCCGCCGTGGATTTGCACGCACTCGTTGGCGACGCGGACGGCCACTTCGCTGGCAAACAGTTTGGCCATGCTGGATTCGCGGGTGAAGCGCGAGCCTTTCTGATCGGCAAGCCAGGCGGCTTGATAGACCAGCAGGCGCGCGGCTTCCACTTCGGTAGACATATCGGCCAGCTTGAACTGGATGGCCTGAAATTCGCTGATGGTTTTGCCGAACTGCTTGCGCTGACGGGCGTAGCGCGTGGCGGCTTCCAGCGCTCCTTGCGCCATGCCCAGCGCAAGCGCGGCAATCGAGATGCGCCCGCCATCCAGAATTTTCAGGCTGCTGATGAAGCCTTCGCCTTCCGGGCCGAGCAGGTTTTCGGAGGGCACGCGGCAATCGCTGAAAATTACTTCGGAAGTGTCGCTGGCGCGCATGCCCAGCTTGTTTTCTTTTTTGCCGGGGCGGAAACCGGGCATGCCCTTTTCGAGGATGAAGGCGCTGATGCCGTGGGATTCTTTGGACTTGTCCGTGACGGCCATGGCGACGCAGATATCGGCGTAGCGGCCGTTGGTGGTGAAGGTTTTCGAGCCGTTGAGCACCCAGAAGTTGCCATCGCGGACGGCGGTGGTGCGCGTGCCGCCTGCGTCGGAGCCCGCTTCCGGCTCGGTGAGCGACCACGCGCCAAGTTTTTGGCCGTGGGCAAGCGGAACGAGGTATTTGCGCTTCTGCTCTTCGTTGCCGAATTTGTAGATGTGATTGGTGCAGAGCGAATTGTGCGCGGCAACGGTCAGGCCAACTGCTCCATCCACGCGGGAAAGTTCTTCGATGACGGTGGCGTATTCGATGTAGCCAAGCCCCGCGCCGCCGTATTCTTCGGGGAAGATCACGCCCAGCAGGCCCATCTCCGCCAGTTTCGGCAGGATTTCCTGGGGGAAGTGCGAGGCTTCATCCCATTCGAGGACGTGGGGGGCAATTTCGCCTTCGGCAAATTCGCGGACGGACTTGCGCAGGTGCTGCTGCTCTTCGGTGAACGTGAAATCCACGCTGGGGCCACCTCAAGATTATTCTAATACAGAAGCAAAGTTTAGCTTATGTGGGGGATTTGCGCATCACGGCGTTGCCAATGGCACAACCCGGAGAGGAGGGCAGGGCGCACCCTTCCGTGGCTCACGAGCATCTGTGAGATGCGGGGAAAGAGGCGTTTGGCTGTTAACGGCGACCTCGATCAAAACGTGCTGTTCAATCAACCACGGAGCATTCATCGGAAGGACGGACGGAAATGAAATGCATGGTGATCGTTAGAGCGAGCAAAGACAGTGAAAAGGGCGTCATGCCAAGCGCGGAGTTGCTTGCCGCAATGGGCAAGTACAACCAGGAATTGATACAGGCTGGAATTATGAACGGTGGCGGCGGCTTGAAGCCAACGTCACAGGGCAAGCGCGTACGCTTTTCAGGAGCCCAGCGCAGCGTCGTCAATGGGCCGTTTGCCCCGACGGAGGAGCAGATCTCCGGCTACTGGCTTTGGGAAGTCAAATCCATAGACGAAGCCGTCGAATGGCTCAAGCGCTGCCCGAATCCGATGCCGGTTGACTCCTATATTGAGATCCGGCCAGAGTACGAGCCCGCGGATTTCGCCAAGTAGCTTGCGTACTCTACAAGGCAAGGAAGGGACGGACTACCAGCCTACGGGGTAGCCGTTCTTTTTATTTTGTTCGTCGAGCCACGTTTTTAGCGGAGCAAAATAATCGGCCAGGGCCGTGGCATCCGCTTCGCGCTGGCCGGTTAGGACTTCCAGGGCATCGGGCCAGGGCCTGCTGGCGCCCAGGGAGAGCATGGCGTTCAACTTTGCGCCAGCCTGTTTGTTGCCGTAAATAGAGCAGCGATGGAGCGGCCCGTCCACGCCGGCTTCCTTGCAAAGCGCGCGCTGGAACTGGAACTGGTAGATGCGCGCTAGGAAATAGCGCATGTAGGGCACATTCGCGGGAACGTGATATTTCGCGCCGGGATCGAAATCGGCTTCGGTGCGCGCGACCGGAGGGGCCACGCCTTGATATTTTTCGCGCAGGTCCCACCACGCCCTGTTGTACTGCGCGGGCTTCACCTGGCCGGAGAAAACTTCCCAGCGCCATTTATCAATGACCAGGCCGAAGGGGAGGAACGCGACTTTTTCCAGCGCCTGCTGCAGCAAATAGTCGGTATCGCCGGACGCCGGGGGCACGGTATCGATCAGGCCAATCTTTTTCAGATATTCGGGCGTGACGGAAAGAGCGATAGTGTCGCCAACAGCTTCGTGGAAACCGTCGTTGGCGCTGCCCTGGAAAAGCGGGGGCTGCGTGTTATAGGCGCGCTGGTAGAAATTGTGGCCTTCTTCGTGATGAATCGTGCGGAAATCTTCCTCGGTGATCTGGATGCACATTTTAATGCGCAAGTCGTCCTTGGAATCCACGTCCCAGGCGCTGGCGTGGCAGACCACGTCGCGGTCGGCGGGCTTGGTGAAGAGTGAGCGTTCCCAAAACGTTGGCGGCAGCGGCGGAAAGCCTATCGAGATGAAAAAGTTTTCGGCGTACTTGGCCATGCCCTTGGGGTCCGTCTTGCGTTCCTGGAGAATCTTGGTCAGGTCATACGTCTGTGCGGGCTTCGGCGAATCCATCAGGTCGTAGACATTGTTCCACTCCTGTGCCCAGATGTTGCCCAGAAGATGTGCGGGGATCGGGCCGTTTGGCGGGACAACGTCCTTGCCGTATTTCTTGGCCAATTGGCCGCGAACGTAGGCGTGCAGCGACAAATAGAGCGGCCGCAACTGATCCCACAAGCGGTCCAGGTCCTTGGTGAAGGCGTCCGGCGGCATATCGTAATTGGAACGCCACAGCGCGCCCGCGTCGGCGTAACCCAACTCCCGCGAGCCTTGATTGCCCAATTCCACCATGCGGGCGTAGCGATCGCGCATGGGAGCGCCGACAGCGTGCCATCCAATCCACGCGCGCTTCAGTTCATCGGGATTGCGACTGGTGGCCATCAATTTGCCAACGG
>Ga0181538_10001004_pt1 | contig 32760 bp, 28 predicted proteins | sample PEATcosm2014_Bin_40_FD_119773 | JGI IMG/M metagenome (GOLD analysis project Ga0181538, IMG submission 119773) | Peatland microbial communities from MTU Mesocosm Facility, Houghton, MI, USA - PEATcosm2014_Bin23_30_metaG | ecosystem: Environmental > Terrestrial > Soil > Wetlands > Peat | place... | reverse complement strand
GGGCGGAAAATCATCGTTTTAATGTAGCGTGCGTAGAAGGCGGATTGGGGCGACCATCCGGGCGGTGCGGGCGTTTCTCGGTCGTGGTCTCCCAGAAAGGGACTTCACCGGCCCGCGTCGCCAAGTCCGAGCTTTGTACGAGTGGCGCGTAATACGGACAAAACGGAAGGCGGAGTTAAGAGCTACGATCCGCTCGCTTTCGGACGCTCATGCTCGCGGCCCGTGCCGAGATTCATCTTCATTGCGACGGGCGCCCAATCCGAACTCTCCAACAACGATGTGGCAAGGGGCGTGCGGACGTACAGCGGGACCAGGAGGTGGCGTTCATCGATCGCCCTCTCCATCCACTCCGCCGCCCGTTCCGGTTTCTCCAGCAGGAAATAATAGCTGAGGAAGCCGAGCGGCGCGCCATATGCCGTTCCGTCTCCGAGCCGGGTGAGCAGTTCCTCGGCCCTTTCTTTCATTCCCGCACGCATGAGAAGTCCGGCGAGCCCGCCAATCACTTCCGGGTTCAACGGAGCTAACGGGAGGAGGGTTTCGGCGAGGGCGAGCGCTTCCGCTATTGCGCCCCTCGCCGCGTGATTCCGGACAAGCCAATAAGAAGCCGGAACGAAATGTGCGTCCAGCTCCGGAACCTGCCGGAATTGCTCTTCGGCGTCAGCCAGGCTTCCGGCGGCGTGCAAACATAGTGCAAGGGAGAACCGGCACAGCGCATTGATGGGATCATCGTCCAGGGCGCGCGCTAGCTCCTGAGCGCATTCCGTTAGCCGTCCAGTCGACAGGAGGCAGTCATGGGCGTATTTCCAACGTACGCGTGGTGAAACGGGTTCTCGCGTCATCGCCAGCCGGAACTCCCGTTCCCCTTCCTTCCAGTCGTAATCGTAAAGGGCCGCGGTCCGGCCCAGCACCTCGTGCGCCTCGCTGAGCGAGGGGTCGAGTTCCAAAGCGTGTTGAGCGGCGGATCGTGCTCTCGGAAGTGCTTCCTTCGCCGGCATGATGCTGTAAACGACGAACTCTATGAAGCATTCGCCCAACATGGCATGGGCCGGAGCGAAATGGCGGTCGAGCGCCAGCGCCTGGTCAAGATACTCCTTGCAGAGGACCGCCGATTCCCGCGAGTACTTCGCGTAGTGATGCATGGCCTTCAAGAATAGCTCGTACGCGGGCAGCTTCGGAGCGTAACGCTTCGGCCTGGCGGCATCGGCCGCCAGCCTGGGCGCTGCTGCGATGGCTTCTGCAAGCTCATCCTGTATGGCGAACACATCCGCCATCAATCGATCGTAGCGCTGCGACCAGACGCCGCTCCCATCGCTAGCCCTGATCAATTGCGCTGTGACGCGGATCCGGTCGCCAGCCCTGCGAACGCTGCCTTCCAGAATGTTGGTCACCGCCAACTCAGCCGCGATCCGGCGCACGTCCGTGTTCTGTCCCTTGAAAGCGAACGAAGAGGTGCGGGCAATTACTTTGAGACCGGGGATTTGTGCCAGCGCATTGAGGATCTCTTCGGCCAATCCATCGCTGAAGTATTCCTGTTCCTTGTCACCACTCATATTGGCGAAGGGCAGCACGGCAATCGATGGTTGGCGCTCAGTAGCAACATCGACGGTCTCTAGCGCCGCCTTAAGTTCAGTAGCTGTCTGGAAGCGTGCCGCGGGAGACTTGCTCAGGCAGCGCCTCACGGTGCGCTCGAGATCTGGAGGCACATCGAATTGCGCGGGTTCCTGGTGCAAGACTGCCGCGATGGTAGCCACCGCCGTTTTCCCTTCAAAAGCGCGCCGCCCGGTGAGCAACTCATAGAGCACCGCGCCAAAGGAGAAGATATCGCTACGCGCATCGGCTGGTTGCCCGGAAGCCTGCTCGGGCGACATGTATGCGGCTGTGCCGACGACACCGCCCGGCTGAGTCTGTGTGATTGTCGAGCCGGCGCGTGGCGCAGCTTCGGCTTCCACTTTCGCAAGACCGAAATCCACAAGCTTGACTCTCGGGCGCTGCCCCCCGGGTCAACCTCAAGGAGGATGTTCCCGGGTTTGATGTCTCGATGGGTGATTCCCTTGGCGTGCGCCGCCTCCAGCGCGGCTACGATCTGCAGCGCGATCGCCAGCGCGCTCTCCGCCGGCAAGGGACCTCGCAGCGGAGTCGCCTCGATATATTCCATTACCAGATAGTCCGGCCCGACATCGAACAGTGTGCAAATGTTCGGGTGATTCAGCGAAGCAATTACGCGAGCCTCCCGCTTGAATCTATCGGAGAACCTCTCCTGGGAAAGCTTGACGGCTACAATTCGGCCAAGGCGGGTGTCCAGAGCCTTGTAGACCTCTCCCATTCCGCCAGTGCCCACGAGGGCGAGGATTTCGTAAGGGCCGAGCTTATCTCCGGATTTGAGAGGCATAACGATCTGAACGATTCTACCGTGGACAGGCCAGGACACCCGCTCCGTCCGTATTGTCGGCTCCCTGGACAAAGCCGGTTGCGGATGCCGATGCTTTCAGGCAGGCTCCTCCGAGGAAGCTTCCGATATTGGTAGTTAACGTTTGTCCGGCCTATTGGACAATTACCGTCACGCCGTTCTGACTGGTCGCCCCGCCCACGGAGACCGCCAGCGGCAAAGGTCCCGGCTGCGCTGCCGCCGGAATCCGGATGTTTACCTGCATGATTCCTGACACTACGTCCGGCTCTTCACCCCAAAATGACGCGGTCAGCGGCTGGTTGTCCAGAAACACCGATAGCGGGAACACTGGTTGTGGAGTGACCGGCGCTGTTGCCTGCGGGGTCGTCACCTGGCCGGTTGCACCCGCCGGTGACGTTTGACCCTCACCGGTAACAAAGAAAGCGATGTAGCTGCCGGGAGCGGCCGGATTGCTGTCGGAATTATAGCTGACATTGCCGGCGGCATCGTAGTTCAGTACCGCTGCGATCCCCGTGCCGGAACCGTCCGCCGTGAAGATCCCTGGCACAGCCCCTGTCACGCTTAGAGGTATCGCATTGGAAGTCTGCCCGGAGTAGTTTACCTGCACTTGCACACTGGCACTTGCACTAATCTCGTAAGGCACGATGGCATTCACCTGGGCAGTTCCCGCGTAAAGGATCGGCGCCGCGGCTCCGCTGGGGAGAAAAATCACCTGCACCCCGCCGGCCGTAGTCGATACAGTACCGTTTCCATTGAGAGTCAGGCCCGCGGGGGTGGCAGGCCCGATGCCGTTTCCGAAGATCGAAATCATTTCACCTGGCGCAACCGTACCGCTTGCTCCGCTTGCGGCGTTGGTGATCTTCGAGATGAATGGCGCCGGTGCCAGCACCTGGAGCGTCACATCCACGGTCGTCGTTCCTGCCGCTCCGGCCGTTCCAACGATCGTCACACTGCCGGTGTACGTCTGGCCGGCCAACAGGCCTGCTGGGTTGATGGAAACCGTGAGACTCGTGGCGCCGGTAGCTGGCGTCGTACCGGAACCCGGCGACACAGAAAGCCAGCCGGTGCTGGCCACCGCGGTGAAATTCAAGCTCGCTCCGCCTCCCGAAACCTGAATGTTTCCCGTGGGAATGGTGGCGCCCGCCTGATAAGTCAGCGAGAGACTCTGCGGAGCGGCCGTTACAGTGGGCGACGCCACGGTCAGCGTCACAGGTACCGTGAGCGAACTGGTGTCCGCCAGAACTGTTATGGCTCCCGGATAGGTTCCAGGTGTAAGACCAGTGGGATCCGCAGTGACTGCAAGAGTAGCTGGGGAGGTTGCCGACCTTATGTTGATATGCATCCAATCATGCGCGGTGCCGGCCGTGCTGCTGCCCGATGTAAACCCGACAGCAGTGGAGGGAGCCGCACTTGAGATTTGCACACTTTGCGCTGTCGGAGCGCTCCCGCCTTCCAGGTACGTGAACTGCAAGGACGAAGGGGCGGACGTTAGCTGGTACGCGGCCGGGCTTTTAGCCAAAACCAGCGATACCGGGATCGTGGCTGTCTGCCCGCCCGCCGTCAGCGCGATACTTCCCGTGCAGGTCGCTTCGGAATACCCCAGTTGGATGGGCGAAACCACGATCTGCTGATTCGTCGTCAGAGTCCCGCTGGGATCGATGGCCATCCATCCTCCGACCACACATCCTTCGGAGGATGCCGCCGCCGTAAAGGTTGTCGGACTGCTGGCCGTCACTCCGAGCGTCTGCGGCGGAGGAAGATTGCCCGCGGGCTGGCCATAGAACGTTAGCGAAGCGCTGTCCAAAGTAAGAGGGAACGGCCCCAAGAAGTTGAAACTAACCGGCACGTCGAACGCATTCAACGGGTCGAGATAGAAATGGATCAGTCCCGTATACTGGCTTGGAAGCAGTCCGGCGGCGTCTGCCGACACCCGGAACTGGATCGTGCTATTCGGCGCCACGGTCCAGCCATCGGGTGCGCTGAGCGAAAGCCAGGGAGCGCCACTGGTTACCGAAGCCGTGGTCGTAATGGGGACAGACCTTTTGTTGGCCACGGTTACTAAGACACTGGGAGCAGCCAGAGTCAGCGCAAGGGAAGTCTGATCCAGGGTCGCATCCCCGGCTACGGCACCGCCACTGCACAAATTGTAATAGCAACACAAGTCGACCAGGACGACACTTCCCGCCTTGTTTCCAGACTGAATCAGGTCGAGAACCGCGACCCCACTACCCAGGGGATTGCTATGAGAAACAGTAAACGTGGTAGGCGTTGAACTCGACGTGTTGACGTTTAGGGTGCCCGTGTACCCCGGGCTATACGTAATGTTCAAAGAAAACGCGCCACTGCCATGGACAGAAACCGCCGTAGTCTCATCCTCGCACCCGTAGAAGTCGATCACGTTAGGACTGACGCCGGTGATTTGGCCCGCGGCCGGCATTGCACACAGCATTAACGCCAAGAATCGAAAGGAGAGTGATCGTCTGCGCCGGGCGGCGTTCGTTCTATCCCTGGCAAACACTCTAGTCAAATTATAAAACATAGAGCCCGAGGCCGGGGTTTTGGGTAATGAGCACCGAAGCCGTGGTCGCCGCCGCAGGCGCCGCGGGCATGTCGAAGCTCCCGATATTGGTCCATAACGCCGCTCTGTACGAGTAGCGCGTGATACGCCCGAAGCGCGGTCCGACAACCGACCTCCTGGGCGTTTGGCTTCAAAAGACCACGACTTCGCCTCGGTCGCCCGCCGGGTAGTCGAGCAGACCATCGGGAGAAGCTGGACGGATCGCCACGGAGATGCCGAGAAAGAAGAATCCGGCGGCCGTCGCGCTCGGTAAGCTCGGCGGCGCTAAGGGCGGCGCGGCGAGGGCGGCTGCAACCGGCTTGCTTTCGCATGACGTGCAGAGTGTTGCGCAAAGGGGTCCGTTTTGCAACACGACAAAGACGGCTGCTCGTGTTTCGCGGCAATTTCGCCAATCGGGCTTATGTATCGTGGGCTCGACAGTGCGCTTCATGATTTTGGTACCCTTCCTGTTGGTCGAGAATTCCGCAACGGCAAAAATCCGCCCCGCGGTAGTTTGGCTTCTGTGCCTTTACCTTATGGTTCTCGGAGTGGCACCGCTTGCCGTGTCCGCGATGTTTGCTCGCGGCGACCTGCCGTTGGGTCTAAATCGCTGGGGCTATTTTGGTTCTCTGCGTTGTCGGTGCTTCTCTTCTTTTCCTGTTGCGCGCGAGCCGGTGGCAGCCACCGGAGCAATTATTGTCATGTACAGGTTCTCCGGGCGTTTCAGTTGCTGACGCTCGATTCGAGATATGACGAACGCCATAATCCAGCCCACGTTGGAACAGATGCTCCCGTTAATTTTGGGTTTAATCTGCGTTGTACGCATGCGGAAAAAGGGCCTGCTCGCCTGATGGTCTTTTCCAGTAGCGTCCAGCGTGGGAGTTTTACGGTCGCGCAAAGGGTAATTTTTGCGACCGGCCTAAATCCGATCCAACGAGGTGCGGCTGTGGCTCACCATCATCGCCCATAACTTGGGCAACCTGTGGCGGCGCTTGGCACTGCCCGGCAGAATCAACAAGTGGTCGCTGACCAGTTTGCAGCAGCGGTTGGTGAAGACCGGCGGACGGCTGGTCAAGCACGCACGCTATTACTGGTTGCTCCTGGCGGAAAGTCATCTGACACTGGGCTGTTTGGAAGCATGGTGCGGCGGATCGAAGAGCTGCCGGTGCCTGCGGGGTAGTCGAAGCCGCTCAGCAGGAAGAGAATTCCATCAACAATGATGTAAGGGACGGAGCAGTGTCCGGGAAATCGCATGAAAATGAGGCGGTTTCTGGTGTTCCCGTACCCGGAAGAGGTATGCCTGGCCCCATCGTGAGCCGTTGAAGCGTTCAGAATGGAAAAGATGAAAAAATGGTCCGAACGGAGGCGGTTGGGGGTATACTAGCTGGAAACCAGGAAGGCAAAATGGAAATCCTGGTTGAAAGGCAGCGGCCGTTGAGATGGGCGACAAAGGCCGCTGCAAAAAGCTGTCTGATGTGCGCCCGTAGGGAGAGAGGTCATCGTGGCGGACAAAGGGAATTGGAGCGTTTGCGCACAAAGACCGACGCAGGTTATTTATATCAATCTTGGGCCAACGCAGGGCCCATTGGTGGTTGAGCGCGTGCACAACAACGGTCCATGCGCCGTGACGATTGGTGGTGGCGCCGCCTTTCTCGATCCGGGAACTGACTGCGACGTCTCGGGCGCCAGAATCGAAATTGCACTCGCGGGCCCTCCCCGCTGCGGTGGGCGTCGCGGCGAGGAGCGTTGCGACGAGGCCTCGGGAACCTACGATCTGGTGTGCTGCCAGCCTCCTCCCCAGGTGGGAACGCCGGCCGCTGCTCCACCCGGACAGCCCGGAAATGGCGGTGCAGGGAACGGTGAAGGAAACTGAAGTCTGAAGCGAATCGAGTGGTGTCCGGTCGGGCCACCTGTCCTGGTTCTGGCTGACGACGGTTGTGATCGACGCATAGGCTGAAGGACGATATGGATAATGAGACAAATCGAGGCAAGGCTGCCCAAGCGGGAACCCCTGTCGTCGGGATAAAGAAGGCAACTGGGAGTAAGAAGAAAGGTGGGCTGGATAAAAAGAAAACCGGGGAGAAAGGGGAGAAAAAGGAAGACGGGAAAGCCGAGAAGAACGCCGATCAGGATAAACAACCTTCGGGCGATAAATCAAAACCTAAGGAGAAGCAAGGAACCGCGCCCGAAAATGGCGAACCAGACGCTGACGATGCCGGTGAAATAACAAAGTGCCCGGCAGGTCACCTTATCGACACAGGTACGGCGGCAGGACACAGCACATTGGCCCTTCCCAGCCTGGATATCGCCCAAGTACGAGCGAAAGAAGCTATTGAGGAGGCTTCGACCGACGCCATCAATTTAGCCCTGAACAATGCTGCCGCAGCCGCCTCCCGTGATACAGCAAAAATTGAATGTTCCCCTTGTGTTCCCGTCGTATCAATAAGCCTGGAACCGCCTGTACAGGAAAAACCCTTTGAAGCGAGGGTAGACGATGATATTCCCAAGAAGTACAAGAAAACCTTAGAAAACTTAAAGCTTGACAAGCTTTATACGATTTTTATTGTCGAGGTTGATTGGTCGGTAAATATTTTTTGTATTCCAGAATCTGACGATACCGCTAATTCCAGCGTTCCAGGCGAGGACAGCGGCGATTCGGGCAGCCAGCCTGGTGGTCATAATACCGTTTGGATAAACGGTAAGAAATATAGAATGTCGTGCCCCCACCCTTTTATCAAGGGTAACTATGTGATGAAAGGCTTCACGATAAAAGAGTCGGTGGATGCGCCGAACTTAAAAGGGACAGAACAGGAAAAACAAAAGGCTTTTGACGATCTAGTCAAAAAGATATTAGGCGAAGCCGGGAAGACGATTCGAGAAGGTGTCCTGGCCATCATTGCAGGGGCCATCAAGAAATTGCCTAAGTGTCCGAAGAGTTGCCCCGATAAGGGCGTCTCCGTAACGATTGGGCCGCACTCCATCTCAAAGATTCTTTTCGAAAAGAGCGGGCCACCGCAACCTGTTGGCACGGCAGGCGTTGGCGCTAGCTATGGTGTCAAAGACTATAACGTGCATTGGTGTGTTGAGAGGCAATGTGGAAAATAAGGCGGCCCGGCCTTAGGAGAATCGGGGAAATCGCGAAAACCGGCTTATACCCTTCCTCGATTGCCAGTTCATCAAAGGGGATATAGCTAGTACCGGAGTCGGCTTGGATACTGATGTGGTCGCTGCGCCCCATCCCAAGAGCTGGGGAAGTCGCCATACCTCACAGCACGGCGATCACGGTCACCGAGACATGCTCTACCTCGGCAAGCCGGAGCCAACCTGGTCTGATCAGGACTGCCCGTGGCGAATCCTTTTTCCGTAATTGCGCTAAGAGCTATTGATCCTGGCAGCTTCCGGTATCGAAGAGCGCATTCACGCCGCACACGGAAGTAAACATGCCGCGAGCGGAGTGCGCAACGCCAGGGACATAGCGGACGTGCTGGTTCCATTCCGCCTGATTGCGACCGTGCAGGTACGTGAAATATGCCTGCCCACGCGCCAGACGGAACGGGCCCTCTGCTTCGCCGGCGCAGGAAACGTCGAGGTCTTCCTGGTGCGGGTCGTTGTCCGCCGTTCCCAGCAGGTAAATCACATCGCGGCGCGCGTAGTCGGCTTCCAGTTGCCGCCATCCCGCCGACGAAGTGCCCCCAACATAGGCGGGCGGATCGATGGGTCCGTACTTCCAGTGATTGAACGCCGGACAACCGGCGCTGCTCGACGGCCGGTCGTTTGAGAAATAAAGATACGACGAAGGGTTGGCGATCACGAAGCGGAGTCGAATGCCCGATTGGCGCAGCGCGGCCAACTGCTTGCCAACGACGGCATACCGCTGCGTCAACTGCGCGCCTCCCGAATGTCCCGCGAGAATAATAGACTCGAGGTTGGGAAACAGCGACCGGTCCGCCAGATGGGCGAGCAGAAAATCGATAATCTCGAAGGTGCTGATGTGCGCCGGTCCCAGCGCAGGTGTTCCCGATTCCCATGCCGTGCCGCGCCAGTGGAGTAACTTTCCGGACTTACAATCCGCGCAGTCATCTTCGTTGGTGAGAAACTGCGGCGCGATGAAGACCGTATTGCCCGAAGCGTTGCCCGCAATGGCCGCGGCCTTCAGCGCAGTCTGGTAGTAACCTTCCACGTCGCGCCCCTTGCCATGGAAGATGAGAATGGCGCGCTTCGCGTCGGGCTGCGGCTTGGACCAGTCGAAAGATATCAGCCCGGCGAGCTCCGCCTTGCCGGAGGGGGCTGAAATCAGGATGCGCTGTTTGCCAACCGCGGGGCTGCCACGCTGCGCGTGAACAGTTAAAAGACTGCAGAGGCAGGCGGCCATCGCGACCAGCAAAATCCTTCTACTCTCGCTGCGTACTTTAGTTTTGGAGAACATTTGAGAGTTAAGGGTCCTTGTATGTTCACGAGGATCCCACACTGGATTCCATTATCCAACGAGCCCCATACACCCCGCCGGATTAACTCACTTCACGAGGTGTGTGTGGTGCTCTTCCCCTCCATTTGGAAACGGTGTAGCCGGCCGTGGATGGGTGTAAACCGCCGGCCAAGTCGCACGAAGCGGACACGCGCCGGGTCGGTCTCCCCAGCCTATCGAGGACGAAACTCAATCCAGAACGCTACGCGTCACGGGCTCAAGGAACTGCTGATCGCCGCCAAATGCCCCCCAAACGGCAACCAAGGCAGTTGGCGGAAGAGGCCATGGTATCCTAGAACTGGGATGACATCCTAAAATGCGCGCGCCAGCTCGGGGCGAACGGCCATTGTATTGGGTAGGCTCGACGAAGCGTGATTTGCTCGCGTTTCCGGAAGCGGTCAAAGACGGTATCGGCACTGCCCTGAGCGTTGCTCAATTTGGTGGTAAACATCCTGCGGCGAAGCCATGGAAGGGAATTGGCCCGGGAGTGCTGGAGGTTGTCGAAGATCGTGATGGAAACACGTATCGGGCCGTTTATACGGTGCGCTTTCGGTCGGCCGTTTATGTATTGCACTGTTTTCAGAAGAAGTCGCGTAAGGGCATTCAGACGCCGAAGGCGGATGTGGATCTCATTTCGCAGCGCTTAAGGCTGGCCAGACAAGACTGTGAGGATCGCTATGTCAATAACAAGTAGAAAAGGTAGCGGAAGAATCGTACGCAGTTCGGGAAACGTATTCGCCGATCTCGGTTTTGCTGACGCGGGCGAACGGCAGACGAAGGTCCGTCTTGCAATGGCGATCAATGACGCCCTGGGCCGCCGCGGATTATCGCAGGTAGGGGCATCGAAGCTCTTAGGCATCAACCAACCCAAAGTCTCGGCTCTTTCGAAATATCGCTTGGAGGGCTTCTCGGTCGAGCGCCTGATGCGGTTTCTTACATCGCTCAACAAGGACGTAGAGATTATCGTTCGCGACAGACCACGGGCCCGTCGTCCAGGGCGAGTATTTGTCACGGCTGCATGAACAGCCGATTGAAAAGCTCTCGCCGGGTCCCCGAACAGGGACAGATACCTTCGATGATACGAACGCGCGCATACGATTTCGTGCGATCGATCCCCAACTCGGACGCTCGCCCTTCCGCACTCCCAAGATACGGCCTTGGGGGAAGCGTCGCTGGGTTAGGACCGAGATGCCGGCCCATGGCCCCGACATTTATGTTGCACCCGGTGCGCCGTCTCCGGCATCCAGTCCCGATCGTCCGGGATCGACCGCTACCTGCATTTCGTATATTCTTGAAGGCATCGGTAACAAGGAGGCAGCATGCGGTTGATTTTCGCGGTCCTGGCTTCGGCGGCCATTTGTGTGGCGGCCGAACCTCTTCTCCTACAAAAGCCAACTCTGAGCAAGACTCAACTTGTCTTCGTGTATGCGGGCGACCTTTGGAGCGTGCCACGCGACGGAGGCGACGCGGTGAGAATCACGAGCGGCGCCGGGAGCGAAACCGACCCGGCATTTTCGCCGGACGGGACGCGCATCGCCTTCACCGGCGAGTACGACGGCAATGTGGACGTGTTCGTGATGCCGGCTGCCGGCGGAGTGCCGAAGCGGCTGACGTGGCATCCGGCGCCGGATCGCGTGCTCGGATGGACGCCGGACGGCAAAAGCATCATCTTCACTTCCACGCGGACGTCCTATTCGCGCTATGGGGAGATGTTCACCGTGCCGGCCGACGGCGGAGTGGAAGAGAAACTGCCGCTGCCGTCGGGAACAGCAGCTTCGATGTCGGCGGACGGGCAATCGATCGCCTACGAACCGATCGCGCGGGCATTTGGGATGTGGAAGAAGTATCGCGGCGGCATGACCTCCCGCATCTGGCTGGCGCGCCTTTCCGACAGCAGCGTCACGCCGGTGCCGCGCACCAATTCCAACGACTTCAACCCGATGTTTGCGGGCGACCGGGTATACTTCATCTCCGACCGCAACGGTCCGGGGACGCTGTTCTATTACGACATCAAGAGCAAGGCGGTGAAGGAGGCGATTGCGAACCAGGGGCTCGATCTGAAGTCGGCCTCGCTCGGGCCGGATGCGATTGTGTACGAGCAGTTCGGCGGCATCTCGCTCTACGATTTGAAAACCGGGAAAACCAAGCCGGTTCCTATTCGGGTGCAGGGCGATTTCACGGAGATGCGGCCGAAATTCGTGAACGTGGGGCGCACGCTTAGCTCGGCGGCGATCTCACCGAACGGCGCCCGCGCGGTGTTCACGGCGCGCGGGGAAGTGATCACGGTGCCGGCGGAGAAGGGCGATGCCCGGAACATCACCAACTCGCCCGGCGTGATGGAGCGCGAGCCGCAATGGTCGCCCGATGGGCGGTATGTCGCGTACCTGTCGGACGAATCGGGCGAATACGCTCTACATCTGCACCCGCAGGCTATCGAAGGCGAAGTGAAGAAGATCGAGCTGAAGCCGGGGTTCTACCGGTCGCCGAGGTTTTCGCCGGACAGCAAAAAGGTAGCGCTGGTGGATAGTTTTCAGAGGCTGTGGTACGTGGACCTGGAGACGAAGAAGCAGGTGGAAGTGGCGCAGGACACTTACCAGATGCGCGCAGGCGATATTGACGGCGCGTGGTCGCCGGACAGCAAATGGCTGGCTTATTCCAGGGTGCTGGCGAACGAGCTGAGCGCGATTCATTTATATTCGCTGGCGGACGGAAAGTCGACGCAGGTGACCGATGGCATGAGCGACGCCACCAACCCGGTGTTCGACAAAGACGGCAAGTATCTCTTCTTCACGGCCAGCACGAATTCCGGAGAGAGCCTGGGACTGGACATTCACGCGGTGGAAGCAGCGGCGACCAGTTCGATCTACCTCGCCGTGCTGGATAAGACACAGCCCTCGCCGTTTGCGCCCGAAAGCGACGAGGAGAAAGTCGCCGATGAAAAGGGGGACGGGGCGAAGGGCGACGCGGCGAAGACCGAGGGACAAGGCGACGCCAAGCCGTCCGATGCGGCCAAACCGAAATCCGGCGCTACCGAGGCAAAGGACACCAAAGTGGATTTAGATGGCATCGATCAGCGTATTCTTTCGATGCCGATGCCGCCGAGACGGTATACCGAACTGCAGGTGGGCAAGGCAGGTACTCTGCTGGCGCTGGAAGCGCCGGTCGCTGGCGAAAATACCGGCGGAGGTGTTGGCGGGCTTACGGTACACCGCTACGATTTCAAGAGCCGCAAGAGCGACGTGGCGCTGAGCGGGGTGAGCAGTTTTCATATGTCATTCGGCGGCGAGAAGGCGCTCTACAAGCAGGGCGACAATTGGATGATTGCGGCGCTGCGTCCGCCGGCCAACGGACTGGGCGGCGGCGGTGGTGGTGCAGCGCCAGCCGGAGCAGGCGGCGGAGGCAATCAGGGCGCGCTGAAGACCAGCGGGATCGAAGTGCAGGTGGACCCGGTTCAGGAATGGAAACAGATGTACCGGGAGGCCTGGCGGATCGAGCGCGACTGGTTCTACGACCGCAACATCCACGGGCTCGACCTCAAGGCCGCCGAGAAAAAGTACCAACCGTATCTGGACGGCATCGCGTCGCGGAACGATTTGACGTACCTGTTCCAGGAAATGCTGGGCAACATGGTGGTGAGCCACATGGGCACGGGCGGCGGCGATACGCCGGAGGTGAAGCGCGTGCAGACGGGGCTCTTAGGCTGCGATTACGAGGTGGCCAACGGCCGGTATCGTTTCGCGCGCGTGTACAGCGGAGAGAACTGGAACCCGCAACTGCTGGCGCCAATGACCCAGCCGGGAGTGAACGTGAAGGCCGGCGAGTATCTGCTGGAGGTAAACGGACGCGACGTGCGTCCGCCGGCCAATGTGTATAGCTTCTTCGAGGGGCTGGCGGGCAAATCGGTGGTGCTGAAGGTGGGGACGGACGCATCGGGCGCGGGCGCACGCGAAGTGACGGTGGTTCCGGTGGCGGACGAGGGCCGGCTGCGCAACCTGGCGTGGATCGACGACAACCGGCGCAAGGTGGATCAGTTGAGCGGCGGGAAGGTGGCCTACATCTATATGCCCGACACGGCCAATGGCGGGCTGACTGCGTTCAACCGCTACTTTTACGCGCAGATCGGGAAAGACGCGGCCATTGTGGATGAGCGCTTCAACGGCGGCGGACTGCTGGCGACCGACATCGCCGAGATTCTAAACCGCAAGCCGCTGAGCGCGGCGTCGAACCGCGTGGGCGATCCGCTACTGCAGCCGCAGGGAATTTTCGGACCGAAGGTGATGCTGATCAACGAACGCGCCGGGTCGGGCGGCGACGCCATGCCGTGGTATTTCAAACGCGCCGGGGTAGGCAAGCTGATCGGGACACGCACGTGGGGCGGGCTGGTAGGGATGAACGGGGCGCCAGCGCTGATGGATGGCGGCTTTGTGGCGGCGCCGAGCTCCGGCATTTATAACCCGATCACGGGAGAGTGGGAAGTAGAGAATGTCGGCGTGCCGCCGGATATCGAAGTGGAGCAGGACCCGGCGCTGGTGCGTAAAGGGCACGATCCGCAGTTGGAGAAGGCGGTGGAGGTGGTGATGGAGGACCTGAAGAAGAATCCACCGCCAAAACTTCGGCGGCCGGCATTTCCGAATTATTATCCGACGGTGGGGAAGTAGTTAAGTACTTGGTTTTATCCGTGTGCATCTGCGTGCATCCGTGGCCCAAGAAATTATTGCTCCAGGAGTTCGCGACAGTTCGGATTCAGTCGACTTCTGCGACTCGGAAATTGGCCACGGATGAACACGGATGCACACAGAAAAACGACAATTGGGCGAATTGGGGTCTGCGCTCTTTCCTCGACACTAGCCCAGCATGGGACACTCTTCATATGGCCCACTTTACTCGGCGGTGGCTTATTCGAAGTCGATGAACAATCGGCTGTCTTCGGGCAGGACTCCAGCTTTGGGCGACCGCGCCCGGATCCGGCAGCGTTCGCTATTCTTTCGGTGGTCGTCGCTGAGTTTCGGCGTGCCGGCTATTCGACAGCGAATGTTAGACGAGGTAAACCCGATGACGCGCGGTGTCGTTGTAGTTTGTCTGATGGCGGTTATATCGAGGTGATCCTCGTTGCTGAGAGAGGATCAGAGCCTACCCGCCCATTCTTGTTGATGGCTTGGAGCTTCTCCAAAAACCCTGGCCGGGCGAACCCAGAACCATCGCGGGTTTGGCAAGAGCTGTACGTCATCATTGACACCGTGATTCAGAAGCGGTTTGACGGCCGACGGATTATCCCGCTCATCCCCAGCGAAATAGACGCACGATGCGCGGCGGCGCAAAACATAGGCTAGAGTCGAGCCTTAGGAAAGCGCCGGTTAGCGGAGGTTGAATTTTTTCATTTTGTAGCGGAGGGTGTCGCGGGTGACGCGGAGGAGGCGGGCGGCTTGGGTTTGATTGCCGTTAGTCTTCTCGAGGGCACGCATCAGGAGACTGCGTTCATTGTCCTCGAGGGACATACCGTCCACGGGAGCAGCGACGGCGGCTTCCACGGGTTCCTGGCGGCGGGCATCGCCGTCAGAGCGGGAAACCGAGATCGGGAGGCTGGGCGGGGTGATTAACGCGGACTCTTCCAGGATCATGGCTCGCTCAATTGCGTTGCGCAGTTCGCGCACATTGCCGGGCCAGTCGTGATAGAGCAGGAGCTGGGCGGCGGAATCGCTGACACCTTCGATATTCCGTTTGAATTTGCGGTTGTAATGCTCGATGAAGAACTTGGCCAGCGGAATAATGTCGTCGGCGCGCTCGCGCAAGGGCGGGATGAGAATCTGGATCACGTTGAGGCGGAAATACAGGTCCTGGCGGAAAGCGCCTTCTTTGACCGCCTCGCGGAGGTTTTTGTTGGTGGCCGCAACGACGCGCAAATCAAGCTGGATGTCCTTGAGGCCGCCCAGGCGGCGGAAGCTCTGCTCTTCCAGCACGCGCAGCAACTTGGCCTGGAGCATGAGCGGGATTTCGCCCACTTCATCGAGGAACAGGGTGCCCTTGTCGGCCAATTCGAAGATGCCGCGCTTCTGAGCGCGGGCGTCGGTGAAAGCGCCCTTTTCGTATCCGAATAGTTCGCTTTCAAGCAGGGAATCGGGAATGGCGGCGCAATTGATAGCGATAAAAGGTTCGGCCTGACGCGTGCTTTGGTAGTGCAAGGTCTTGGCGACCAAGTCCTTACCGGTGCCGTTCTCGCCTTCGAGGAGGATGGTGGTGGCTTCCGAGGAGGCCACGCGGCGAACGAAATTCAGGACGTCGCGCATGGCCACGGACTCGGCTATCACCTCCCGCTTCTGAGGGGCGGATTCCTCAGTGACATCTTTAATGGTGGCGACAACGCCGGAGAGTTGGCCGCCCTCGTCAAACATCTGGGTGGTGCGCATGACGACGAGGCGTTCCATGCCGTTTTCCATGCGCAGCCTGACGGTGGAATGGGGCGCTCCCGCAGATTGATTGAGCCCCACCAGCATGCCGCACCCAGGTTCGCAGACCGAGCAGTTGAAGATTTCCTGGCAATGCCGACCGAGCATTTCCTCGGAAGACATGCCGAAGAGCTTCTCCGCCGACCGGTTGACACCGGTAATGCGGAACTCCGGGTCATACAAAACCAGGGCGTCGGAAAGCTGGTCAAACACGGATTCCAACACGCTAGTTTTCTGCCAGCCTGGGGTGAGCTTAGACATCGCGGCTTTGTTCCTCAGTATAACAAGGGCTGGTTTGGGGCAATTGGCGCAAGGTGCGGCTTTTCCGGGGGGTAGTGCCCCCCAAGTTTGCGGGTAGTCAAGGGCTTAATCTGCTCGCGCTGCTGAAGATACCAGCTTGGAAGGGCAATTGCTTGCCCTGGAATCGGAGGCTTATGTCCCATCTAAACCTAAAAGTGATTCTGCCCGCCGCGATTGTGCTGGGTGGACTCCTGCTCTGTACGACGGCGTCGTATGGCACCATCGAGTATTCCAAGAATACCAAGAAGGCTTGCACGTTCTGCCACGAAAAGAACACTCCGGATAAGGAAGTGATGAAGAACAACTTGACGGATGCCGGCAAGTATTACAAGGAAAAGAAGACCCTGGACGGCTTCACGCCGAAGAAGTAAGCCGCGGAAAAGGTGGAGGCGCGGAGTCGTTCATGATGCAATCCGTCCAGCTATCGATCGCCGATAACGAGTTCGCAAACGCGGTGCGGGAGGCTTTGTCCCGCAGTTGCGCGTGGCATGTGGAAGCGGTCGAACAACCGGACCTTTCGCGCCAAGGCGTGATGGTACTGGACGAAGAGGCATTCGCGCGGCTACCCCTCCCCCTGCCCAACCCGGGGCGAGTGGTGCTGCTTGCCCATAAAGAACCGCAGGCTTTCCAATTGGCGCAGGCGTGGGAAGCCGGCATTGTTTCGGTAGTATCTGAAGAAGACCCCATCAATACCGTGCTGCTGGCGATCATGGCAGCCGGCCTCCGCGTAGAAAAACCCTCCGCACATAGCAACGCAGGTGAAATAACCCCCACTTCGACCTCCGGACCTGCGCCAATAGCCCCACCGAAGCGGTCCCGCCGCTAGAAGTGTTGCAAAACTCAATAGGTTAACGATCAGAGTTCTTGGCCGTTGGCGTGCACTGCCAGTGATTTTGAAAAGGAGATACGCCTATGGATCGCTCTTTAGTAGAATTGGAGTCGATTGTCCGAAACAAAATTTGCAGCGTCTGTACGGAACGTACCGCGGAGGGTCAGTGCGGCCTGGAAGCGCCGGTGGAATGCGCGTTGTTTCGGCTGTTTCCGGAGGTGGCGCAAGCCATCCAATCGGTAAAGAGCGACGACATCCAGCCGTATATCGATGCTATCCGCCGCAATGTCTGTTCGGTTTGCGCCGAGCGGGCGAGCGACGAGTCGTGCCAGACGCGTCAGGAGGTGCGGTGCGCGCTGGACGCTTACCTTTTGCTGGTGGTGGACGCGATCGAGGAGGCAACCGGCAAAGCGTTCGACAGAAAGGGTCTGGGAGTCACGGGGGGCGGCGGTTTTGTGGACCGGTCCGCGCTCCAAATTCAGTTTTAGGAATTGCCTGGAGGTAAATACCAATGAAGAGTCTCATTCCGTTTGTAGTTCTCTGGATTCTGATGGCACTGGCGGTGCTGGCGCTGTTCATCTGGCGCAAGATGGTATCCAGCAAGGAAGACGACAACTTGCACGTTTCGGATCCGGCTGCCGACCAGAAGGCCGTCGAGCAAGCAGCGGTGGCCCAGAAGCTCGACCTCATTGATAAATGGGGCAAGATTGTCACGGTGGTGACGGTTGTCTACGGCGTGATCCTGGGCGGGATCTACGTCTGGCAGAGCTGGATCCAGAACGGCAGCATGGGGGCGTAATGCGATGGCGGACCGGGCACTGATCAGGATCGGCCGGGGGCTCGGTTCTATCTTAATTGCTTTGTTGCCGGGGGCAGCCGGCGCCATAGTTTATGCGGCCGATAATCCGGCGCCGGCTGCGGAGTGCACTTCGTGCCACGATCAGGGAAAGAAGCTGGCGAAGAGCGCTCACAGCGACCTCACGTGCGACACGTGTCACGACTCGCACGAGAAATACCCACACCCCGCCAATATTCCCAAACCGCAATGCGTGACCTGCCATGCGGACCAGGCCGGCGACTACGACAAAGGCGTTCACGGGCTGGCTCGCAAGGCGGGTAACGAGGGTGCGCCCGACTGCGCGTTATGCCACGGGAGCGCCCATGAGTTGCTTTCACCCAAGTCGCAAGCCTTCCGCATGGCAGTCCCGGACACCTGCGGGATGTGCCACAGCGAAGTGGTGGAGCAATACCGCGCGAGCGTGCACGGCAAGGCGCTGGCGGCGGGGATTACCCAGGCGCCGCTGTGCACTGACTGCCACGGCGAACACAAGATCATCAAACACACGAGCGAGGCTTCGCCGGTAAATTCGTCGCATATTCGGGACACGTGCGGCAGTTGCCATGGCAACGTGCGGCTGACGCAGAAGTTCGGGTTGCCTCCGGACCGGCTGGTGAGCTACGACTCGTCGTATCACGGTCTGGCTGCGAAGGAGGGTTCGCAAACGGTGGCGAACTGCGCCAGTTGCCACGGGGTGCACAACATCCTGCCGTCGTCCGATCCGAATTCGACGATTAATCCTAAGAACCTGCCGAAGACCTGCGGCCAGTGCCATCCGGGCGCGGGGACGCGGTTTGCGATCAGCCAGGTGCACGTGGCGGAAGGAAAGACCGAGCCGGTGATGCTGCGCTGGGTGCGGGAATTCTACCTGGTGCTGATCCCGGTGACCATCGGCCTGATGCTGATGCACCAGGGCGGGGACTGGATCCGGAAACTCATTCGCTTGCGATTCCAACAGCGGGTTCCGGCGCGTGCCGCCGCGGCAGGCGCGGGCGCGCATGGCGAACTGCGCATGCTCCCGTTCGAACGGGTGCAGCACGCGCTGCTGGCGATTTCGTTTATCACACTGGTGTGGACCGGATTCGCGCTGAAGTATCCCGACACGTGGTGGGCGCATCCGCTGCTGATTCTGGAAGGCACGCATTCGACGCGTAGCATCATTCATCGGGTGGCGGCGGTAATTTTCATGGCGGTGTCGGTGACGCACCTGGTATCTTTGATCGTCAACCGGAAATTACGCAATCATTGGAAGGAAATGCTGCCGAGACTGGAGGACGCGCGCGAGGCGAGCGCGGGATTTGCTTACAGCATCGGGCTCGGCGCGGAGCCGCCGGTGAGGTCGCCTCACAGCTATATCGAGAAGGCCGAATACTGGGCGGTAGTCTGGGGAGCCATCGTCATGGCATCCACGGGGCTTTTGCTTTGGGCCAACGATCTGGTCATGAAGTTTCTGCCGAAGAGCTGGCTGGACGTGGCGACGTCGGTGCACTTTTACGAAGCGCTGCTGGCCACGCTGGCGATCGTGGTCTGGCATTTCTATTCCATCATTTTCGATCCTGACGTTTATCCTCTGAACACCGCCTTTCTGACTGGGTACAGTTCCAAAAAGACCGAGCACTCGGGTGAGCAGCACGAAACGATTCATGCCGCTGGAGACTGACTGAAAACATGCCGACTGGGAATGCCGAGAACCGCAAGAGGGGATGGCTGTCCCCGCTGGTTTACCTGGCAAATAACTGGATCAGCCTGGCGGGGGTGGTGATTGTTACCACCGTGACGATTTTCTGGCTGTTTTTATTGCCCGTCACGCTGAAGGGAGAGGCCACCAGCCCATATATCGGGATCCTGGTGTTTCTCGGCCTGCCGGGCCCGTTCTTCGCGGGCCTGATTCTCATTCCGCTGGGAATCTGGCTGAAGCGCCGGCGCGAGGGCCGCAGCGGTGTGTATCCAACGGACTTTCCGACGCTCAACTGGGGCAACTTCGAACTGCGCAAGCTGACTTATTTTTTCGGCGCCACAACGCTTCTCAATATCGCCATTGCCAGCCAGCTTACCTACGGCGCCATCAACTACATGGATGGCGTAACTTTCTGCGGGCAAACCTGCCATACGGTGATGCAACCGGAGTTCACGGCGTACCAGAATTCTCCGCACTCGCGGGTGGAATGCGTGAAATGCCATATCGGCCCGGGCGCCGGCTGGTTCGTCAAGAGCAAGCTTTCGGGAGTGGGGCAGGTGGTGGCGGTGACATTCCATACCTATCCCACTCCGATCCCGACGCCGGTCCACAACCTGCGCCCCGCGCGCGAGACTTGCGAGCAGTGCCACTGGCCGCAGAAATACGCCGAGGATCGGCTGAAGGTGATTCCGAAATACGCCGGCGACGAGGGCAACACGCTAACCAAGACCGTGCTGCTGATGAAAATCGGCGGCGGCAATAGAGGGATCGGGATCCACACGACGCACCTGGGTACGGGGGTGACGATTCGCTATCGCCATTCCGACGAAGCGCGGCAGACGATTCCGTGGGTGGAATACGACAACAACGGCAAACAGACGGTCTATGTCGCGTCGGACGCGAAGGGCGATGTGGCCCAGATGGACGAACGCACGATGGACTGCATGGACTGCCACAATCGTCCGGCGCACAGCTACGATTTGCCGGATCGCGGCGTGGATAAGGCGATGAATAACGGTGCGATTTCCGCGGCTTTGCCATTCGCTAAGAAGAAAGCGGTGGAGATTCTCAAGGCGCCGTACCTTTCGCAGGAAGAGGCGGCACAGAAGATACCGGCCGCTTTCGCGAAGTTCTACCAGGGGAGTTATCCGGCGATCTGGGCGCAGCGGCAGGCGGAAGTCACGGATTCCGCCAAGGGCGTGCTGGCGGTGTGGGATCGCAATGTCTTCCCGGAGATGAAAGTCACATGGGGGTCGTATCCGATGAACATCGGGCACGAGGATTTCCCCGGTTGCTTCCGCTGCCACGATGGCTCGCACTCGTCGAAAGCGGGCGATTCCATCACGCAGGATTGCGACGCCTGCCACAATCTGCTGGCGCAGGATGAAGCGAATCCCAAGGTGCTGACGGATCTGGGTGTTGAGGAAAAGAAGGGGCAGTAGGACATCGCTCCCTGACGCGAGTTTGGCCGGCTGAAAGCCGGCTGCAGCCAGGATTGGCTGCCCTACAATCAGTTTTCGGTAGGCACGCGCTCGATGTGATCCACCACGACGATCTCGACCGGGACCTTGGTGGCTTGCAGGTGCAGACCGACGGTGCCGATCGCTTCCTGGAGGGCGGCGAACTCCGCGGCTCCGCGGGCGGCGGCGCCAGCACTCGGGTCATCCAGACTCCAATGCAGTTCGAACGTGTAGGCGCCGGTAGCGCCGGTGCGATCGACTACGGCCGCGTCCAGCCGGCGGGCGAGGTAGTCGGCCAGTTCAGCCATCTGGATCGAGGTCACTTTCAGCGTCGCCACGTTGTTCGAATCGTTGCTGCTGGTGCCGCTCCCCGCGGAGGAATCGACTGGCGTCACCTTCAGGCCGCTTTTGGCGACGACCAACGTATAGCCGGGCATTTCCTTCGTCTCCATGTGGGTGGCCAGCTTGAAGCGATCTTCGAGCAGCGTGCGCAGCATGGCGGGACGGTCGGAACTCCTGGTGTTCTCCGGGTACTTGGCGGTGATGTCGAAGCGCACGTTTTCCATCCACTCTGGGCCGGTTACCTGGAATGGCCTCACGTTGTAGGCGCGTTCGACCAGGCGCTTCAGGGGCTGGTTAACCATCACGACCTGACCCTTGGTTCCGTTGGTCGAGCTACTGCCGCTGCCCGTAGTATTGGCCTTGACGAAAGCCGCTTCGAACGCGGGATGACCGTCCGTCTGAGCAAAAACGGCGCCCGCCGCCAGAAGTAAACACACCGATCGCATGTGCATAAGACGGATTCTCCCGGCACTTCGTTGGCACGTTTCTTGTAACCAAACCGACAAACCGGCCCGATACAATAAACTGAGCACCAGATATGAGAATCCCGCTCCCGCTCGCACTGTTTGCGGCCGCTGCTTCCATGGCAGCCGCGGCCGATTTCCAGATCTACGCCATCGACGTCGAGGGCGGAAAATCCACGCTTTACGTTTCGCCCTCGGGCGAATCCATGCTGGTAGACACGGGTTATGACGGCTTCCACAATCGCGACGCGGAACGCATCGTGGCCGCGGCACACGACGCCGGAATCCGAGAGATCGATTACCTGGTGATCACGCATTACCACAAGGACCACGCCGGCGGCGTGCCGCAGCTCGCGGCGAAGATCAAGATCGTCAACTTCCTCGATCATGGGCAGAATTTCGAGGATGCCAAGGATAATAAAGAGGTCGTGCGGCAATACGAACTGGCGCGCGCGAAGGGGAAGCATTTCATCGTGCGCGCCGGCGATGCCATCCCGATCCACGGAATTCAGGTGGTGGTGGTGACTGCGGCGGGCCAGGCGAGCGACAAGCCGCTGGTGGGCGCGGGCCAGCCGAACCCGCTGTGCGACAGCTATAAACCTATCGCGATCGATACCGGCGAGAACGCGCATTCGATCGGGATGTGGATCGCCTACGGAGCATTTCACGTGGTGGATTTAGGCGACCTTTACTGGAACCAGGAGCACGACCTGGCCTGTCCGGTGAACAAACTCGGCAAGGCCGACGTTTACATGACGACGCACCACGGGAAGAAGACTTCGGGTTCGCCGCAGATGGTGTGGGCGCTCGCTCCCAGGGTCGCCGTGATGAATAACGGCTCGGACACCGGCGGTTCGGTGGAAGCCTGGCAGACCATTCACGATTCGCCTGGGCTTATCGACCTCTGGCAATTGCATCTCGCCACTAAGAACGACGCCGCGCACAATGTGGCGGAGAAATTCATCGCCAACATGGCGGGCGGAGACAACTGCCAGGGGAACTGGATCAAGATCGCGGCGCGCGAGGACGGCACATTTACGGTGACGAACGGCCGCGATCATTTTGAAAAGACGTACGGCAAATAATCGCGGCATTAATATTATTTATCCTTTGCCGTACTTGCATTTGGAAAACTTGTAGGATACACTCAAAGCTAGTTTCATCATGCTGCACGCGTTTTCAATTCGAGCCGTACAATCCTCGCTCGCTGTCGCTGTAGTAATCCCCGTAGGCTTTATTATTACCGGCCCCGCTTAAGGCCAAACGAACTCGAATTCGAGGCCATCGGCGGGGGAAACGGACCCGCAGGTGGCCTTTTTTGTTATGTACCGTTTCTGATTGAGGCACAACTCATGTCAACGTTGATGAACGGCGCCACGATGCTTCTGGAATGCCTGGTGCGAGAAGGCGTCGATTGCATGTTCGGATATCCCGGCGGCGTCACGCTTCCTCTTTATGACGCGCTGTATGAGCACCACGTGCGCCACGTGCTGGTGCGGCACGAGGAGAACGCGGCTTTCGCGGCCGAAGGTTATGCGCGCGCCACGGGAAAGACGGGCGTCTGTTGCGCCACGTCTGGGCCTGGTGCAACGAACCTGACCACGGGCCTGGTGGACGCCATGATGGACTCGATCCCGATCGTGGCGATTACGGGGCAGGTATCCAGTAAGCTGATCGGCAGCGACGCCTTTCAGGAAGCCGACACGTTCGGCTTGACGCGTCCGTGCACCAAGCACAATTTCCTGGTGAAGCGGCTGGAAGACCTGGCGCAGACCGTACACGAGGCGTTTTATATAGCGTCGAGCGGGCGCCCCGGACCGGTACTGGTGGACGTTACCAAGGACGTGCTGACTGGACAGGGCCACTATCAACCGGTGACATCGATTCACCTGCCGGGGTACAAGGTTTTTACCGAAGGCCACACGGGCCAGATTCGCCGCGCCGCGCAGATGATTCAGGAAGCGCACCGGCCGTTGATTTACTCGGGCGGGGGGATCGTGGCGGCGGGGGCGTCGGCGGAATTGCGCCGGTTGGTGGAGTTGACCGACATCCCGGTGGTGACTACGCTGATGGGCCTCGGCACGATGCCCTCGAGTCATCCGAATTTCATCAGCATGCCGGGCATGCACGGCAGCTACGCGGCGAACCTGGCGATGACCAACAGCGATCTGCTGATCGCGCTGGGCGTGCGCTTCGACGATCGTGTCACCGGCCGTCTGGCGGCATTCGCGCCGCACGCCAAGGTGATTCACGTGGATATCGACCCGGCGGAGGTGGGCAAAATTCGCACTCCGGAAGTGCCCATCGTGGGGGACGTGAAGCGCGTGCTGGCGAAGCTGAATAAGCTGATCGAGGAGAGTCCGCTGCCCGCTGACGAAGCGCGCACCGCGGAGCGCCGCGCGTGGTGGCGGCAGATTCGGGCTTGGAAAGAAGAGCACCCGCTGCAGGCGACGACTTCGGATAGCGAGATCAAGCCGCAGCACCTTATGGCGGAACTCGACCGGCTCTCGCAGGGCGAGGCAATTATCTGCTCGGATGTGGGGCAGCACCAGATGTGGGCGGCGCAACTGATCCGCTTCAACGAGCCGCGCCTGTGGATCAACTCCGGCGGACTCGGTTCGATGGGGTTCGGACTTCCGGCGGCGGTGGGAGCGCAGTTCGCGCGTCCCGACAAGCTGGTGTTCGCGCTGGTGGGCGATGGAGGCTTCCAGATGTCGATTCCCGAATTGGGAACCATCGCGAGCCAGGCGCTGCCTATCAAGATCATCGTCATGAACAACGGTTATCTGGGCATGGTGCGGCAGTGGCAGGAGCTTTTCTATAACAATCGCCTGAGCGCGGTGACGCTGGATTGTTTCCCCGACGCCGAAAAGTTGGCAGGCTCGTATGGGTTCAAGGGCAAGACCATCGAGAAGCCGTGGGAACTCGCGGGGGCGCTGGAAGAGGCCATGCGCGAGCCTGGTCCTTACCTGCTGAACGTGAAGGTGACGCCGTTCGAGTGCGTGTACCCGATGGTGCCCGCGGGTGGCGCGATCCAGGAAATGGTGCTGGGGCCGCCGCAACCCGTGGCGGTGCCGGCCAAGTGAGGCTCCCATGCTGCAAGTAATTTCTCTACTTCTCGAAAACAAGCCGGGGGCGCTGATGCGCGTCACCGGGCTGCTAAGCCAGCGCGGCTACAACATTGAAAGCCTGACGGTGGCGCGCACGCTCGATCCCGCGCTTTCGTGCATGACCATTGTGGTGGACGTCGACGCCACGTTGCGCCAGCAGGTGATCAAGCAGATGAATCGCCTGATCAATGTATTGCAGGCGACCGACCTGACGGAAGCTCCATCGGTAGTGCGCGAGCTGATTCTGGTGCGCATTCGCACGCCGCTGGAATCGCGGACGGCAGTGCTCAAGGAGGCCGAGATCTTCGGCGGGCGGGTAGTGGATTCGTCCACCGAAGGGTACGCCATCGAGGCCACCGGCGATCCGGAAAAGCTGAATGAGTTTGTGGATGTGATGCGGGCTTACGGAGAGATCGACGTCACGCGCTCGGGTCCGCTGGCGATCGCGCTGGAGAACAAGAAGCTGCGATTACAGCCGCCCGTGCCGACGCGCGCGGGATTGGAGCTGGTTCCGGAGCCACGGCAGTGATGGAAGATCACCGCAGAGACGCGGAGGCGCAGAGGAAGACGGAATACAAGATTCACCACAGAGGCACGGAGACACTGAGAAACACAAAAATCAAAGTCGAAACCGGAGGGCGCAGAGGTGGCGGAGGTCACAGAGTGGTGAAGGCCTCGGATGCCGGCGAGTTGGACACCGCGGTTTCCGAACTTCGTCACGGCGCGCGGAAATTCCGGGCGACAGGATTATCGCAGGGGTTTTGGAATTTGGAGAAGACATGTCGAGACGGTTTTACGAAAAAGACGGCAACCTGGATTACTTGAATGGGCGAACGGTCGCGATTATCGGATATGGCAGCCAGGGGCACGCGCATGCGTTGAATCTGCGCGATTCGGGCGTGGACGTGGTGGTGGGGCTTTATCCCGGAAGCAAGTCGTGGGCGAAGGCGGAGGCGGCCGGGCTGAAAGTCGCGACTGCTGCCGATGCGGCGAAGTCCGCGGACGTGGTGATGATCCTGGTGGCCGATCACATCCAGGGCGATCTTTACAACCAATCCATCGCGCCGCACATGACGCCGGGCAAGACGCTGATGTTCGCGCACGGATTCAATATTCACTTTCAGCAGATTGCTCCACCCGCGGGCGTGGACGTGTCGATGGTGGCGCCGAAAGCTCCCGGCCATCGCGTTCGCGAGCTGTACACGGAAGGCGTGGGCGTGCCGGCGCTGGTCGCGGTGCATCAAAACGCTACCGGACAGGCTCTGGAGCGCGCGCTGGCGTATGCGCTGGCGCTGGGGTGTTTGAAGGCCGGTGTGATCGAGACGACGTTCCGCGAGGAAACGGAGAGCGATCTGTTCGGCGAACAGGCGGTGCTGTGCGGCGGCGCGAGCGAGTTGATTCGCGCCGGCTTCGAGACTCTTGTGGCGGCCGGATATGCTCCCGAAATCGCCTATTTCGAGTGCCTGCACGAGCTCAAGCTGATTGTCGACCTGATTCAGGAAGGCGGCCTCGGGTACATGCGCTACTCGGTTTCGGACACCGCGGAATACGGGGATTACACGCGCGGTCCGCGCATCGTGAACGAGCAGACGCGGGCGGAAATGAAGAAGATTCTGTCGGAGATTCAATCCGGCGAGTTTGCGCGGCAATGGATCGGAGAAAACAAGAGCGGCCGGCACAATTTTCTCAAGATGCGGGAGGAAGCGCGGAATCAGCCCATCGAAAAAGTGGGCCGCGAGCTGCGCGAGATGATGACGTTTTTGAAAAAGAAGAAGGAAGTAGGGGTGCCGCAGGAAGCGGGGCATTAAGACCGCTCCCTCGGAGCTGTGAATAGATACGTTTACGCCTACTGAGCCACGACCGCGAGGGAGTGGCGCCTTTTCGTGGAGCGGAACGCCGAAAGCACCGCTCCCTCGCGGTCGCGGCTCAGTAAGGCAGCGGTCGCGGCTCGGTAAGAAGGTTTGACTATGAAAATCTCGACGTTCGATACCACTCTCCGGGACGGCACGCAAGGCGAAGCCGTCTCATTTTCGGTGGAGGACAAAATCCTCATTACCCAGAAGCTGGACGAATTCGGCATCGATTACATCGAGGGTGGATGGCCCGGCTCGAACCCCAAGGATCGCGAATTTTTCAGCGCGGCTACCGGCCTCCAACTGAAACATGCGCGGCTCACGGCATTCGGGTCGACGCGATTCGCGCGCAATACGGTGGAGGACGATCGCAACGTGCGCGCGCTGGCGGAGGCCGGAACGCCGGCGGTGTCGATCTTCGGCAAATCGTGGGATCTGCACGTGGCGCGGGCGCTCGGAATCTCGCTCGACGAGAATCTGAAGCTCATCGCGGAGACCGTCAAATACCTGGTCGATCGCGGCAAGGAAGTGATCTACGACGCGGAACATTTCTTCGATGGCTACGCGGCCAATCCGGAATACGCTCTCAAGACGCTGGAGGCCGCGCAATCGGCCGGCGCGTCGGTTCTGTGCCTCTGCGATACCAACGGAGGCACGATCACGTTCCGGCTGGTGGACGCGGTGGCGGAAGTGCGCAAGCGCTTCGATGGAGTAATCGGGATCCACACGCATAACGATTCCGATCTCGCGGTGGCGAACTCGATTGCCGCCGTGGAGGCGGGCGCCACGCACGTGCAGGGATGCCTGAACGGCTACGGCGAGCGCTGCGGCAACGCCAACCTGGCTTCGGTCATCACCAACCTGGAGCTCAAGCTGGGGCATACCACCGTGGGTCCGGAAAAGCTGGCCAGTCTTACGTCGGTGTGCCGCTTCATCGCGGAACTGGCGAATCTGCCGCTCGCCAACGACCGGCCGTTCGTCGGCAAGAGCGCGTTCGCTCACAAGGGCGGCGTGCACGTGGCGGCGGTTTTGAAAGACGCGGCAACGTACGAACATATTAAGCCGGAATCGGTGGGCAACCGGCAGCGCGTGCTGGTGAGCGATCTTTCCGGGCGCGGCAATATTCTCTATAAGCTGAAGCAGCACGGACTGGCGGACCGGCTGGACGAAGATTCGCGCCGCGAACTGCTGGAACGCATCAAACAAATGGAGTACGAAGGCTACGAACTGGAGGCGGCCGAGGGCACATTCGAACTGCTGGTGCGGGAGGCGCTGAATCCGGGGCTGCATTTCTTCGAAGTGGACAGCTACGAGGTCTCCACGCGGGCGGGATTGCCGGCCACGCATACGCAAACTTCCGCGACGGTCACGCTGCAGGCGCAGGACGGCGTCCACACGGCGACAGGTACGGGGAACGGACCGTTCCACGCCTTGCACCAATGTCTGCGGAAGTGCCTGTCGAAAGTTTATCCGCAGATCGCGCACGTGCGGTTGACGGATTACAAAGTGCGCGTGCTCGATTCGCGTAAAGGCACGGCGGCGCGGGTGCGGGTGCTGATCGAATGGTCAGACAATCGCAGGAGCTGGGCGACAGTGGGGGTATCCGACAACGTGATCGAGGCGAGCTGGAAGGCGCTGGTGGACGCGATCCGGCTGGAGCTGATGCGGCTGACGGAGAAAGACACGTCGATCGAGAAAGCGGTGGAGGATTACTGCTGGGGCGTGTGAGGAAAACGGCCGGAAAAAGCGCTTTCACGCAGAGGCGCAGAGGACGCAGAGTTAAGACTCAAAGGCGGATTCGGTTTTCTCTGCGTTCTCTGCGCCTCTGCGTGAGATGCCTTTAGAGCCTTCATACTCCCTAAAGATGTATGCCAGGGAATGAAAGCTCTGCCGTACAATATTCCCCATGGAACCCGCGCATCGCGATAGGATCTGGCGCCGTGTGATCGTGATTCTTTGCGCGATTTCGCTGCTGGTGTCCGCAGCGGCGTTTTACGGGATCAAGCGCCTCGAAGCGAAGTCCAAACCGCACGTTCACCGGATTCGCGAGGTGAACCAGTTCCGCGTCGAGCCCCACCGGGCGCCGGCGAAGAAATAATACGCGACTTATGCCGGGCCCGCGACGATATCGCGGTGACTTACCTTGACTTTGAACCCGGCGGACACCAGATTCTTGCGAATCTGGTCGGCCATCATCACCGAGCGATGCTGTCCGCCGGTGCAGCCGAACGCGATCGTGAGATAGCTTTTGCCTTCGCGGATGTAGTGCGGGAGCAGATATACCAATAGCTCGGTGATTCGCTTGATGAATTCCACGGTTTGCGGGAAAGAGCGGATATACCGCGCCACTCCCGGATTGCGCCCGGTCAGGTTCTTGAAGCGCGGAATGTAGTTGGGATTGGGCAGGAAGCGGACGTCGAATACCAGGTCGCTATCGGGCGGGATGCCTTTGCGGAATCCGAAGCTGGTGACGTAGATCAGGATTTGCGACTTGCTGCTGTCTCCGCGGAAGCGCTCGCCGATGAATTCGCGCAGTTCGTGGACGGTGAATTTCGAGGTATTGATGATCAGGTCGGCCATGGCGCGGATGGGGGCGAGTTGCCGGCGCTCGGCGCGGATGCTTTGGCTAATCGCCTGGCCGCCCAGCGGATGAGGCCGGCGCGTCTCGCTGAAACGGTGGACGATGGTGGCATCGTCGGCTTCCAGAAAGACCAGCCGGGCATTGACCGACCCCTTGATGGAGGCATAGGCTTCGGGAAAACGCTTGAGCCCCTTGCCCTCGCGCACATCCACTACGAGCGCAGCCGAAGTGATGGACGGGTTGTCGTGCGTCAATTCGGCGAATTTGGGAATCAGGTCCACCGGCAGATTGTCCACCGAATAGAAGCCGAGATCCTCCAGCGCTCGCAGAACGGAGCCCTTGCCCGACCCGCTGAGGCCCGTGATCACGACCAAATCCGGCTTGTGCACCGGCTTGCGTGACTGGCCCCTGGGGGCAGGGCTCTGGGCTTTCATTTAGGGGACGCTATGCCTCCACCATGTCGAAATGACCGTCGCGGCGGCGAACGAGCATCACCATGCGTTCGGTCTTGGCATCCCGATAGACCAGGTAGTCGCGGCCGTCCATTTCGAGCATCGCCTCCTCCAGGGTCATCGGTTTGCTTTTCTTGTGGTTCTCCACATGATAAATCAGGCGATCGGTTCGCGGCTCGGGTTCGCCTCTTTTTTTCCCCGCAGCGGGGGGCGGAGCGGATTCTTCCGGCGCCGCTTCGCGAGGCGAACGCTTGTTGTCGCGCCACTTGGTGCGTGCCTTTACCGCCTGTTTCTCGAGCTTCTCGGCGGCTTCGCGAATCGCCTCGAACAGGTCGCTCGACGACCCCAAACCCACCAGTTGGTTATGGAAATACCGGATGGTAGCTTCGGCGTGGTGCAGATGGCGCTCGAGCGAGAGAATCACGTGCGCTTCGCATTCCTGTTTGCCGCGGAGTAATTTCCCGATTTTGGCGAATCGGGTTTCCAGTTTCTTCAGTTGGGCTGGAGCCAATTCCACTTGTCTGCCCGTATAGGTGATTTTCATGGGTTTCTCCCAGTTGAAACCTTTTTCCGGAGGGCCGTGCGCGCACACGGCGAGCGCCGCGTCAATTACGGATGCGGCGCTGGTGCGTGGAGGGAATTTTCATGTCCTCCCGGTACTTCGCAACGGTGCGCCGGGTGACATTGATCCCCTGGGTCTGCAGCATCGCGGTGATGTGCTCGTCGGTCAGGGGCTTGGTGCGGTCTTCTTCGTCAATCATCTTCTTCACCATGCGTTTGAGAGTAAGCAACGGTGTGGACCCGCCGGACGGGCCCTGCACGGCTTCCGAGAAGAAATACCGGAGTTCGTAGACGCCTTGCGGCGTGTGCACATACTTGCTGGCTACCGCGCGGCTCACGGTCGAGGGATGTACACCGACCTCTTCGGCCACTTCCTTGATCATCATCGGCTTCAGATAATCCAAGCCGTGGGCCAGGAACTCGATCTGGCGGCGCACGATGGCCTGGCAGACCTTCATGATGGTCTGCTTCCGCTGCTCGATGTTTTTCATGAGCTGGATGGCCGAAGTGTAGCGCTCGCGGACATAATCGCGCACTTCTTTAGTCTGCCCGTTATCGCGATCAAGCATTTTGCGGTACTGCGCGTTGAGACGAAGCTGCGGCACGTCTTCATCGTTCATTTGGATGATGTAATCGTCGCCATCCTTAGTGATGAAGACGTCCGGCTCAACGACGCGCGCGCCCGCGCCCGAATACCGCAGGCCGGGGCGCGGATTCAGGTGCTGGATCATTTTGACGGATATCTCGACATGCTCGAGCGGGCGCCCCAACAGGCGCGCGATCTCTTTGTACTGCCGCGTTTCCAGCAATCGCAGGTGGTTCGATACGATGAGCCACGCCACTCCGCCCTTGCCGTTGACACTTTCGATCTGGAGCAGCAGGCACTCGCGCAGATTGCGCGCGCACACGCCGGCGGGGTCGAGCGATTGCACGGCTCTCAGCGCCTCTTCCACGTCGGCAAGCTTGTGCTCGCCAACCTGGGCGATTTCTTCGAGGCCCGCCGTAAGGTAGCCGTCTTCATCGAGGTTGCCGATTACCGATTCGGCGGCATTGCGGACGGTGTCGGAAATGACGCTGACGCTCAATTGCGACCGGAGATGGTCGCCGAGCGTGACCGGAGCGGAGAGAAACGTCTCGAACGACGGTTTTTCAACCGATTCCGAGGCGGGGGTACGGTACCCCGGATCGAGGTAATCGTCGAAAAACGAGCCGAAATCGATCTCCTCGAACGGATCGGTGGTGGCCGGAGTCTCGAGCGCCGGATCGGTGACGGTGGGAACTTCCGGCTCCGCCACGGCCGCTGCCGATTCATCGGCATCCGGGAAAAGATTGCCGTTGATGGCGACGTCGGGCGCCGATCCATCGAGCGTGCTGCCTTCGCTCAGAACAGAGGCTTCGAGGATTTGGCGGTCCGACGGGTCGGCGGCGTTGTGCTCCTGCTCGGCCTCCAGAAGCGGCGTCAGTTCTTCGGGGGTGATCTCCTCGCCGGGTTCTTCGGTAGCCTCTTCCAAGACGGGATTTTTGACGATCTCCTGGGTGATCATCTCCTTTAATTCCAGCCGGTTAAGCTGGAGTACGGTGACCATCTGCACCAACCCCGGGGTCAGGATCTGCTTTTGCGCGACCTTGAGTTGGAGTCTTGGTGAGAGCAAACTCATCTACGACCTATGATATCACCGGACTAACGCATGCACCCAGCATTCGCGCCTTTTGCGGAGCAGTTCTTGTGCCGTTTCGAGGGGGATGGGTTAGGAGTCGTACGCTGGGGAAGAGCACCGCTCGCTCGCGGGACTGTGAAAAAACTTCGGGGCCGTTTGCCGGTGACCCTAAAATGGTTGGTTTTATCTGTATGCATCCGTGTTCATCCGTGGACGAAAAATCACTTCTCCAGGAGTCTACGCCACTTCGGATTCGGTCGAATTTTGGGGCTTAGAAATTGGCCACAGATGAACACGGATGCACACAGATAAAAGCACCGCTCCCTCGCGGTCGCGGCTCATTATGGCTGGTCGCAGTTCATCGGGATGTGTTATTTGCCGCGGGCGCGCGGCTGGCTGTACGATAGACTTCACCCGAGCGCGGCATGAGCGTCAATTGGAGCGATCCATTTCAGCTTTACGAGCTTTTGGCCGCAGCCTATGCGGAAATTCCCGCTATCGCGAAGCCGCCGATAATCAACGCAAGGCATTGAACGAGCTTCCGCCGGTCAAGCCCGGCGAGAAACCGAACCGCGCCCGTCAATCCACGGAAGAAAGTCTGGCCGAGTACGAGCGCAAGGCCAAGGCGATGAAACCCTAACCGTCGCGGTAGGGATGGCCGTTGCCAGCCACCCCCCGCACAGACCCGTACTTGCAGGATCTACTGCATACGGTTCTTACCTTGGATGTGACCCCTTACGGAGTCTGGCGTCGAAGCGAGCG
>Ga0181538_10001003_pt1 | contig 32791 bp, 35 predicted proteins | sample PEATcosm2014_Bin_40_FD_119773 | JGI IMG/M metagenome (GOLD analysis project Ga0181538, IMG submission 119773) | Peatland microbial communities from MTU Mesocosm Facility, Houghton, MI, USA - PEATcosm2014_Bin23_30_metaG | ecosystem: Environmental > Terrestrial > Soil > Wetlands > Peat | place... | reverse complement strand
TAGTATTGTAAATTAACAATACATTTATATAAACCTTTCGGTCATATTCCTATACTTTCCCGACGTAGAATAAGTTGTATTGTAAACTATTCTGAACTCGAGTTCAGAAAGCTAGGCTGTAAAACTGCCAATAATCTCTGCTGATCGCCAAAGAATAAACGAGGTAATTATGAATTTGTTGGATAATGCCATCAAATTCACTCCAGCCAAGGGCAAGGTTGTCATCGAAGCTAAAAAAGTTAATAATATGGCACTTGTGCGAGTAATTGATAACGGTATTGGTATAAAAAAAGAGATCATGAAAAAGTTATTTGCCAAATTTTTTCAGGCTGATAGCAGCATTTCAAGAAGCTATGGGGGAACAGGATTAGGATTATCAATCTGTAAAGGCATTGTCGAGGCACACGGTGGGAAAATTTGGGTAGAAAGCAAAGGTGTGGGCAAGGGAAGCACTTTCAGCTTTACAATACCTGCCCATGAAGTCGGTAAAATAGTTGCTAAATAGTATAAGTCTTTGAAGCTGTCTGAAATTACGTGATGGACATATTCACAGTAAGCATTTTATATCTAACGTTGAATATTAAAACGTAAACAGGTTAAAAAAGTTGATCTATACGGTAAAAATACTGGTAGTAGATGACGAAGAGGACACACTTTCTTCAATTAAAGAAATTTTGGAAAAAGAGAATTACAAAGTAACCGGTGTAAATACGGGCCTTGGTGCAATTAAAGAAGTAAAAAATGAAAAGTTTGATCTAGTCATTTTGGATATTATGATGCCCCATCTCTCAGGATGGGATACCTTTAGCAAAATAAGAGAGATAAATTCTATACAGAAAGTTATGTTTCTTTCAGTTATCGAAAGCTCCGAACTCTCTCGAGAAAGGAAAATGAATTTAGAAAAGTCAAGTAATGTTGAATATCTTTCGAAACCATTTGACAGATCTGTGCTTGTAGAGCGCGTTAAATCAATGATAGAAGTTGGCAGAAAGAAGTGAAAGCCAACAGGTCTCACAGGTCCACATTCCTTTACCTTCCTTTTCAACCCACACAACTGCTTTTTCGACGACCCGATGCCTATTTTAACTTCGTTTTCATTGTAATACCTATTATCAGAGGCAAAATAACCGTTATCCAAAAAGCCAGATATCCTCCAGTTCTCCCAAATTAAAAAGCGTCAATCAAGTGCCTCTACAATCCTTGCCATCTCGTAGCCGGTTGTGCTGTCTCCTACAACCACAGCCTTGGAGTTTGCAACAACCGCAAGGCCTATGTATAATGAGCCGGTATTTGCTGTTGTCCTTATGGAATTGAATCCTGTAAGTTCATCCCACTCCTCTTTATCTTTCTCGGAAGCCCTGTTGTTTATTGCAAGGCCCCTGTTTGTCAGTATGCTGCCTGCCCCGACCGTTTTGAACCCTCCGATCCCCTTTTTTATTATCTCTACGTCGAATATGTCTGCCATTTCCTTGATGTCCTTTTGCGAATAGTCAGGATTTACTATTGCCAGTTTGTCGTTGACAAGGATATTGCTCCCAAGTGCGTTAAGATCACTATCAAATACACCAATGTTTATTCCTGGATTATGCCCTTTCAATACCGCAACCTCCTCTTCAAGAGCAAGGTTGGAAAGCATAATGCCGTTGGAATTAGCCTTCGAGAACAATCCGACAAGGTCAGATCCGGAAATTCTGAAGTCAATACACCCCACTCCAAGCGTATCGGAAAGAATCTGCCTGTTGTGCTCTGTCAGACCGGAGCCTGCAAAAAGATGCTTGTCGGTTGCGGTAGCGAATACACCCAAATAATCGCTGCCCATTATCCTATATTTAGCAGCTTCCATAATACCGCTGATTAAAAATCATTTCTTTGGGGCCAAAGCGTCAGGTTTGGGCTTTGTCGCCTCCTCTTTGTTCCTCTTCTGCTGCCCCTCCTCTGTCTTTGCCCCTGCCTTCCGTGCCTCTGCAGCTGTCTGTGGCCTTGGCTTTTCGCTGAATGGGGTTACAGTTGCCTTTTCCTTTTCAACGTTTATGTTGACCTTCAATTTTTTCATTGAATGTAGGTGCTGTTTCAGTATTATGGAATTTAGCTCATTGCTTATCCTTATGTTTTCCATGCCGATGTTTGTTTGCTGCGAAATTCTCTCCTTTATGTATCTGGAGATCCTCATGGGCCTCTTCCTTCTGGGCTGCCCTACCAGATAGTTGCGTATGTTTATAGTAAGCAGTCTATTTGCCACATAAATCACTCTTTGTAGTCAAGCTTGAGCTTTGTGCGCCTCCAGTTCCTGTTGAACATGTTCTGCTGTATCCTCCTATGTGTCCTTAAAGTGGCAAGCAAAGGCATCCTCCTCGTCTGCTTGAGCTTCTTCCCAAGCCTCTGCTTCTTGTATTGTGTTTTCTTTGACATATGCGCACCTATTTGTGCTTGAATTCAATTGTCGATTCATTCCTGAATGTAAGCCTCTTTATTATTGACATGAGCTGCGCCTCTGTTATCTTGCCGGTTAGCCTGTTGCCCTGCGCAAGCGATGCGACCATGCTGACAAGCTGGCTGTAAAGCTCATAGTTTGATATCCTTATGTTCATCAGCCTTTCATAAGCCTTTGCATCAAGGAACTGCCTCATAAGCTCCTTTTTCTGCTGCTCCAACTGCGCATTCTTTATTGCCTCCTGCACCTGTTTCCTAAGCTTCTTCTGATATTGTGCTTCCTCGTCTTCCGCTGCCATATGAGCACTTAAGCGTTATTGATCTCCTTGCATATCTTGTCAAGGAAGGATTTGCCCTGCGGGGTTATTACCCTGCCCTCCTTTGTGGCCTTAACGAATTTGAGCCTCTCCAGCTCTATCATAGAATCCCTTATTACGCTGCCTCCGGATTTGACATGATGCCTTTTATGGACTACGTGCTCCTTCCTGGAGCCGTATTTTGTCCTGAGCCTTGAGACGCCCACAGGACCGTTTATGTAAACATATCTTAATATCGATGCGCTCCTAATGTACCAAAAATCCGGGTCCTGGGGAACGCGCTCCTTGTTCGGCCCGGACTTGACAAAATCAACGTAATATGGCTTTTTTATCTTCTCCTTGAGCCTTTCAGCAGCTACCCTTATAACGTCAGAAGCCTTTACATCATAAACATTAGCCATTAAACACACATTTTCCGAAGATTAGAATAACGAATGAACTAATAAAACAGTTAATATAAGCCGAGAAATGTATTAATACCTTGCCTCTGCCTTCCTTTAATCGATGTTGCTGGCCTGTCCATGTTTTCCGGCATTTTGCGCCAGCCAAGAAATCTTAATAATTTAATTGCCATAAATCAATCATGGAAATCAGGGCGGTAATTTTCGACTTCAGGGATACCATTATAGACGTAAAGCCGACTTTCAGGGCAAGGGATATTGCTGTTTTCCGATTTCTGGAAAAGAAAGGCTATGAAATGTCAAGGCAGGAGGTCTCAAGCAACATTGCAAAATCAGTGGCATCAATGAAAAAAGAGGTGAGCGGAACGGCAAAGGCCTACGATTTTGATTTCCTGCTAAGGGAGTTCCTCAAAATAAGCAAAATAAAGCTTGATGAAAGGGCCTTTAAGGGTATGCACAAGGCGTATTTCGACGCCTTTTACAGGAACATCAGGCTATACAAAGAGGCAATAGAGACACTTAAATTTTTATCCACGAACGGGTACAAGCTCGGACTTGTTATAGATGGAAATCCGGAGATAGAAATTAACATAATAGAGGGGTTCGGGCTTAGCAGGTTCTTTGATTCAATAGTGATATCCGAACAAGTAGGCCATGGCAAAAGCACCGCCATACCATTGAAGAGATGCATAGAGGACCTCAAAATGAACCCGAAGCGTATTTTAGTCATAGGTGACAGGATGGACAAGGACATCCGGCCCGCAAACAGGCTCGGTGCCGTCTCAGTCAGACTGGTCAGGAGCAGCGGCAGGTATTCTGCGCAGCAGGTGAAATCAGGGCTTGACAGGCCCAAGTTCACTATAAGGAATCTTTCAGGGATCAAAAGGCTTCTTTGAAATTTTAATGGAGCCATAACTAGTTACTGGCTGGTGGAACCAGGTCTATTGCGTATTCCTTTGTTGCTATATAATCAGGGCTAAATGCGAATATGTACATTCTTGTATTGTTGCCCACCAATTGCAGCTGATACTGCAGTGTGTAATTGTAGGATTCGCCAGGAAGCAGGAATTGGGGCCCTGATGTTGCATTCATGCTCTGGCTTAGCAGATAACTTTCCCCGCTTGGGTCTCTGCTCACGACATAAAATGAGACGGGCTCTATTGTATTTCCATTATTCGCAACATTCACCCTTATTCCCCCCAGGCCGAAAGGACCTTGGAATTTTGCCTGCCCGTACAGAATCGGGGTTATTGAATTTATGCTTAATATCTCTTTCTTTGTATAATTGCTGTGGGAATAAACAGCCATCGCAACGAATAGCACCGCAAGGAATGCAACAGAATAAACCAGGCGTTTTTTGCTTTTGATCAGGTCCTCAAGTTTATGGTCGGCACCCTTGTCATGGACATAGTATATTGCAAGTATGACTGGTATGAACGGCAGCCCGTATATGGAAATATTTCTCCAGGAAAGGAAGAATATCATTGCAGGGAGGATTGCGACCAATGGCTTCAGCGTTTTTGTGTAGAAATAATAGAGCACAAGAAAAGCAAGCAGGGTGATCATTGATATGGCTGCAGAATACCAGGAGGCAACTGGATAATGCGAAACCAGCAGCTGCATGATGTTGGGCCCGTAAAACACCAGTTTTGTCAGCCCGAATACTGCAAATATGCTTTTAGTAAATACCAAGGGGGAAATTATTATGAAGTAGCTGTTTATCAGTATGAAGGCAATCACCGCACCCCCTATGCACTTGAGCATATGCTCGCTCCCGTTCTCCCTTAAGATGAGCACAAAGAAAAATGGGATCGCAAACCAGACAAGCTGTATTATGCTGGCTGCCATGCCAAGCAGCATCCCTGATAGCAGTGCCCTCTTTCTTTCCAGATATGCCAAAAGGAATATTATAGATACTGCAATGTATTGGTTTGATGTCCCGATAAGCGTGTAGCTTGCCGCAAGCCAGACCGCCAGCGGGATCAACACAAGGTTATTGTATCCTGATTTCCTATAGACCGCAAATGCGGCCAAGATTGAGAAGAACACCGCAACCATGATAAAAACAAAGAAATTGCTGATTCCTAGCAACGGCATGAAGGAGTATGGCAGAAAGCTCAATGCCGGGTAATCATATGCGTATTCAAAGGTGCCATTAAGCTGCACTGTTGGGAATATATTCTTCTGCTGTAATATGGGCTGCATGCTTGCAGTGTAGGGGTTTGTGCCGTGTACGAAAAGATAGGATGCATAGTAGTTATACGCCAGCTCGTCTATCCCATTCCAATTGACACTCCTAAGGCCGTACATCAACCCGTATGCAAACGCCGTAATTATTATGGCGCCAAATATCACTGCAATGTAAATTTTATAAGAGCCCATGCCCTTCGTCGCTCTTTTTAGCAGATAAATGCCAACAATCGATATGGCAACCCCGCCGAAAACAAGCAGCAGCACCGGAGCTATTTGCCCGAAAGAGGAGGGTCCGGGATTGTTAAATATAATCTCGAATACCACAAACGCGGTTATTACTATTAATAACAGGACAATCCTCCTGTCGGTTTTAACACTCGAGACGAGCGATCCGGAATCGGTGTATTTATAGGTAAAAAGGAACACAACAAATGCCGCTGCCGCCATTGCGAAAATAATCAGCATCGAGATTACTGAAAAGTACTGCTGATTGGTAAACAATAAATAAGAGAGGGAAAGCCAGACTATTGCAAACGAGAGCAGCAGCGACAACCTATCCATTCCCACCAATCCCTCTTAAACACCAAAATTTATAAATTCTTGACAAACCCCACAACAGATCGCAGATCTTTATCCTCCATAACTGTAACATTTTGCACCGCAGAAAATTTGATTCTGTACTCATTAACCATTCCTGGTTTTGTAATAATAATCACCACGGAATATTTATACAATCTCGCTTTTACCATCTCTAAAGTGCTTTCCATCCTCTTGAATCCGGTCTCGTATTCCAGTGCGATTCTCACCCCGTTCTTTAAAACAGATATATCCGGTCCATTGGAATTATCAATAATCGAGTTTTGGATTCCGTTTGCCGACAGGCATGAGGAAATCCTACTAACCCAAACCTCATGCTCGATGCTTAGCGCACCGCTATGCAGCATAATCCACTTCGTTCCGCCGTCGATTTCGTCCACAAAACAGTCAAGGAACCCAGAGTTGGCCAGATTGCCGATCAAACCACTGTAAATTCCCTTGGGATCAATTTCCGACACCCTTACCGGCCTTTTGGCCTTCATGCGCAGCAGCTCCTTCAATTCGATTTCTGAAATACCACCAGTGTTTATTTTGATGTCAGTATGTATAGGAGTTGAGATCAGGACCGGTGCCCTGATAATGCTGCTCACCAGAATTGCCTGGTTCTGCTTCAGCCTGCCCAGCATGTTTCTCACCTCGTTCATTTTTGGGATGTCACCCCCAGACAGGACTTTTGATATGAAAGAGACCTCAGCAGGCTCCCTAGCATAGAAAGTTATAAAGCTGGCTGCATTTGCGATCACCTTTTTGTTTAGCGTGCTCGCGGCATGGGTCACTATTATTACGCCAATCCCGTACTTGCGCCCCTCCTCTATGAGCTTTGATATTATTGAGTTATTGTCCGAGTTGTCAGTAAGGAACTGGGCCTCGTCTATCATTATGTACAGCCTCAGCGCATTCTGCCCTTCCATATCATGCATTGTTGAATAAATCCTGTTGAGGAGCTCACCGATATAGATCAATTGCGATTCCCTGCTCTTCATGTTAGCAAGCGCAAAGGAATGCAGCCCTTTCTGCAATTCTTCCATGGTTGTGAAATTTCCCGAGAATGCTGAACTGTTCAATAGTGATATCTTGTCCTTTAGGTGCAGTAGCGTATTCCTTTCTCCAACACCCTTGGAATTTTTTATAAACACATTGAGCTCATCAAGCAGATCCCTTATTGTTGGAACCCTATCGACCTTTTTATCGGATCTGCTCCTTGCGCCAGACTTTCTATAAGTATACCAAAGGCATTCGCTAAGCTTCGTTGTTTGTATGTATCCCAATCCGTATATCTGCCTGAAAAGCCTTGAAAGCTCCGAAATTCTTTCGGAAACGCTTGCGCCGTCCAATTCCAGGATGTTTATACCGGAATAAATTGCATTATGCACCATTCCGTTAAGCGATCTTACAATCTGGCTGTGCTCATTGTGCGCGTCGAATATTATGCAGGGCAAATTAAAGCTTATTATATCGAGAAGGATTGATTTGAAGAGCGTGCTCTTTCCAAACCCGCTCATGCCTGATATCACCATATGGGGATTCGATTCGCTCTTCGGGTAAAGGAAAAAGTCTCCCCTCCTTTTTATCCAGCCAAAGCCGCCCTGAAAATCCAGGGATGAATACTTTCCATTTCTTATAAAAAGGCTTTTTTGAGGGACAAGCACGGACCTGATCTCGCCAATACGCAGCCGCATCGGTTGTTTCTTATCATGGCCAAAAGCAGAAATATTAAAAATTTTATCCAAAACAGATCTCAAATTTTTATTTATATCAATCATAATATCACAAAGTAATTTATAATTTAAAACCAGATGATTACCATGCCAGGCAAAGTTCCCCCCGGACAGGTCGTTACAAAAATATTCCCCGTGCTGAGCGCGACAGACACCCCAGAAATAGACACAGAAACATACCATTTCAGGATTTACGGAAAGGTTGAGACTCCTTTTACCTTGAGTTGGAATGAATTAATGAAGATGCCCAAGATCAAAAGGACGCTGGACATCCACTGCGTTACACATTGGTCAAGGCTTGGGGATGAATGGGAAGGAATTTCACTTAAGGCGCTGCTAGAAAAGGCAAAGCCAAAAGGAAAGTACACAATGCACTATTCCTCATATGTTGGATATTCTACAAATGTTCCTTTGGAAAACTGCATACATGAGGATGCAATGCTGGCATACAACTTTAACGGAAAGCCGCTAGAGCCAAAGCACGGAGGGCCTCTAAGGGGCATTATACCAGGCCTATACCTATGGAAGAGCGCCAAATGGATAGATTCGATAGAGATAATGGAAGAGGACAAACCCGGATTTTGGGAGGAGCGCGGATATAATATGCACGGCGACCCATGGAAGGAGGAGAGGTATACAAACAGCGGGGAATCGGTCAGCAGCATACTTAGCAAAATACTAAAAGTAAGGCAGCACAAGGAGGACCAGCCAAGCCCAAACAAACAGTAATTTATATATAGATACCAGATATTCTCCTTATGCCAGGGTGGCGGAATCCGGTAACGCGCCGGTCTTGAGCTTCAAAGCATCAAGAGCTGATTAGTGATGCGAACAAGGCAACCGGTTTCCTCACGGAATTTAGGGTTCAAATCCCTACCCTGGCGAATCTTACATTCGCCGGCAGAATGAGGTTCGAAAGCATCGAACCGACCAAGCAAGACTTTAGCAAACAAGCAGTAATCGGGTGCGAAAGTTTATTATATCTAAAAAATAGATCCTAATTGTGATTAAATGGAACAAAACACTTCTAAGAGGTCTTATTTTGGCAGCGATGTATCAATAAGGAGCAGATCTTTAAGAGTACGAGACCAAAAGTTTGAAATACCGAAAGGAATAAGCATACATAAGGCACATTTGGAGGGTGAAATTAGAGGCGCCCAATATATATTGGGAATTTTACGTAAAGAAATAGAGCAAGGTCGTGATCCAAAAGAAGCAATTGAAAGTAGAACAGAGTCGAATAGTTCTGGGGATGTTGTATTAAGTAGAACTGAATTATACGAAATGGCATTCCATTGCAGCATAGATAGAAGTCGAAAGAGTGAAGGGGTATGAGCTGTGGAACGGAATCCCAGCCAAGGCTTACTCCCTGATTCCAAAACAGAATATTTGCCAACCAAGCAAAACATTTAAAAATGCACCCCTCGATTTTATATATAAAATTAAGGATGAATGAGTTGGTTGATATGGCAAAAAATATTAGGCATGGGCATATAAAAACCGGGGGAGCACATTATCTAATCCTGGTGGGCGTGGTAATACTTCTTATCGGTTTTGTCTTGGCTGTTTTCGCAAGGCAGGCAGCTGCAGGAATTGTAATCTTGCTGATAGGAATACTCGTTTGTGTAATTGGACTGTCAAGGCACTCATTGCATATGTTGAAAAGAAGGTCCGGCAGGAATAGACTTTAAACCGGCAGCCAGTTTAATAGACACCAATCCTAGCTTATGGCGCGGAGTATCACAGTACTCAATTTTTGCTCTTTTTGCCCATTTTCAGCATAAGGCAGACCAAAACATAAAAGACCAGAAACAGGAGGATAAGGCAAAGGACTGTTTTGATGCTCCTAATGGTATTGCTAAGCTCAAGGGTCATGTTCCCATTTTGGGCTGCGACAGGGATCTGCAGATTCTGCTGGCTGTTTTGATTCTGTCCTGTAATGTTGTTTATTGTGGTATTGGACGAATAGGTAATGTTCCCGACTCCGAGATAGCCGGATATCCTGTCACCCAATAAATAGATATTGACCGAATTGTTGCTACGAACGGCAATATTTGAAAAGTTGTTTGCAATCAGGCTGGAATTTTGGACAATGATGTCTGAAGAGTTGCGCAGCACAATGGCATTCCCGAATATCCTGCAATTAATTATCGTGATATTCCTTGAATTGGAAATGTAGATGCCTTCCATGGTGGAGTTTATGCTGCCGCCTTTGCAGTTTACTGTGATGTTTCTTCCATCTATCGGAAGTGCGGTTATGCAGGTCGCATTAGTCCTGGAGAATATATAAAGCCCCTTCAGGCTGTTATATGGCATCGTATAGTATCCTGAAATATTCAGGGCGGAAGTATCTGGGCAATAAGATAGCCCTACGGAATAGGTGTCTGTTGTGGAGTTATCATGCTCCATTGATTCCGGCGACTTCAGCACTCCTATAAATTCGTATATGCCTGGCTTTTGCTCTCCTGCCTTGTAGGAAATAAAATTGCCAGACAGGTTGTATGTTATATTCACAATCTTGTTGTTCGAGTCTGACTGCCAGCCACTGAAGATGTATGCCGTTATGTTTTTAAAATTGCTATAGTGCAAAATTGAGAAATTCCAGTAAATTGTCGCATTATCCGGAAACAGGGCATGTTCACGCATTTCCGGGTAAATGAGTGTGGGCGTGAAATTCATGTCCGAATTAATTGTAAATGTCTTGAAGCTTAGCTCGTCAAAGCCCCAATATGGGCACATGAGCCAGTAAGGATTGTAGGATACTGTCCTATTTCTGTAGATGCTTGTTGTCTCTAGCGGGAATGCCATTACCCCAGTGCTGCTGTTGACTGTTGCATAATATCCAAATCTTGGCAATGTGTAGTTGTGGGCTGCTGCCAGGCTCCTTAGGCCCTGCAGAGTGATCTGCTGCTGTTCTACCAGCCACGCATCCAGGCTGTGAAGGCCTTCCGGGACTATTGTCACAAATCCCGCATAGGCTAGGGCGCCGTGGGCATTCCTGGTAATAAAATTGAAATAGTAGCCAACTGCAATATTGGAGCTATTGTCTGTGAAATATGTGCTATAGTTTCCTGCAGGGGACAACAGGTTGTTTTGGGCATTGTGCATGCTCTTTATAACAGCATTGGAAAATGTGCAATTTACTATCGTATTATTGTAAGTATTGTTGGAAAATATGACCGCACCTATTTTAATTGTAGAATTCCTGCAAACCAGTCTATTATTTGCTGATCCTGCGGAAAAATTATAGGACAAGCCGCAACTGCTGGTTTTATTTATTCTGTAGGATAGATTATTGCCTGTTATTAAATAGCTGCAGCTGCCCGGTGCCAAGCTCTGCGAAAATCCTATAACTGCAAATGTTAAAAGAAGCGCGATAAATACTATTGGCTTTACAATCAAGAGATCACCTTTTGTAATATATGTTTGTTATTATATATCCCATGCTTGGGTTCTCGCTATTAATGATGTAATCTGGTATGTCTTTCGGCGTGGTTATGTTGAGTTCATTAACCCAGTCTGGGCAATGTGCAGGCCCTGCCCATATTATGTAACTGTCATTTTCGAAGTAGCTGCAGCTTATATTTGCAGATATCCAATAGTTAATTCTTTCGGTGTCCGGATTCCCAAGATATGTGCCTATGGGTGTTACGCTATAGGCGACTACGCTGACTCCGCTGCTCTCCCTTCCCTCAAGGTATATGTTGGAGGTTGGGCTAACGGTTTTTATGTAATTTGCCGCCTGCATTACTAATTGATTTGGATAATTCTGCCAATTATACCAAAATTGGGCGATATAATAGCTGTTTGCATAGATGAGGGCAAGTATACACACCAGGGCAATAATACCAGATGCAACCGCCAGTTTATTTCTGAACTCGAGAAGTTTCGCAAGCCCTATTCCGATTATGCCCGCAGTAGGTACTGCTATGATCAACATGAACCTTAGCAGCCTATGCGCCAGGACATATGTTATACTGAATGGGTTAAAGGACAAACCCATATGCATCGGACCGAATTCCAGCATCAGGAACATGAATGCAAACCAGAATATCAAAAAGTACGACCTTCTCTCCTTGAAAAGAAGCAGAAGGACCAATATTGGTATTGCGATATAGAAATAAATCCCATACTCGCTCGGGTTTGAGGCCGCGAAAAGCATATTTGAAACTGTAAGTATGGAATTCTTCAACGAATTGTGCATGAATGTATTAACTATACCGTACTGGAACATTCCATTTATATAGAAGCTCGGACTCATGTCGGCCGTCGGTATCGTGGGAAGTCCGTTTATGCTACCACCAACTGCGCTGTAGAACCTTGAATTGGTGGTTATCGTTATGAACGGCAGCCCTGAATTGAAGTAGCTGAATATGAAGACAAGAAGGAAGGCAATCAAAATACCGTAAACAAAGAAAATGCTGTTATAGTCTATTTTGATCTTTTTTCTTAATATTTCTATAATTGCATAGGCGAAAATGAACAGGATAACTATCCCAGCCTCGTAGGATATGAGCCACGATGCAACAATTAGGGCGCCGCTGAAAAAATAGAAATGCTTTTTATTGAACCTTTCTGCGTACAGGAAAAGGAGTATCGCAAGCCCGCTTATGAAAGCAAAGGGTATGTCCTCTCCTATATTCACCGCATACTTTGCAACCAGCGGGAATATGCTGACAATAAAGGCGCTGAGCAGTGCTGCCTTTTCATCATAAAGAAGCCTAACAATAAGGAAGGTCACCACCACGATGCCAACGTAGGATGTTATGTTCCAGAGGCTTGCGGTCAGGCTGTTTATCCCGAACAGATAGAAGAAACCGGCTATTGCGTAGGCTTCCACAAGCCTAACTGAGAATATATATCCTGGGTTTTCTTTGAAGTTTCCATTGAGGACAGAGCCAGCCATCCAGACATAGTTCGGGTCATCCCCGTATTCGCTTATCCCCTCGTAATGGCTAAATGCGTAATAAAGGGCATTGATTATTATGAGGCAAAAAACCGCAGCTATGGCAATCTTCCTGTATGATATTTTATTTTCTTCCCTCGCCTTCCTTCTTGCCATAATACCTACCTTACGATAACCTTTGAGCAGTTTTCTGATATTAGGTTCAGGACAGTTCCATTGTTCAGATCCATCTTCAGAAATGTTAAATTGTTGAATTGGTTTCCCCATCCGCTATTGTTTTTAAAGGCCATGAAAACACCCCCGCAGAAAAACCAGATGCCTGAAGCTTTAGCCGTTGGTGTTATATTGAATTCTATTGCCGTATAATTGTAAGGGTTCGTGTTGCTCGGTGAATACACCCGGGCCTGGGAAGCTATCTGAAAGAAACTTGTCACATTTGGCCTGTTGTTGAATACGAGCATGCCGTCTGACCCATTCCGGTAAAATCCTATATAGTGTATGCTTATCACATTCTGGACATAGGCGGTTGAATTATAAATCAGAAAATTAAAAACCCCATTATAAGTTACATTGACAAGTGCATTGCTGCCCTCCGCCATAATGGCCGGCGCACTTACTGTTGCTTTCAGCGGCAAATTTAATGCAATTCCCGATATCTCCCCGCTTTTGCCGTAGATGTATTCGGCAGTCAGATTTTTCAATCTGGATGCATTGTAGGCAGAGCCCTGCTGTACTGCAGGCTGGACTGTATTGACCTGTGCATTTCCCTTGCCGCTTACAATGAGCAGGCAAAGAAATATGGATAATGCTATGATAAGCAGCGTTGTATAAAAGAAAGTCCTGTCCCTAGTGAACCTTTTTACCAAACCAGTTTTTTTCCGCAACGAAGGCCCCCAATACAATTAAGTAGATAAGTATTATTAATAAAATATTTAAATATGGTACTATGAAATTCAAAAATCTCGGGAATACCGGTGAAAAAATCCCAGAAATAGGGCTGGGCACATGGAAAATGGGGATAGACCCGGAAAAGGAAAAGTCAGCCATAAGGAAAGCGATAAAATTGGATATGGGATTTATCGATACTGCAGAAATGTATGGCACAGAGCAGATAGTCGGGGATGCCATAAAAGGGGAAAAGGGCGTGTTTGTGGCAACAAAGGTATCCCCACACCACTTTCATTACGATGATGTGATAAGGTCCTGCAACGCCAGTCTTAAAAATCTGGGGGTGAAGCAGATAGACCTGTATCAATTGCACTGGCCAAACCACAGCATTCCGATAGCGGAAACAATGCGGGCAATGGAAAGGCTTGCGGATTCCGGAAAAATAAGGCACATAGGGGTAAGCAATTTCAATTTAGGCGAGTTTGAGGATGCCCAGCACTCAATGAGCAAATATGAGATAGTATCAAACCAGGTGGAATACAGCATACTTGTTAGGGGCGTGGAAAAAGGCATGCTTGAATACTGCAATAGGAACAATATAACCATAATTGCATACAGCCCTCTGGCAAGGGGTGCAATTTTCGATCAAAAGAACAGCAAATTGCTGGCCTTGTTGGATTCAATAGGGAGGGTGCACAGAAAGAGCGCGGTCCAGGTGGCGCTGAACTGGCTTTTAGAAAAGAAGTGTGTTGTTGCCATACCAAAAGCTGCAAGAGCGGAACATGTGGCGGAAATTGCAGGATCCTCGGGCTGGAAGCTTGCAAAGGCCGAGGAGCTGGAGCTTGCATCATTAAAGGAGCGCAGAAAAACCCTTGCTGGTGCATTTGAACCAATTATAAAAAGCAGCGGCGCCTGGGCAGGCATTGCGCATTCGCTCTACAAAAGGCGCACAAAATCTCATCTGAAGAGCAGGACAACCAAATCCTCAAAGAAATAATGCTCCTTTCCAACGACCTCTGCCTTCAACCTTCTGACATCTCTCTCATAGCTGTTTATTGAGCTTTCAGCAAGAAGCACCAGATGCTCTTCTAGGAGATGCTTTTTGTACTCTTTTAGAAATCTTTCAATGATTCCCCTGCCTTTTGCCCCGCCGTCCAATGCGCTGTCTAGATGCCCTTTGCTTTCAAGATACGGGGGATTGAATATTATAGTATTGAACTTTGAGTTTAGACGAGCAAAAAGGTCAGATTCAATAAACTCTCCGCTAACACCGTTAAGTTTTGCATTCCTCCGCGCACACCCGAGCGCAAGCGGATTGATGTCTGAAAATGTCACCATGCAGCCTTTTAGCGCTGCGGTTATACCCTGTATGCCAGAGCCGGTTCCAAGATCCAGTACCTTTCCGAAGGCATATTTTTCCACGGCCTTTGCCAGAAGGTAGGAATCCTCCCTTGGCTCGTATATGCCATTACACAAATCCAGCTGCAATAACTCCACGGGTTAATATTGTAAATAAAGTTTTAAATAGAAATAAAAAAGGAAGCAAAAATAAGAAAAAACAAAAAATAAAAGCAAAGAAAAAACCAAGCTTGCCAAGGTTAGTACTCTGAACTACTCTTTGCGGCACAGGGAGAAGGAGATCCCCTTATTTGTGATGCTCACGGGCATCTGGTATACCACTTCCCTTTTTTGCCCGGCCATGACGCTTTCGCTAAGCTTTTTGCAGAGAATCTCTTCTTTTATCTGGTTGATGAGCGCCTCCCTAAAAACGATGTCGCTCATCCTTGATTCTATCCTATCCTCCTCTGCCAGATCTGCGCAATAGGTGCTGTTCATTTCCTCCACCATGGAATCTATGCACTCCCCGAGCTTACGCTCATATTCATGCTTCGATGCCATTTAGAAACCCCAAGAATCGCTTTTCCCACGCTAATGCAGTACGGTATAACCCCAGAAAAAGAGTACTTACAGCACAGGCAATACCTATTTTTATGGCGCAGGCATGCGCTTCTTCTTGCTATTATTCTCATTTTAAGGTATTTATGCCTTTCTATATTTGTTTACCATGGTAAATAAATAAGTACAAAAAGAAAAGTAATAAATACCGGAGCCATCATAAATAGTTAGACCAAGATTGCCTTGGTCAGCCCCAGGAACGCGCCTGCGCTACGGCGCAGGCACTTATGTTTTCTTGAAGCCCCTTTTTTCAAAGATTACCTTCGTGAGCGCATTTCCTATATCTATGCCTGCAGTCCTCTCCGGTATTATGACCTTTTTCGCGCCCGATGTTATAAGCCTCCCAATGTTTTCCTCCTTGTTTACCCTTGAAATTATCTTTATGCGCGGGTTTGCGGTTTTTGCAGTCATGGTTATCAACGCATTTTGCACATCATCCTTGCTGCATGCAATAAGGCACCTGGCCCTATGTATCCCTGCAATGTCAAAGGTGTCTATTGATTTTATGTCGCCGCTGAATGCAAGCTCGTTCTGCCTGCGCAATTGGGCCATCTCCTTCCTGTTCTCTGCTATCACTGCCGTTTTAATCCCGGAATCCTTCAGTTCCTTAAGTAGCGATTTTGCAAAGTTGTTATAAGGGACAACTATCACATGGTCTTCTATCCTTTTTAATTTTGCCAGGACCATAAGCTCGCCCAAATTTACTCTTTTTATAAAATCAAAAAACCAGGCTGCCGATATGGCTGCAAGCACCGGAAAGATCATCGCATCCAAGATTTTTGAAATCAAGATAAAAGGACCAGATGACATGGCCAAAGGTATTAAATTATAGCTTACCTGGAAAGCATCCAGGGAACTATCTATCACCGCAACTTCCAGGTTCTGGCCTGCAAAAACCGTTGCTACTATTGATAAAATGTAAAGGATTATCACAATGCCAATAAGTGTATATTGGGCACGTTTAAAGTTTATCATAAAACCACATTCAAAGCTTCAATATATGCTCACCAAGCTCCAATCCTGCAACTACCTCAGGCACAAGGCAAAGCTCTGCCCCCGCATTTTTTATCTTGCTGACGCTCTGGACATTCATCGCCCTTGATATTATCTTCAATTCCGGCGAAATGTGGTGGGCGGTGACAACCCCGAGGAGATTGACAAAGTCGCTCTCCGTCGCGAACACCACGGCCTTCGCATTATTGATAGATGCAAGCTCCAGTATGCCCCTCTGCGTGAAGTCCCCCTCTATGACATTGAATTTAAGATCCCGGAGGAGCCCCGCTTTCTGCACATCCTTATCCACTATAACAAAATGCACACCCTCCTTTCCAAGGTCTGCGCACAATCTCTCGGCAAGCATCGAATATCCGCATATGATTACATGGTTCTTCAGCCTTTTTGCCGTTATCACGTCAAGCTTTGATTTTATGTCGATGTTTGAAAGAAGGTCTATGAAGGCGGCAATAAGGAAGCCTATGATGACCACCTTTGCAATTCCATCAATTAGCGATATGCCTATAAATGCGTAGAACTGGCCCGAACCGCCTGAATTAAGCACCGAGCTTATAAAATTATAGGATATCTGGCCGTTTGCATCAAATAAAAAGTCTATGCTGTAATAAGTTGCAGCGTATACATTATGTATTATTGTGCTGATTATTGCAATAGAGATAAAGGTCAGGAGCACTGCAGCGATAAGCAGGATTATTATTACCCTGGCAGCAACGCCCTCAGAATCATCAATCTCTCCCATCTTTTCACAATCATGTTTTTATCTTCAATAGCTCGTTCAATATCTCCTTGCTTGCAGTCCTCTGCGGCATTACTATGTAATCCGCACCAGCCTCTATGAGCTTCTCCCTTACAAATTCATCATTTGCCCTGGCGGCAATAAAGAGCCTCTTGTTTATGTCATGGGCAGCCAGCACAGTGAACAGGTTTTTTGCGTCGTCGTCAATTACTACGGCAATCGCCTTTGCATTGTCTATTCCTGCAGCCTTAAGGGTCTTTGGATAGGTTGCATCCCCCTCGATTACGCTATAACCCAGATCCCTAAGGTGCTCGACCTTCTTCGGGTCGATCTCGATCACCACAAACCTTATGCCATGCTCGTAAAGCACATCTATCACCTTTTGCCCCACAGTACCGTATCCGCAAACAATGACATGGTCCTCAAACACATTCCCCTTTACTATAAAATCACCATTACACTCTCATATGTCATATGATATTTATAAACATATACGAAAAATGCTGGATGACCATGCCCCTATGTTGGCCAGCCAACCATATGGATTGTAAAATATGTTTAATCTGCTGCATCGTACATTATTTTAATAAGCTTTCCAAATTTCAGCCAGCAATATCAGCAAAAAATTTGTCGATTGCCCTAAAGGCAGAATCAATATCCGAATATTCGGAAACCCTGAATGTATTGTTTCCTGCAATCATTGCAGTCAGGCCGTTTTCATCTGTAGAGCAATGGAGGCACAAAACCGGCTTTCCAAGCGCCTCTGCCCGTCCCAATTCATATCCAACCCCCAAAGAGGATGTGGTTACCTCTGCTATTACAACATCAGATTCGTCCATCCACCCAGCATCCCTATCAAAGATCTCCTTGCTTTCCAGGTTCTCCCCTCTTGCGGTTATGTTCGGATTTCCTACATGCTCAGTGAGAACAGTCCCATACCTACCAAGATAGACTATCAGGCGATGGTAGAGTTCCACCCTATCCCTGCCTCCTCTGATCGAGCCGGCAAAATATATCTTCATGCAATCAACACATCCTTCTAAGTATTGGTTAAAGAGATTATCTCTTTTTCGTGCTTCTTGGCAAACACGAAATATGCCTGATATACTACCCCAGAATTAATATTACTTTGATTTTCCTCCATTGGCGAGTAGCCACATTATGTATTCTCGAGCTTCATCTACAGTTGTACTGCCAGGCAGTATCGACATCCGTTTCCCTCCCTTAAAAACGATCAGCACCGGAAGCGTGTTTCCTGTAGCAATATACTCGTCAGCTGCCCTTTCTGTCTCATGATTTAACGTAAGGTAACTTACTCTGTCTTTGTTCTTTTTTGCGAGATCTTCAAATGTCTTCAGGGACTTGCTGCAGGAGGAACAATTTGCTTCCCCAACATAAACCACCACAACAGGGGCAGAGGAATTTATCACAGTGTCTTTGAAGGTTTTGTCGGTCACAGGATCAACGGTTTTGCTGAGTCTAGCACTGTTAGCATTTCCAGAAGGATCAGATGCGCCTCTGTTTTCTGTTGCTGGTTGTTCAGTTACCTGCTGCATGCCCTGCAATGGGGCGAACACAAGTGCTGTTGCAGCAACACCTCTCAATAATGGATTCAACCTTACTATACTTACTATCCTTTTCTCCATAATATCACACAATATATCCATCGCTCTATGGATATAAAAGCCTTGCTTCGGCTAAATTTTGATCAGGTTTTGATTACGGAAGTGCGGGATTTGGGTTATATGTCCAGTTGTGACATTGCTATGCTGCATAATTGTTCTTCTGTCACGCGCCTGAAGGAGTCATTTCGAACTATATTCATTACCGCATCTAGCTGCTCCCTTCTAAGCAAAATCCCTCTCTGCTTCAGAACGTGGTCAACAACATGCCATCCTGAAAGTTTCCCTATCTCAAAGCCCCTCCTATTGCCCACCTCTTCCGGGCTTATGTGCTCATATGTGGATGGGCTATTTATTACAGCAGCCGCATGCGGCCCCGCCTTGTGCCTGAAGGCGAAATTTCCCACTATTGGGTTTCGGTGGTTCTCCTTAATCCCGTAAAGCCGCGAGATCACCTTCCAAGTCTTTGTAAGCATCTCTGTCCTTATTCCTGTAGAATAGCCAGCTTCCATGTACTCTTTCTGGAAGTGCAGCGCTGCCACAACATGCTCCAGCGGGGCATTGCCTACCCGCTCGCCAAATCCGGATATGGTTACCTGTGCGCAAGATGCTCCAGCGTCTATCGCCGCCAAGGTGTTTGCAGTTGCCTGCCCGAAATCATTATGGCAGTGTATGCTTATGGGAACCGAGACTGCGGAGCGTATAGCCGCAACAACTGCGTATATCTCCTTCTGCGTCGCCCTCCCAAGCGTATCTGGTATGTTTATTCTGTCTGCACCTGCCTCCTCCGCAGCGCGGTATACCTCTTTTAGGAACCCCATGTCTGTGTTTGTGGCGTCCTCTGCTGAGAACTCCACCCTAAGCCCGATTGATTTTCCATGTGCGACGGCAGCTACAGACCTCCTTAAGGCCTCGTTTCTGGTTATCCCGTCAAACTTGTCCCTGAGATGACTGTCCGAGGTGCCCATATAGGTATGGACATATCCGGCCCCGGAATTTTTAACCTCGTCTATATCATCCTTTCTCGCCCTTGCAAGGGCGCAGACCTCAGCATTAAGCCCCAGCCCGACTATCGCCTTCACCGCCAATTTCTCCCCATTAGAGGAATTAGAGGCAAGGCATCCTGCCTCTATCACGTCTACACCAAGCCTGTCAAGCGCCATAGCCGCAACTACCTTATTCCTCCATGTGGGCATTGCATCCGGGCTCTGCTCCCCCTCTCTGAGGGTAGTGTCAAAAATCCTTATCCTCTTTTCTTGAGTTTTCATATAGTCACATCCATTCTTTTTAAATTAATTCCAGATAAAAAACAAACCAGTTGAGCGAATGCCTTTTATTGTTTTTGTAAGAAAAAGGCATCGCTGGCGCATTATCACTATAGCCTAAACACAGGATACTATTCCTGGTTAGGCAATCGCAACGATATGATAAGAGCTACGCTGAACGCTAATGGCACATAAACAGCTTCATCCGAAATCTTTTGTAACTCCATCGGTATCCACTATAGCTTAAGTGAAACTTTAGGGGATCTGCTATTTAAAGATTTTGTTCAAAGTGCATAAGTTCAAGACTGTTGCAAAAGCCAAACTAAAAGCGTTCATAAGCTACTTTTTGCGTTTTAAAGAACTTTTTTATGAACCTGATTGCCTTTTTGTTGTCAAACCTTTTACAGGTATAAATTACTGTGGAAAAGAATTTGGCATTGCCCCATACATAAAGTGCTATCCCCGAATCTATTAATGGTACAAAGGCATCAAATCCTTGGTTTATTGCTTTGCCTGTTTTTCCGGTTGCGTGAATGGTCGGGTTCCCATAAATCCTTAGGTCAAGCTCTTTTGCAATTTCGTTAAAGAATTGCCTAATCTTTGCCTTGTCCATCTTAATATTGAAAAATCCCTCAACTACAAGTCTCTGTCTTGTTATGCTGGGTGCTAGGTTCTTCATAACATCTAAACGTATTCTGTTGCAAATTTATTAAATCTGTTGCAAAAGTAAGGCTCATGCAACAAATCCTCATTTATCTAAAGACTTTTAAAAAGCCCTTCAAAGAATTGGATTACTTTATCTATGTCATCGATCAGGTCATTTATTGTTGAGGATCCGATGTATGGAACATTTGCCCCTATAGTTGTAGTTGATGTGTTTGAACTTCCGTATGTGATTGTTGTTGAATTTTGTGATCCCGAACCCTGCTGGTAAATCGTTGTGGTATTTGACGGCGCATAATAAGGTTTGTGAATGACTACGCAATAACCGTTCTGACTGGCGCAAGCAACTTCCCCAGCTTCAAGATAATCCGGGCATGCTACAACTCCATTGCTGTTTGCTTTATTCTGTTCGTGGGGCAGGTAAGTTTGATTGTATGCAGCACTGTTAAGGCACACAAATTGCGACGGATTGTTGTTATCGCACACGCTTATGAGGGCCTTTATGCATTCTACAGAAGAGTTAGACTGGAAATTACTTGGGACGAAGTTGAATCCTGCAGCATGTGAATTGTTCAATTCCTCGCCAAGGTTTACCGCAACAACTGTAGAATTTATGTTATTGGAAGCGTTGCCCAGGGTCTGTGCTGCAAGATGCAAGCCCGAGAGCATAGTTGCAACCATCAAAATGAGCACTACAAATGCCAATCCCTTCAGTTCCATAATATACATAATCAGTCAAAGTATTTAGTGCTTTGTTAATTCAAACAAGCAAAACTAATCTCTTCAAAGACATTAGACAAGAAAGTATTAAATTTAACTCTAGTTTTTTAGAATCAGTTTTAATTTAATTGAGTTAAATAAAAGAGTATTTCAGAGCCCTTTCAAGCCAACTTCCCGTACAGATTCAAACCAGCCTCTCGATGTGACATCTCTGAAAGTAGCTCCAGCCTAACTGAATTTTATTAGAGGTTAGGACTTTTGATATGACGTCGAAAAACGCTTTTAGCTCCAGCCTAAATATTTCCCAGTTCGAGTTTATTGTATTATGTCAGAACCAAGCCGCATATATTTTTTTACTTCGGTAGTTACTTCCACCTCATTTCCGATTGGTTTTCCAACCGTCATGGTTAGATGCTGATTTACAATAGGGGCTTTCTCATTTTTCACTAGTCTAGTATACGCTATGCGTGCAGTAGCATTGGTTGTAAAGTCTACCTGCATTACACCGCCATTTAAAAAATATACAATAACGAACCAATCATGTTCTGAATCATATGCGTAAACTTTTTCTTTTGGATTGATTTTTTCTCTTAGCTCTGGAAAATTTTTATGTGCATCTCCAAGTTCTGTTGTAGTTACTACTCTTGTTCCACACGGTATCATGTCTGCAAGTTCTGCCCTCGGGTAACTCTCGCCAGTTACGAATATAGGTATAGTTTTTTGCTTATTTGCTTTTATCATATTTACCACTGTCCTCTTTCAACTTTGGTTTATAAAAACCCTTCGCCCAGTCATACTTAAATAGTTTAGATAAAACTAAACTGGAATATGTATAGCTCCAGCCAGATTCGAACTGGCGTTTACGGCTCCAGAGGCCGCCGTCCTTTTATGGTTGCAACGCTTAGCGGTGCAATGACCACTAGACGATGGAGCTAAATACAGTAATATACTGTGGTTGGATTTTATATATTATTGCCATAAATAACTATTGCAATGGGACACCCGGTTACCTCAAGGAAGGAGATTCAGGACATCATAATAGCGGACCTAGTGCTCATCATCGCCTTTTCCCTCACAATCACCGGCGGCATTGCAGCCTTCCAGACATCCCAGCCATTGGCGCTTAAAACCTTTGAGTACTACTTGCCCATAGCTGCGCTCGGCGTTTCCCTTAGCTTCATACTGCACGAGCTGATGCACAAATTCATAGCGCAGCGCTACGGCGCAGTTGCCGAATTCAGGACATCCTATTCAGGCCTCGCAATAACAATGATTACCGGAATGTTTGGGTTTCTTCTTGGGATTCCCGGAGCTACGATGATATACACGGACAGGTTCACCCCCAAAGAGAATGGCGTAGTATCTATAGCTGGCCCGCTGATGAATTTTGCGGTTTTTGGGGTATTTCTTCTGCTAGAGTTTGTTCTTGCGCCGGCCAAAACCTCCTACCTTTACAGCGCAATCACCTTCACCCTATTCATCAGCATACTGCTTGCATTCTTCAACATGCTTCCCGTATTCCCGCTTGACGGCAGCAAGGTCCTGAGGTGGAACAAGCCAATCTACATATCCGTGATGGCCGTGATATTCATACTCATGCTTCTCTTCACTCCGATAGGCTGGGAGGAGGTGCTTCTGCTCATAGGGGTGGCGCTCTTCTTCTCGCTTGTCTACAGGTTTTTCTTCAGGCAGAGCTATTTTTGAGGCTCTTTCCGGCTAGGAAACTGCAAGAGGCTCTCCCGATAGAATTTATAAGTATTAAATACATTTGTTAGTAAATATCTATGTGTTTTAAATGGCCCAGGAGGCACCCAACAAGCAACCCGACGACAAAACAAACCCTGAGATAGCATCAACAAAGACCACCATAGACTCCCTGCTGGACCTGCTCAGGACAAAGGGGAGAACTGAGCTAAGCAGCGTAGCTGTAGCGCTGAATATAGACCCAAGGATAATAGAGAACTGGGCGAAGGTGCTTGAGAAGGGCAACCTGATAAAGATAACCTATGAAGTCGGGAAGATGTACCTGGAGCCGATATCCCTTAGCCTGGAGGAGCAGGCGGACGTAAAGACAAAGACGGATATTACGAAATTCATACTGGAGGAGGATCTGGCAGTGGAGCGCATCTCGCTGGACAAATTCTCAAAGAGCATATCAGACCTGAACACTACCATTGGAACAATGGAAAAGCTATACCAGCAAAAGATGCCAGCGGTGCAGAAGATACTTGCCGAGGTCGACAGGGCTTATGCCCCCGTGGAAAGCAAGAAGAAGAGCATAGACAGGATAAAGTTGGATGCCGATGCGGATCTGAAAGAGGTAAACAAGACCATAGAGACGCTATCTACAAAGCTGAATGCATTCTCCCCCACGCGTACAGATTCTGAGGTATCCTCAAAGCTTGAAAAGCTAAATGCAATTTTGGCAAACATGGACAGCGCCCAAAAGGCCATGGACGAAACAGAGCGGACAAAGGACAGGTTCTTCGATTCCATGAAGGCCAACATCAACACACAGCTAAACGAATTGAAGAAACAGCTTAGCAGCTCAAGGAATGACATAGGGCAGAACCTAAAGGAGAACGCAAGACAGCTAAAGGAGCTGATAAAAGGCATACAGGACCAGGTCGGCACAGCAAAGCGCCTTGCAAAGGAGACGGAGGGGTTCAAGAGGCAATTCGATACTGCAAAGAGGGACCTTGAGGTGCTGCGCTCAGACTTTAATGACAGGTATGAAAGATTGAGGGAGGGCATAGAAAAGGATTCGATGCTTGTTGACTCGCAATCAAAAAATGTTTTGGAGAACATAAAAGACCTGAAGTCGCAGATTGGCGGGATATCAAAGATCGATGATGATATAAGGCGATGGAAAAAGAACATGTCGGATCTTTCCAGAGAGATAGTATCCACAAAGGGCGAAATAATCAAGCTGACAAACCAGCTAAACATCATAGATACAAACAAATCAATAACTGTTGAGAGGAAGGCAAAGGCGATTGAGGAGGTCTCAAAGAGCGCAAATAATACAAAGAAGGCCACAAGCAGGATAAAGGAGGTAATAAAAAACACGGCAGACGAAATAAGAAGGCGCGAGGAGGGGAAGGAAGGAGGAGAGGATGGCTGAAGAAAAATTGATCGTCGAATACCAGCTGGATGCGCACGGCACTACGGTGAAAATACAGATAGTGGAGAGCGAGGAATTTGTACCATCCTACAGAGTCACATTCCCAGGCATTGGCGACGCGACAAAACTGCTTATAATGTCACTGAGGAGCGAGCTTACATCCATGGTCCCTTTAGACCCGTCAAGGATAGAGGACAAGAGGTATCTTAATATTCTCAACAGCAAGTATGTCGACGCAGGAAATATACTTGTAGACAAATACATACCAGGAACTACACCGGAAACAAAGCAGCTGCTTACCTCGTATATAATAAACATGATGCTGGGCCTCGGTGACCTGGAGGCATTGATAGCTGACGACAACCTCGAAGAGATAGCCGTAAACGGCGCAAAGGATTTCATATGGGTCTTCCACAAGGTGCTCGGGTGGTGCAAGACAAACATAAAGCCCGTTAATGACAATACGATATACGACCAGGCATCGCAGATAGGCAGGAGAATAGGCAGGGAGATAAACAACCTGGCGCCCCTTATGGATGCAGAGCTTGCTGACGGCTCGAGGGTAAATGCAACCCTGTATCCGATCTCGCAGAGCGGCAATACGATCACCATAAGAAAGTTCGCAAAGAACCCATGGACCATGACTGCACTTGTGAAGATCGGCTCGCTTTCGGCAGATATTGCGTCCATGGTCTGGCTTTGCATACAGAACGAGATAAGCCTGCTGTTCTCCGGCGGAACGGCAAGCGGAAAGACAAGCTTTTTAAATGCGTGCAGCATGTTTTTTCCTGCAAACAGGAGGATCATATCAATTGAGGAGACCAGGGAGCTTCAGCTTCCAGCATTCTTCCAGTGGCTTGCAATGGTGTCAAGGGATCCGAACCCGGAGGGGAAGGGCGAGATAACCATGTACAGGCTTATGATCAATGCATTAAGGCAGAGGCCTGATATCATGCTTGTGGGCGAGATAAGAACCCAAAAGGATGCGGAGACGCTCTTTGAGGCAATACACACAGGCCATGCGGTATATGGCACAGTCCACGCAGATAACGCTCAGGACACAGTAATTAGGATGACAAACCCGCCAATAGGAGTTCCAAAGATAACAATGAATGCGGTTGGCGCAATAGTCTGCCTTTTCAGGCACAGGACAAAGGGGATAAGGAGGATGCTTGAATTTGGAGAGATGCTCAACACCGGGGATGTAAATGTACTCTACAAATGGAACATCCTCAACGACAAGTACACCCAGATATCGGAAATGACGCGCCTCCTCGAGACGCTGACTTTGTACGGCGGCCTCACAAAAAAGGACATGATTGATGATCTGGCAGAGAAAAACGCAATACTGGACTGGATGGTGCGCAATAATGTAACCGGCATAGATGATGCCGGGTTTGTTGTAGCTAACTACTACAAACACAGGGACAAGGTAGTAAAGCTTGTAAATGACAATGTTCCTTTTTCAAGGGGCATATTCTAGAAAAGGGTTTTGAATGGAATACAGAGAGCTTCTCGGCATCGTGCAGCAAATAGAAAAGGATTCCGCAAAGCCGGAATTTAATTTTGTTGATATCATGCCAATAGCCGAAAAGGTTAAAGGTGCAGAGAAACGCCCATTCAGGGAGATGATAACTATGGCCATGGGCATTGAATCATCGCACATACAGGAGGTCCAGCAAAAGCAGAGAGCGCAGCAACCAAAAACCCAGATACTCGCGCCAATACTCTCTGTTCAGAAATCGGCTGCGCGGCAGCCCGCCACTGCCCCCCAGGAAATGCAGGTGCAGCAGGTGCAAGGCCCCCAAACGCAGAAAGCCGACCAGAAGGAGGCCATAAGGCAGGAGATAACCTCATTCCTAAGCAGATTTCCAAAAGTGCAGCAATATGTGCTAAAGCCGTTCAGCATAAGCATTAAAAAGAGCAGCGATTTTGTACTGCTCAAGCTCTCAATTGCAGACCAGATATCGGAGCTTGAAAAGATCATAGAGGGGCTGACCGAACACATATTCAGCGAGCAGCAGATAAGGGTGATCAGGGCCGAGCTTCTTGCGCTCAGATCATCGCTCGACAAAGAGGAGAGGTCCAGCTCCCAAAAACCAGCGCCTTCAGATCCAGAACAGGTCCTCATGCTTGGTATATTAAGGAATCAGCGCCTGGATGAGGCGCTCGCAATGTTGGGTGTAGCAAATGGGCCTGTTTGATAGGAAAAAACCCGCAAACGCGGCAGGCAAGCCAGTCACGCCTGACAGTGCTGGCATCAGTCAAAGCCAGAGCGTGGAGGACCAATCGCCAAGCAGTGTCGTATACAAGCAGCAGGGGCCCAAGCCGGCTCCGAGCAGCAAAGGCCCAGCCCCGCTGAAGAGGTCCAGCAATTTCAGGACATATCTTGAGGGCATCGGCGCAAAGAAGAAGGGGCTGGAAAATGCATTAAGGCAGCAGGGGGTAAAGACAAACATCTATGAGTTTGTAAGGAATATGCTCATTGCCGCAGCAATGCTCGGCCTTGTTATAGGGATTACAATTGTCGTGCTGTTCCAGCACATAGGGCTTCAACTTCTGCAGAGCATAATCTTTGGGGTTCTGCTCGCCGTTGTGGTATTCTACATGGCCTTCCAGACATTCCTGAATTTTCCAACCCATAAGGGCAGGTCCTCCACAAAGAACATAGAAAGGGACATACTCTTTGCCGCAAGGGACATGATCATATCCCTTAGGTCCGGAATGCCGCTCTTCAATGCGATAACATCCATAAGCACAGGCTATGGGGATGCGAGCAAGGAGTTTGCGAAGATAGTCGAGTTGGTGCAGCTTGGCACGCCTCTTGAGGATGCGATAGACCAGACAGTATCGGAGTCCAAAAGCCCCTCCTTCAGGAGGATTATGCTGCAGGCGGCAGTCAGCATAAGGGCTGGTGCAGACGTAGTAAGCGCACTGCAGAGCGTAATAGACCAGCTTTCACAGGAGCGAATAATAGAGCTAAGGCGTTACGGCCAAAGGCTTAATGCGATTGCAATGTTCTACATGCTCTTTGGCATAATACTCCCGAGCATGGGCATAGCCGTAGTTACGATACTGACAACATTCATTGCCATATTCACTGTAAATCTTACAGTTCTAGAATTCGCGCTTGTTGGCATAGTATTCCTGCAAATTATATTTTTGAAGATGATTACAAGCTCAAGGCCTGTATTTACGCTGTAAAATTGAGATAAATGGAGATAAGATTTGAGAGGCTCGTTTCAAGGAGGGTTGGAGTGCTGCTCTCCAGGGAGCTGGACCTATCCGGCACAAAGATGGGCGTCGAGAAGCTGCTTAAGCTTATGATAGTAGGCGCTCTTTCCATTTTCGTAATAATATCCCTTCTGCTTTACATATTGAAATTCAACATACTCATAGTTGCAGCTGGCGGCATAGGCTCCGGCGCATTGTTCATTGTGGCAGTTTACATGATCCTCGAGTACAGGATAGATGCGAGAAAGACAAAGCTTGAGGAGATGCTCCCAGATTACCTGCAGATAACCTCCGCAAACCTGAGGAGCGGAATAGCCCTGGACACAGCCATGCTGCTTGCTGCAAGGCCAGAATTCCAGTTCCTGAGCGAGGACATAAAGGAGATGAACAGGCGAATCTTCGGAGGTGAGAATTTCGAGACCGCGCTGAAGGAACTCTCAACAAGGTACAGGTCCCACCAGCTGAGCCATGCAATAAGGATGATTACTGAATCATTGAGGTTTGGCGGCGCCATGGCAGACCTTCTGGAGCAGATATCAAAGGACATGAGGAACCAGCAGCTTACGCAAAAGGAGGTTGCCGGACAGATGCTCATGTACAGCATATTCATCGCATTTGCTGGCCTGATTGCCGCGCCAGTGCTTTACGGCCTTACAAGCCAGATGATCATAGTGACCGATACTGTCTGGAAGGGCATACTCGCCCAGAACCCAGGAGGGCTTCCGACCACTGGCGTATCATTCCTTAAGCCAAGCCCCCCAAAGATAAGCGCAGAGACCTACCACGACTTCTCGATTGCGGCCATAGTGATCATCTGCGGCTTCGCCAGCCTGATTATGTCGGCCATATCCAGCGGCTCGGCCATAAAAGGGATAAAATACCTGCCAGTCTTCATAATCCTGGGCATAGTCATATTCCTGGTGGTTCAGTATGCCATATCGGTAGTCTTCTCGGGAATAGGCGCAGGCATATAGCGCAGGCAAAAGAGCCTTATTTATAAATGCAAAAGCAGAAACCCACGATTTCAATCGTTGGATGAATGCATGGCCAAATCGGTATAAATTTCCAGATCCGCCAAGCCATTTAAGGTTGGGAAAGCCCCACGCCACACAGATTATTTATTACATTTGCATTAGAGCATATGCCCTGCATGTTTGACAGCAATCCGGGATTGAGCGCATTTGCGGTATCTGCTGTCTGGTTCATGAGCCCGTTGTAAACATTTGACAACGGCCATTTGCCCAATGGCGTTACTCCCATAACACTGTCATTCAGGTAAAGCTGGCTTACCTGCGCCGCGCTCAGGGCTGTGCCGTATAGCTGCACATCCCCTATCAGGCCATTGAAAGCATAGCTGGCAGCTGCTACAGGGCAGTTCCTGGCGCCTATTCTTACGCATTGGCCTGAAGGTGTCACAGTTCCTGAACTCAAAGAGTAGCTGTTAGTCAGGACGCCATTCACATAGTATCTCTCTGTGGAGCCGTCCCAGCTTACTGCAACAAAGGTCCATGTATTAAACGGTATTGCCTGGGATGAGGTGTACCATGCCCAGTTCGGCATTATGGCTGCCTCAAAGGTTGCGGAGCTGCCACCACAGGTAACTGCTGACTCGTAGGAATTTTCTTTATTGATTATTACGCTGTAGCTGCCGCACCCCTGCGGCACATCGATCCAGGCCGAGGTTGTTATATAGTTTGCCCCGAGAGATACGGAATTGCTCACATTCAGATAGCCGCTGCCGCTGAACAATGCGGCATTCGGTATTGTCGCATTCTCACCAACAGCTGCATATATTACGTTTGTAGGGTTTCCATTGTTTCCGTTCCCGCTGTAATCGTTTGGATTGCTGCTGAGAGGCCACCACCCGACATTGCCTGCACCCGGTACTGGCGAAGCTCCAGCCCCGCTTGCATATAATGCAGCTGCCTGCGCTGGTGAAAGTGCGGTATTATAGATTTGGAGATTTGCGACTGAACCGTCAAAAAAGTTATTGTTGCTACCGAATCCACCAGATCCGATAAGTAAAGGCGTTGCGGGCTGAATTATACCGCCAGTGTTATGAAAGGTCCCTGCAGGTTTTCCATCAAAATAGAATATGCCTCCAGAGCCGCTTGTATAGGTTAATATTGCATTGTGCCATGTATTTGTTGAGGTAGTGACAACATCTGCCTGACCCGAAATCCACGGCTCAATCTCGAGATTCGGACTTACAAATGTTCTGATGCCATATCCGTTTGTCAGTCCACCATAATCTGATGTTTTAGTTATTATACCGTTCCAGCCGGTTGGCGTTGCAGTACGAGCATAGAACCATACACTTAAAGTCATCGCGCTTACAGGGTCGATGGCACTTGAATCCGGTACACTTACATAACTGTTCGGGCCGTTGAAGAGCGCCGCAGACACTGAACTTGCAAGGCCAAGACTCGTAGCCCCGGACAGGGAAGAATATTGCTCTGACAAGAGGCTTCCAGGTCCGAGATACAGATGCTGCAATGAGCTGTTGCTGCACCGGTTCAGGTTCGCGCAGTTTGATACTCCCTCGATGATGTTGGTGAGATTTCCGCCATAGAAAGAACCGTCGTAAACAGGATCGCCAGAATAACCGGAGATGTACCTGAATGGAATCGTATTTGCAGTAGAGAAAACAACACCATTATAGCCATTACCGCTGTAGTCAACCGGATTGCCATTAAGCGGCCACCACCCCACCAGGCTGTTGGTCGAAGTCGGCAGGCCGTCTATTCCATTAAGATAAAGCTGGTATATCTGCTGCTTTGTAAGTATTGAATTATAGATCTGGACGTCAGCAACAGAACCGTTAAGGGGCTGAGCGCCGTCATTATTACCTATCTGGATTCCTACTCCCTGGTTGGATATTGTTAACGAGTTGGAAAGAACATTAGCGCCATTGATGTAGACAGTTTCAGTGCCACCGCTTATTGTTGCTGCTATGAAGTACCAGGTATTTCTAGACAAGGCCATATTGGAGTCATGCTCAAGAGCGCTGCCCCAATCATAATAGCAGACTATGAGCATGTTTCCGCATGCGCCAACACTCCATGCACTTGACTTTGTTACCATCCAATTCCAGTATGCAATGCCAGGTCCCCTGTAATTTACCCAGCCGGCAATCGTTACAGTGGAAAGCTGCGTCTGGGCTACATTTGGTATCTGCACATAGGCAATTGCACTTTGTGTGGACCTCATTACCTCTGTGTTGTAAAGATTGAAGGAGAAAAGCCCGTTCTGGGATCTTTTGCTTATGCTGCCCTGCGCCCAGTCAAGATATGCAGGTGCGAACTGCGATTTGTAATATGCACCGTTGTGCATTGCGCTCTGCAATGCGGAAACATTCAGGAGGTCGAGCCCCACGCCGTTAAGAAGCAGCGAGGTGCCGTTGTAAAGGTAATTGAATATATTTGAGTTGCTGCTGTAAACAAGATAAGGAACATTGTATCCCCACGCACTGGGCGTGTATGTCACAACACCGCCAAATCCGCAGGAGCCAGCCTGGTCATTCTGCGCAGCAAGTATGAAGTTGCTGTTTTCAAACTGCACAGGCAGGCCGGAACATGCACTCAGGGTATTTGTTACTATTACAGTGCCGTAAATAAACTGGAATGGCGAACTGCTCCCCGAGGCTGCATAGGCATTTCCGACCAATGCTGCAGCTGGATAGTTGTTTGCTATTGCAATGGTGTAATTGTTGTTGTCCTGAATGCCGTATAGGTCAGCACTCCCGTTAAGGAAGAACCCGGAGGATGCGCTTAAGGGATAGGTTATCGGCCCTGAGCTGGTATTTAAAAAGATAAGTGCAGTGTATGTGGCATTAATGCCATATGGGCCTGTTTGGTAGACCTGAAGGCTGGCATTGCTTATTGTGAGCTTCATGTTTTGTAGGCTTGCCTGCAATATAATCGCATTGGTATAATTGTTGAGCGTTGCGCCGCCCATGAGCGTTATCTCATTCGTTCCATAGAGGGTGCCATTCAGGATCAATGACTGCAGCGCATAGGCGGTGCTGTTTAGGAATTGGGTATTTGTCCTTTTTCCCGAGCCCTCATATTTTACAAGGGTCATAACCGCATTGTTCAGGCTTGTATGCAGGAAGGATGATGCGCTGCTGTTTAGTGTACTTGCAAACCTATAGCCGTTGTTGGCTACATTGCTGAAGGAATCAACATTCTCGTAATTTATGTTTGTATAAACGTAAGTGACCAGCTCTGCAAGCATCAGAACCACCAGAACAACAGTCACCAAGGTTAGCAGAACGCCCTTCTTGCTCTTTTTTATCTCCATACCACAACACTCACATTATACGATTTGAGAATTCCATTATTATTAAGGAAAAGGGGTGTAGAGGCCTTGCTTATCTGGTAGGCATTTGCAAGCCTTGGCGGCAGATAGCTTGTGGGGATATAGCTTACTCCGGATGGAACCCCATTGCGGAAATTGCCAGAATAATCATCTGCATTCCCATCCAGTGGCAGCCAAAGCGCAAGGCCATTCATGTTATTAGGCATGCCGAATGCACCTGTCTGGTATTCCTGGCTTACCTGCTGCTGGCTGAACACCGTGCTGTATATCTGCACATCAGCTATATTCCCCCCCCAGTCATAAATAGCGTTGGATCCGTAGTTTCCTGCCTCTGAACCTATGCATAATGGATATGCAGTGGGTTGTATTGTTGTAGAATAGCTGCCGCTTGAAAGTAGGCTGCCATCAAGGTATAATTTTGCAGTTGTTCCGTTATACGTTGCTATAAGGTTATGCCAGTTTGTATCAGGTGCGTTCCATGTCGCTGTAGCGGCAAAGCCACCGTTTACAAAAAAGCTAAAGTAGGTTGTTGTGGATGCTGTACCCCTATACATAAATATGTTGTATTCGCCATTGTTGTAGAATCCTTTACCTACAAGCGTAGCCGCATCCTCAAATATTGAGGCAGGGTATCTTTTGCCATCCCATTTGAACCATACCGATATTGTCAGTGTGTTTGTCGCTGGG
>Ga0181538_10001002_pt1 | contig 32807 bp, 31 predicted proteins | sample PEATcosm2014_Bin_40_FD_119773 | JGI IMG/M metagenome (GOLD analysis project Ga0181538, IMG submission 119773) | Peatland microbial communities from MTU Mesocosm Facility, Houghton, MI, USA - PEATcosm2014_Bin23_30_metaG | ecosystem: Environmental > Terrestrial > Soil > Wetlands > Peat | place... | reverse complement strand
TCCGAACAACGCCATCCTCCTCGTCTCGTTCTTGGACCTTCAAGCAGCCCAGAAACGTAGAGGGAGATGGCGTTGTTCGCGTCAGGACCAGGTCAGGGCACCCACGGATCAGTCAGGAGAGCCGAAATAGTGCAGCCAGCGTCTTGGTGTCCTGGAATCCACTGGCCCAAGCCTTCTTCAGCCAGGTCCTCGGAACGAGCAGACAACCAGCGAAGTAGTCACAGATTGCCTCGGCTCGCTGCCGGTGAGTCATGGTCCGCGTTGCCGGGTAAGCGAAATCGATGTGGCGATTGTCGACGATGTGCTTGAACTCATGAGCCAAAGTGAAGCGACGACGACCGAACGGTTCGTTGCCACGAATCACGATGCTCCAAGTGCCCTTGGTCCAGTGTGTTGCACCCGATACCGGCCACGGCACCATCCGCTGAACCACGATCTTCGGTAGGTCCGTAATTACGGTCATTGGTACAGGAGGTTGCTTCACACCTGAGATCTCCAGGAGGCGTTGTGCCTGGAGCTCAGCGATCCGAAACGCCTCGCCTTGGGTCAATGCCCTTGGGGGCATCACGTCTCGCAGTGTGGCCAGCGTGCCCCGGGTCATGACCGCCTCCCGGATCGGATCGGTGCAGGCGACTCGTCATCGACTTCATCGCTTCCGCCGTAATGCTGGCTGAGATTGTCAAATAGCTCAGTCAGCGCGGCCCTGGCTCCCTCTGGCAGCTCTTCGCCATACCGGGCCCTGAGATAGGGACCGAACGATGGCAGGCTGCCTGGCACCTGAAAGCCAGCCAATGCAAAGAGATCGGCGGCGGGTATTTCCAAGGAGTCGGACAGCGTCATCAGTGTGTCGGGTGAAATGCTCTGGTAAGTGGACTTCTCCAGCTTGGAGATAAAGGAGTGATCAAGCCCACTTAGCTCTTCAAGCTTTCGAGCAGATAACCCTGCTGCTTCCCGAGCCTTTCTAACGAGTTCCCCCAGTCGATCCATATCCTTTTGTGACTTCATTATCCTCACCTCCTTACCATGTTCTTTACTTAAATTTTACCGCCATTGTGGATTAAAATCCACGGTGGTTTTTACAACGATTTAGGCAATCCTGAACCAGGATTTAGGGGATTTGGCAGGGAGACTGTCTGAGTTAGCACCAATGTGGCGCAAAAGAACTCAGACAGTCATCCCTGCCGGAAGGTGGAATGCCAACGACTACTCGTTGGCTGCATCACCTCCCTTTGCTCTGGAGCTACGCCGCGACGACGGTGTCGTCTCGGAGCCCGCAGAACGGGTCGTCTTGGTGCTCTTATCGCCCAACAGGGCGTTAATGGCACCACGACGGGTGGCGGCTTCTTGCTCGATGTCAGCAAGTACTGCCTCAGCACGGGCTTGGAGCTCCGGATTGGAGCGCTTCGACTCGACCCACTGATCGATGGCCTGCCGGATGGCATCGGTCACCGTCAGCGCTTCGAGCTTGGCAATCATCCCAAGCTGGGCGTGCTGTTCCTCCTCCAAACGTATGGCCAGCGTCTTCATCGACGTTGTCCTCCCGTCTGGAGTACTGCCAAGTGTTCATGTCCCATGGAACATGACCTCCTCGGTGTGGTGGGGCCGGCGATCTCCGGATGAGATCTCCTCGGAAAAACCCCAGGCCACCGGCGAGGGAACGGGCCCATTTCAGGGCCAGAACAAGAACACTCCTCCGGTCTCGTCGTCATCCACCGCGTACAGCTCGCCGCTATAGGACATGTCCCGTGCCAAGGCTTCGGCGTCGATCCGTACGTAGGGTTGCAGGTTCTCGGGCACCGCTCTTTCGATAATTTCGTCCAGTCCCAGATCTTCCAGCAGGGACTCGGCGTAATCGGTGAGCGACTCCCAATGCCCTTGGTAGCAATCCTCGAATCGATCGAGGTCGTCCCAGCTGTCATGGCCCAGATAGCTGGCCCAAGCGCCAAAGGCCGCTCCGTGTTCGGCGATGCCCAGAGCAATCTTCGACAAGCTTTCGATGGAGTCGTATTCACCGAGCCGTACCCCGCAGAACTGCTCGTAGTCGTGGATGGCCCACTCTTCAGCGCCAGGTTCTGGTGAGGCCGCCAACATGGCGCTGATGCCTGCCAAGAGAGCCTCGGGATACTGGGCGGCATCCAGCCACTTTCCGTGCAGCCGCCCAGCGTTGTAGTCGCTGAGACTGGCCACGTAGATCCGCGGTTGATGCTTCGGCTCCTGCTCATGTTCCTCCTGCCCGTTCGGCAGGTGTTCCTGTCGATGTGGTGCTTGTTCGCTCATGCAACCCTCCTTTCGTAGTTGTTAGTGATCACCCCCTCCGTGGATCGCGTGGCCTCGATGCGGCTCATTGCCAGCTCGGCGTAGTCCGAGTTGAGTTCGATGCCAATCCAATCCCGTTCGTACTTCTCGGCCACCACCCCGACCGTCCCGCTGCCGAAAAACGGATCCAGGACCACGCCCTCTGGCGGACACGTCGCTAGCAGCGGCCGGACCACCAAGGCCTCAGGAAATGTGGCGAAGTGGGCTCCCCGGAACCCCCTGGTCGCTATGTTCCAGACGTCGCCAGGGTTCTTGCCCAAAGCGTGCCCTGGTACGCCATCGGGTCGAGCCCTTCGCAGCCCGTCCTGGCTCCCAGCCAGTGGACCAGCCCACGCTGGCGCCCTGCCGATGGGCTCACGCCCCGTGCGATTGCCACGGCTGCGGTGAGGCTCACGAATGGCATCGAGGTTGAAGTGGTAACGGGGCGAACGGACCAGGTGGTAAACGACCTCGTAGGTCATGTTGAGCCGGTCGGTGACCGAACTCGGCATCGGGTTGGGCTTCGACCAGATGACCTTGCCTCGGCATATCCAGCCGTCGGCCATCAGTGCCAGTAGCAAACGCTCGGGTGCTGCCAGTAGTCCTTTAGCCGGAGCGCCGTACTTCGGATGCCGAGAGAACGAGTCGCCGAGGTTCAGCCAGAGACTGCCGCTCGGCTTGAGTACTCGTGCCAAACCATGGCAGACAAGACGTAGTTCATCGACCCACAGCTCGACGTGAGGCTCCAGTCCTACCTGATTTTTCACCCCATAATCCCGGAGCATGTAATACGGCGGGCTGGTAACGACGCAGTCGATCGATCTCGCTGGCAGTTGCTTGAGCATGTCGGCAGCATCACCGACGAGGATTTCGCCTAGTGGTAGCGAGGTCATGAGTCGGCCTCCACAGTCTCGCCAGCTCCGCTCTCCAGCGTCTCAGCGAATGCGGCGGTCGTGGTGACTTGGAGAAGTTTCCAGTGCTCGGCGGGGAGCTGACACAACACGCCAACGAGCTGATTGAGACGGCGCTCGTCAGGGACCACGAATAGCACTTTCGGAAAGACATCCGCTGATAGCTGTTCTTTGCCGGACTGCCAGTAGCGAATGTAGTTGCTGGCCTTGTCCCGAATCCGACCGGGTGATTCAGAGCTGCGGTCGACTTCGAGATACCAGCGGTCCTCCCACTCACCTGAGGCGGTGATCACAAAGGCGTCAGGGCGCAGAGTCTGAGGGGCTCCGCCCGGACCGAAGTAGCTGCGCCAACACCAGGGTTCGGCCTCGAAGCCGATCAGCTCCAGACGACTAGCGGCGTCGAGCATCCGAAGGGCCAGATAGCACTCGGTGACAGCGATGGAGTGATCGATGAAGGCCACCGATGGTTCTCGTGGTCTCCTGGGAGTTGCCTCCGTGGTGAGTTGCTGACCGACGACATCGAGTCGGTAGACGTAGCCGTCGTGACCGGTGCGAACTCCGCCCGGTCGGTGAGACAGCCGGGCCAGGACTCGCAGCTCAACCAATTTGGCGAGTTGCCGCCTGGCGGAGCGAGCTGCGGAGCTGTCCTCGCCCCAGACCAGTCGGCGTAGTTGTGCTCCGGTCGCCAGCTGAATTGTTGCGAGCGCTTCAATGGTCTGGCGATCACGTGTGCCGAGATGCCAACCAATCTCCTGGGCCTTGGCCCTTGAAATCCGCTTTGTAGCGTCACCCCTTGTTGTTAGAGAGTCATGGGCACTATTTGGTTTCTGGCCTGCAGTCAGCAGGTAGTACGCGGCATCGAACTTAAGCGCGGCGGACATTCGCTCGGCCTTCTGGCGACTAGTCATGATCACCGCCTCTCCGCTGGCGGCGACTTCGTCCGAGAGGCTGGTTTGCCTTCCTCGTCGCCTGTTGGCGCTCGAGCATGGCGGTGTCAACCTCTTTTCGATCGACGCCGTAGCGCTCTCTGGACCTCTGGTAGACGTCTTCGGCAGCTCGGAGCGGCTCAGGTAGCGGAGCCGTGGCGATGGTGGCCGGGGGTTGAACAGAGCCATCGGCAAAAAGACTGACGACCGCTTCATGGGCCGGGATCCCCATCAGGTCTTCTGGGGTCAGCTCGCCACCCAGCTCCTTGGCCAGTGTGGTGGCATCCTGGCTGGCGGTCGCGAAGGTCAGCTTGGAGCGAGCATTCACCCGCACGGCTTGTTGCAGATCACGGGATAGCTGACCGAGGTGCTGGTGAGCCAGGACCATACCCAGGCCGTAGCCCCTCGACTCCGCCAGAACGGTTTCGGCCGGAGTGGGCAGCGCAACCAAGTGTTGAAATTCGTCGAGCGTGGCCATCACCGCCGGACGTTTGTCGATCGGCTGACCAGCCCGGGCGCTGACGGCGTCCCAGAGGCCAGCGAAAAGCAATGCCCCGAGCAAATAGGCAGCGTCGTTGCCCAGCCGTCCAGCGGCCAGGTTGACCAGCAGGATCTGACGGTCTCTGATGATCTTCGGGAAGTTGACGACACCTTCGGACTGTCCGAGGACGCCGCGGAGGCGTGAACGAGCAGCCAGAGCCCGAACCTTGTTAAGGACACTCGCCGTATTGGTGACTTTCTCTTGGTCACTCCAGCTCTCGTAGCTGGCCCAGAAACCCTGGACACCGAAGGGATCATCGAGCCGAGAGACCAGCCGGCGCCGGAAGTCGGTGTCGGTCAGCAATCTGGGAATTTCGGCCAAGGTCATGCCGGGTGTCAGGCTGAGCGTCATCAAGCTGGCGTAGAGGATCTCGTTGAGCCTTGGCCCCCATGATTCGCGCCAGATGGCGTGCATGACTCCGAGAACCTGTTCGACAATCAGCTCTCGGTTGCTGTCATCGCAGCTCAGAGGGTTGTAGCCAACTGGCCGCTCATCGTCAGCAGCGTCGAGCACGATGACATCACCTAAGCGCCGCTGGTCCATGCGTTCGAGAATCGGGGTGATCAAGTCACCCTTGGGATCGAGAACCACTACGCCGTAACCATGCTCAATGTCCGAGAGCACGATATGTGCCAGAAGGGTGCTCTTGCCCGAGCCGGTCGGGCCGATGGCATGGAGATGGACTAGACGGGCTCGTTCGTCAAGAGCCACTTGTCGACCCAAGGTCGCTGGATAGGTACTGGTGCCAAGTCTTGTACCCACGGTTTTCACCGACGCGGTGACCGGCAACAGCCGACAGCCACCAAGTGTCAGTCCAGGAAGTTGCGTCAGGCCTACCGGCCAGCCGAGCAGACTGGCGGCTTCCTGAGTGTTGAGCAAGCTGGGGTAAACGGTCAGCGGGATGGAGCGGTCAACCACTCGACGAGCGACGACAGATCCAGGGATCGCTCGACGCATGAGATGGACGCCAGGTGCCCGGGTTCCGTGCCACGGTGCCTCGACCTGGCGTAGTAGAGATACGGCCCGAGCTGAACTGCGAGCCCGAATGGCGATTCGCCCTACGGACAGCAGGAGCGGCTGGGATTGCTTGGATTTGAGAGCGCCGACTGCTTCGGCGTTATCCAGCAGCTCGTAGCTGAACACGACACCGCTGTCCCCCTTTTGATTGCTCCTGACCCTCGGTGGCCGCACAGGACTAGCCGGAGTCAGTTGCCACTGAACGATGATCTCTTCGTCACCTTCGAGAGGTTGGAGGGCAGAAAGCAAGCCCGACGAAATGGCCTCGATCTCGATGCGCAATGGGCGCTGATCGGTTGAAGTTCGGTACTCTGCTCCGGTCGTCAAACCGTCATTCATGGTCGCAAGTTCCACACGCTCGTAGCGAACCGACGGCAGGTGGGCGGTCAGTGCCGCCTCGATGACACCGGCGACTCGTGCTGGCGATGTCAAGAAGTGTGTGATGCCGCCAGCGCCAGCACGGACTTCGAAGCAGATAACCGGTTGTCCGATCCAGCGTCGCCACCAAGGAAGCAGCAGACCGTTCAGAGCGGCTAAGAAGTTGGTGACTGCTTCGGCTTCCAGACCGGTGGGAAAGGCTAGTCGATAGGTCACCGCACCAGACTGCATCTCGTGGTTTGTGCTGGCCCTGAGAAACAGCACGGCAACTACGAACAAGCTTGAACTGGCGGCAAGGAACACCAACGAGTTCATGAAGCTTCCTCGGCGGCAACTTCTGCGTTGCTTTGTTCTGCGCTTTGCTGCTCTTGCTCTTGCGCCATCGCTAGTTGGATCAGCGCCCGGGACAACTTCCGTAAATCTGGCTCCTTCTTCTGAACGCCTTTGGCGATTACTTTGACCTCCCTTGCCATAACAATGTCTCCGCTTAAGTTTGTAAGTGGGGACGTGAGACGCCACGCGCTATCGCGATGGATTTGTTGGGGCGTCATGCGCCTCACAGGTCCCTACTAATCCTTGTATGGGTTTTGCAGTCCACAGTCAATAGTTCGGCTGCTGTGTTATTTGCAGCAGTGATGTGGATAAGGCGCTTATCTACGCCGCAGTACGGAGTAGATGACGTAAGAAATAGTGAGCAGTCCGATCAAGGTCGGCAGTAGTGGCCTGAGCAGTCCGAAGACCACCCGAGCCGCCACCGCCACAGCAATGATCAGCAGCAGCGCCTCGGTGACTTTCTCCTTCACGTCGGTCAGTCGCCATCCTTGGATGACTGCCGCCTCGCTGCATCGAGCATCGCCTCGAAGGCGCTTCTGGTCAGGCCGTGCAACCGCAACTCTGCCTGGCGGACCTCCCGCTTCAGTTGGACACGCTCGGCTCTGGATTGCCACTGGTTTCGACCGATCAGCCACAAGGCGATGGGCACCGAACTGAGCAGGACGATGCAACCCAGTCCGACAAGGAGCCAGTCGACAAGTGACAATGAGATCACCGGCTGACCCGCCGAACGGTCTCGGAAACAACGTCAGCGCACTCGAGTGCCACCATGTCGCCGATTGCCTGGAGGCGGCTGGTGGCCATAGGCACAATCGTCGCCAGCTGCTGCTCCAACTGGCTGACCATCGCGACCTCCTGCATGGCCCGCTTGCCGACGTAGCCGACGGCCATCACTCGGGCCGCCTGCTGTTCGGCCTGCGACTCAATCTCAGCCAGGCCTATCTCAGTTCGGGCCTCAATACGAGCCAAGGCTCGACCAGTGACACGGGACTCTCGTCTGACGACGCTGTTTCCTCCAGCAGGCACAAGGCTTGTCATGGGAATATCTCCTCATTCGGATAGTTACCCCGGAACGTCCGGGGTCAGAGGAGACGCTGCCTGGTCGGTTGGACTCGCCGATAGTGATCCGCTGGGCATGAAGTGGTGATTTGGTGGGCACCGAAGACGACGAAGTAACCGCAGCTCAGGTCGATAAGGCGGTCAAGAGTCTGCTGGCGGACGGCCTGCCAGCCAGACTTACCGATCCTCTAGGCCCGCTGTTGGAACTCCGGGGTGTGATCGCTAGGTCCGTGAAGCCCGATGATTCTCTGAGCCGCCTCGACGCACTGAACAGGCTGCTCAAGCAGATGATACGGAGATGGCCCAAAGAGAAGGAGCGACTTGCTCTAGGTGCGTTATTCGGCCTCGAGAAGGGGTACGCCGAGCGAACCTTGACGGACCGCAGACAGCGGGCGGCAGATCACCGAGGCTACGAGCTCACCCACTTCCGCAAGAACATCGAGCCGAAGCTGGTCGAGGAGTTTTCAGCAGCGCTGTGGCAGGACCACCTGCGCTACACACCGCGCACCAGGCACGCTCCTCCGATCATCGAGGCAAGTGGCGACACGCCCACGCTTGGTCCAGGTGACTACAACGAGCAAGAGGAACTCGTTTCCCGCATTTGGAGTGAGGTGTATGGACTTAGGGCAGAGATTATCGCCGGGGGAAGGATCAAGAAGGACCAAGCACTCCATGACCTACTGCCTGAAGCACAGGCCAAGATTCGCTGGCGCACGGCACGACTGCTCACCTTTGTTGAGCATTATCTCCAGCGCTATGGAGACAGAATCATTCAAGGTGACACCGAGTGGCGGATTGAAGGTCTTATTCGATTAGCAGGATGGAGGGGCGGCGTCAACGAAACGGAGGCCAAACGCCTTCGGTTGGTGCTAGCAGCTCAGGGGGACGAGGATTGGCGAGTTTTCGTCTAGCCGACTGTGCGCAGAACCTGTTTGCCATGTCCTCGTCGGTCAACAGTGCGTCGTGGATATGGTCGCGAAGCTGCCTAACCGGACCTGTCACCCCTGTCGCGGAATCGTGCTGCAGTCCCAGGATTTAAAAGGTCGGGTTTGAATGATGTTCTTTTGGTGGAGGTGATCGCGATGTTTTCGAACTCGTTCGTCAACCCCGAGCTGCACCGGTTATTACAGATTGTCAAGGGTGAACTTAATGATAAGTGAGGAGCATCGCTGACAATCGTCAATAACTTCAGGACACTATTTCCGAAAACCGCTGCTCAAGAAGCTTAAACGCAACCGATTCAGGATTCATTTTGCGCTCTTCGACCAATCTGCGCAAGTCATTGTCATTTAATGGGAGTATCCAGCCTCGATTGTCGTGGAATGCATCTTTGCATACAGGTAGCTCGATTATCGGCGCTTCGATATAAAAGCAGTCCTCGCTGTTGCTCGCTACGTCCCGGTTTGTCCCGCTACGTCTCTCTAAAGAAGGCCACCGATGAGCGGTCGCTAATCTGAGTTCTCCCACAGCAAGATTCCGGGACCGTCTGGCGACGTCACGGGCACCCACGCCTCATCGACCTCATGCAATTGAGACTCGTCGAGGACAAGCGCCACTTCCGCCGGACCACCCACAGATCCGTCCATCCGAACCAGGGCTACCGCTTCGCGTAATCGTTCAAGTAGCGACCCCTCCCAGTGCACAGCGCGCTGCGAGGTTCCTGCACCCTCCAGTGTCACCTCGAAAATGGATCGCAATGAGTCATGCGCGATCTGGTCGAAGACAGGAACGTAGTAGCCCTCGGACTGGCGCGGAATGCAAGCCACCCCTCCGGTCTGGTGCGAATAGGTGACGCCAGTCCGAGCTCGTACGAGTACTGCCATCCAGGGATACAGCAAGAAACCGCTTGGGTTGATTATAACGTTCGGCATCGTGGTGATTGACGTCGCTGAACCATTTACGATGCGCGGGGTCACGCCAGGACCGAGGCTGTTTCGTCACATGTGAGGTCGTAACCGGTGAGAGACGCTGATCCAGGCGCAGATCGGTGCGCCAGCCACCACCTCGTGGGTAAGCCCGCCGCCACCATGAACTTGTAGAACTGCTGATCACCTGTCAAGACGACATCTTGAAGTCCATTCTGTTCGGCATCTTGGAGGGCCGAGGAAAGGATCCTCGCGTCCCCGTCACCGAGAGAGCGCCCTATCGTCTGGGCTACCTCCTTCAGCTGGGCCACCTGAGCAGGATCTGCGGGCGGACTCTCCCACCCGTTATGAGCGACGAGGTAGGTCATAACGGGTGCCTTCGCACCTTTGTACTCCAGGAGCGCTTGGGGCGAAACGACAGGTGCTGTACCCATATTGAGCATTCCATTCAGGAGTTTCTTGTATGGACCCTTGAAGACATCGATCAGCACATTCGTATCCAGATTGAGTCCGGTGGGAATGATGTTGTCACCACCCAGTGATAACCCACCAATGAGGAGTGCCGCGCACACGCTACTCCCGATGATGCTGCAAACCCAAGCCGGAGGTGCGTCCCCACTCGGATCCGTCTCATTCACCGGATCGTCTCCGGCTTCTTGAGATTCCGACGCGAGTCCGCTCCACCGAGACAGCTTTGATGTCTGTGAGCTGGGAGGGTGACGTTGTGAGCGGCATCGTTCTTGGGGCGCCACGAGGCGCGAGGCGCGAACGCGTGTTTCGAGCAGCGGGCCGGTCGTGGCGTCGTGCTGGTCAGCTCGGCCATCACCACCAGTCTCGCACCGACGGCTCGCAACACCCCGACAATGGAGGGGTGACAGGCGGCTGAGGGGAAGGCGCCGGAGCGACGGCATATTTTCATCGGCAACTAATGGTCGGGATCGATTCTTTCCGGAAGGTTCTTGGCTTCCCACGCTTCTGCTAACCCCTCGTACATTTCGTCATAGGCTGCAATAGCCTCATCCAATGTCTCTGCGTCGAACGTAGCGATGCACTCCTGCATTGCGCCGGGGCTAGCGCGACGCATTTCTTCTCGCTTCGCCTCAGTGGCAGGGATCAACACATACCCGATCGCGCGACCGCCTGCTCCCGCCCAGACTTCATATCTCATGTGACGGTCACACTTGAAGGACACCGCACATACGAGGTCAAGTAGATGCCGTTGTCGGGAATGAAGGCCAAGCCCGCATACACTTGAATGTCAACTCGTTGAGCGGGGTGATAACCCCGGTCGTGCCAAGAACTCGGGGGGCCGGCAGTGCATCCCCCGCCCGGCGCACAGCCCACAATGAAGCTAACAAGATCGGCAAAAGATTGTTTACGCTGGTCGTATTGTTTCTGAGTGAGCTTTCCGATCAGGGCGTCGACGAGCGCGAGACCGTATGACACCGTGGGAGGGTTGCCTTGACTCCAAGGCTCGCTCTCTGTCCACTTTGATCCCTTGTTCGTCTTGGGATTCCCCGTCGTACCCTGTGCTTGGATGACACCTCGGTTCTCGTTACCGGGACAGGGTTGTGAAGGATTATTGGTTCCGAACTCGCAAGCCAGACCCCCCAGGCTGGGCAGTCCCTGGGAGAAGAGGTCGCACGCAATTCCTATGTAGGGGTCTCCGGAACCCACCCCGCAGATGAACGACCAGAACTGTTGTGAATCAATGTCTCCTGTCGGATCCGACTCGTTCACCGGATCGTCTCCGGCGTACGTGTAGGCCGTATCCGTGCTCGCGAAGTCTGGGTCCCGTGTAGTGAATCCACCGGTCTGCGGGTCGTAGAACCGGGCCCGATCGTTGACAAGACCTGTCGAGGCGTCGGCGTATTGTCCGGCGTATCCGAAGGCCGATGTCGGGGTACCGAACGAAAGACTTCCGAACGCATCGTAGCCCCAGAACCCGGTTTCATCGCCTGCCTCGTTGGTTGTTAACCAGGTGGAATCCGACGAGCTATAAGTCATATAGGTAGGGGTCGAGGTCGTCAACGCGATTTGCTCCACCGGCGTGCCGCTCGGCCCGTAGAGGTAGTCGTAGGATCCGTCGGAGAGAACCAGCGGAAGCGACCCCGTGGTGTCCCATATCAGTTGGCTGGTCGTCGTTGACTCATGGAGGGGTTGGTCGACCACCGCGTCACCGTCGCTGTCCGCGACGCCACAGAAGTTCGGTGTCGGGCAGCTGACGGCGGTGGCCGAGTGCGTGGGGTCGACGTCGCTCGGATCCGACCAGGACGATCCGTTGTAGGTCAGCACGTTGCCCGAGGCGTCGGCGGCATCACAGGAGATAGTCGAAGGACAGCTCAGCGCCTCGAGGGCGGTCGAACCGTCGATGTCGGTTGGCGGGGACCAGCTTGTTCCGTTGTAGGTCAAGGCGTACCCGGAGGTGTCGACGGCTACGCAAAGGTTCGAACTTGGACACGAGACCGCCTTGATGTTGCGCCCCCCGTCCACATCGGCACGGGAGGCCCACGTGCCGCTGCTGTAGGTCACCGCGTAGCCACTGTTGCTCGCCGCAACACACGTGGTGGCGCTGGCACAGGCGATGGTGTCGATATCTCGGTTCGAGTCGATGTCGGTGGCGGTAGCCCAGCTGGTGCCGTTCCAGGTCGTCGAGTAGCCAGATTCGTCCACGGCCAGGCACATGGTGGCACTGGTGCAGGTCACGGCATCGAGGTTCCGCGACCCGTCGGCGGTACCCGATGTCCAGAGGGTCCCGTTGTAGGTCTCCACATTGCCCGAACTCCCAACGGCCGCGCAAAAAGTGGTCGAGACACAGTCGACGGCACTCAAGCTGTCACTGGAGGCGCTGGGCATCGGGGTCGACCAACTGGTCCCATTCCAGGTCAGGTAATAACCCGAGGAGTCGACTGCCATGCAGAAGCTCGAAGTGACACACGAGATGGCCTCGATTGCGCGGGGTAGGTCGATTCCGAGTGGCGTGGCCCAGCTGGTGCCGTTGTACATGGCGACAAAAAACCCGGTAGCCACGCAAAAAGTAGCCGAGGTGCACGTCATCGCTGCGACGGGCTCTTCGCCGACGACATCGTTCGGCGGGCCCCAGGCCTCGGTCATGGTGGAAAAGACCGTGGCGTAGCCCGAACTATCGCCCACGATACAAGAGGTCGAGGTTGGGCAACTGAGCGCGGCGGTCGTCCGACCGTCGTCGATGTTGGAGGCCGAAGCCGCCCAGCCCGAAGTGCCATAGGTCACCACGTTGTCCGAGCTGTCGATGGCATCGCACGAGGTGGCCGAGGCGCAGCTGAGCGCCGCGAATGCATTCGACCCGTCAACGTCGGTTGGTGCGGACCAGCTCGACCCAGTACCCGAAAGGGCGTCGGTCAGGGCGTCGCCCGACGTGTCGACGGCCACACACAGGGTCGTACTAGGACACGACACCGCCTTGATGGTGTTGGTCGAATCGACGGGAGAGGCACTGGCCCAGCTCGGAGAGGTGTAGGTGATGGCATAGCCCGAGGCTCCCGCTGCCACGCACTGCATGGTCGACGGGCAGGCAACGGTGTCGAGAGTGTGCGTCGGGTCGATGTCGGTTGCGCTGGCCCAGGATCCTGTGTAAATGGTGGCATAGCCCGACGTGCCCACGGCGGCGCAGAAGGTGGCCGAGGCGCAGCTCACGGCCTCGAGGGTCCGCGTCGAGTCAGGGGTCGCGACCGGCCAGGTGCTCCCGTTGAAGGTCACGGCGGAGCCAGACGCCCCAACCGCCGCACAGAAGTTGGTCGCCACACAGTCGACGGCGTCGAGGGAGTGGCTGGAGTCGATATCGCTGGGCGAGGACCAGCCGGTACCGGTCCAGGTCGTCTCCCAACCCGCTGTGTCGACGGCCACGCAGAAGCTTGAGCTGACACACGAGACGGCGTCGAGGGTTCTCGTGGAGTCGGCGTCGTAGGGAGTGCTCCAGCTCGTCCCGTTGTAGGTGGTGACATAACCCGAGGCGCCAACAGCCACACAGAAGGTGGCCGAGGCGCAGCTGACGGCCTTGATCGCCCTGTTCGAGTCGACGTCGACCGGTGGGTTCCACACCGTGCTGCCGGCGATCTGGCTCGCCGCGCCCTCCAGTCCGTCGCCGTTATAGAGGTAGTTGGTCGTGGTAGTCGGCGTAATGGCCGAAGCCATCTGGCCCGCCCCGTTGTAGGCGTAGGTGGCATTGGTCCCGCCGCCGGCCCCCGTCTGGTCGCCCAGCGTGTCGTAGCTGTAGGAGGTGGTCGAACCACCAGAAGTGGAGACGGGAGCCTGGGAGGTCACCTCACCGGCGTTGTCATAGGCCTGGGTGTAAGTGTCGGTGCTCCCACCTGAGGTGGCATGAGACGTCAGCGTGGTGGGATCACCCGAGGCGTCGTAGCTGTAGGTGCTGGGGTTCGATCCCTGGGCAACAGTCCCCTGATAGGTCACCCGACCGGCCGCGTCGTAGGCGTAGTCCAAGGTCGAAGTGCTCTGTCCCGAACAGGAGGCCGAGTAGCTGGTGGTTTCTGAGGTCAGCTGGCCGTCGAGGTTCCGCGAGCCGCTCGAGCCGCTTAAGGACTGCGTTAGGGATTCGCTGCTGCCACAGGTCTGGTCGATCGTGCTGGTTGCCCCCGTGTTCTCATCGGCGCCGTCGTAGGTCAAAGACGTCGAACTGGTGCCGTTCGGATTCGTTCCCGACACGTCGTTGTCCTGGCCCGTAGTGTTGCCATCGGCGTCGTGGGGAAAGGTGGTGGTGTTACCCAACCAATCCGTTTCGCTGACCATGGCCCCCGTGCCGTCGTAGGCGTAGGTGACGGTCGGCGAGCTGTAGCTGCCATAGGCCGGGTAGACGATGCTGGCCTTGGCGCCAGTCGAATAGTAGGTGTAGCTGGTGGTGGCGTTGGTAAGTCCGGTGCCTCCTGCGGCCACCAGGGCCTGTGAGATCTCATCACCCATGGCGTCGTAGCCGTAGGTCGTCGTCCCGGTGGCGTCGGTCATGGTAGCTACCGACCCGTCGGAGTTGTAGGTCTTCGACGTATTGGCCGGGGTGGAGTAGCCGCTACCGATACCCGAGTAGGTGGTCGAGAGCAGGTCACCATTTGCGTCATAGGCAGTCGTGGCGGTGGCGCTAGGAGTGGACTTGGTGTCGGTCTGCCCTCCGGGATAGTAGGTGTAGGCGGTGGTCTCACCGCTCGGATCGGCGCCGGTGGATGGGGTGGTGGTCGTGTAGAGCGCATCGCCCGATCCGCCTCCGGCGGGCGCGCCGTAGGCACACTGGCCGCTGGCGTTCTCGTCGTAGTAGCAGTTGGTGGTGACCTTGCCTCCGGGATCGGTGGTGGTCAGCACGTGCCCGGCTTCGTCGTAGGTGTAGCTGGTGACATCGCCCAGCTGGTCCGTGGTGGTCAGCGTTTGGCCGGCCGGGTCGTAGGTTGTGGTCGTGGTGCCAGTGACATGGGCGGCGCCTTCGACCGGGCACGTCACCGCGTTGGCGTAGTTCACGGGATCGACCGAGCAGTACGTCCGTCCGTCACCGTCGATGGCGTCGGCTGTGGTCTCGACGTCGGGATTGGTGGTCTGGACCTGCTGGCCATCGTCGTTGAAGAAGGTGGTGGTGACGTTGTTTGCCTGTGTTGAAGAGGGACTACTCGAATACAGGCTCGTCGGCGTCGGCGGGCTGGTGATCCAACTGCCTTGCCATGGCGGGCACTGGTAGGCCGAGGATCCGGCGGCCGTGGCGTTGGCCGAGACGCTGCAGTAGACGTTACCGTCGGGGTCATAACTCTGCTCCGTGGTCGACGCTTGTGACGAGCTCGGATCGACCGTGGTCGAGGTGTTCTGGTCGTCTGCGTCGTAGGTCTTAGTGGTGACGACGTCGGGGTCACTCGTGGCGTTGTTCGACTCGACGGTGGTCTGCGTGACGTTATTGTCGGCGTCGTAACTGGTCAACGTAATGCCACCGAGCGGGTTTGTGACTTGAATAGCCCGACCGTTGGCGTCGTAGGTGGTGATAGTGGCCCCGAGATAGGGATCGCTACCTACGCTGGGCGGCGTCGTCGGCTCTGCGGACGGACAGCGGACAGCGTTGGCATAGTCGGCGGGGCTGACGGTGCAATAGACATTCCCCGCTCCGTCGTAGGCGGTGAGCGTGGTGCCGCCGATGGCGTTGGTGCTCTGGATGACCCGGCCGTCGGCATCGTAGAAGGTACTAGTGACGCCCGCGGGCGGACTGGAGGCTGAGGGCGGCGAGGTCGAGCAGCGCACGCCGTTGGCATAGTTGGAGGGGTCGTCTTCGCAGTAGCGGCGCCCTTCGGCGTCGTAGGCGAACTGGGTGGTGGCCGAGTAGCCCGAGAAGCTCACGACCTGGCTCAGCACCTCTCCGGCTGCGTTGTAGGTGTAGCTAGTCACGGTGCCGTCGGGGTCGGTGGTCGACGACACCAGCCCGGGGTGGCCTGAGACGCCATAGACACTGGTGGTGGTGTCACCGTCGGCGTTGGTCGAGGTCAAGACATCGCCAGCCGAATCGAAAGTTGACGTCGTGGTACCCGTCACGTGGGCGGCGCCGTAGGCGGGACACGTGACTGAGGCTCGGTAGTCAACTGGGTCCACCGAGCAGTACATCAGACCGTTGGGAATTCCCGAGACGCCGGAGGTGTACGAGTAGGTCGTCGTGTTGCCCAAGGCATCGGTTGTGGCGGTGAGCTGATCGGCGGAGTTGTAGATATTGATGGTCGCGCCGGTGCCGGGTGCGCCGGGCTCGGGAGGTGAGCTGGGCGCACTCGGCGGGCAAGTCACCCCAGCAGCCGTCTCTGCCGGGTCGACCGTACACCAGGCCTGGTTGAAGGCGTTGTAGGCGTGCTGGGTGGTGTTGCCCATGGCGTCGGTCGAGGCAATCAGGTTCGCGGAGGTCGTTGAGCTGTCACCCGATCCCGAATAGCCCTGATACGTCTCTGATGAGGTACCGCCATTGCCATCCTCGATCGTGATCGGGAGCAACGAAGCCGGGTCACGAAGATACAGCTGGTTTGACGCGGTGTTCGCGCCTGCTCCCGCCGTCTCTCCAATGAGGACGTTGCTCGAGAAGTCGTAAATGACGGAACTCTCGGGCTCGCCTGAACCCATCCCATCGGGGTAGCTGGTCACCGTCGTCGTGCCACCATCGAGGGAGGCGTTGGTACCCGAATATGACACGGTGGCCACCGCTCCCGCCGGGTCTGTCTGCTGGGATATCTGGCCAACGCTGTTGTAGACATTGGTGGTCGTGCCCGACGATCCGAGAGGCGTCTCCGTCAACACGTCGTAGTCGAAGTCGACCGAGCTGTCGCCCGAGTCATAGGTAAAGCTGCTGGTGACGCCTCCTGGGTCAACCACAGAGCACAGGTCGGGCGTTTCGGAGCCCGACCATGAGCTGCAGCCTGTCCCCGAGTAGGAGAACTCCACGCTCTCACCGGCATTGGGATCGAACACCGAAACCAAGTGGCCCGACCCGTTGCTGGCCAGTACGAGTTGGCGCCCCGAGGCGGAGCTAGTCCATGCCTCACATGTATCACCGCTCGGGCAAGCTGTTTGACCAGCGCCAGCGCTGTAGGTTGTCGAAACCAGGCTGTTGCCAGAGACATCGGTGATGGCCGTCAGCGTTCCCGACGAAGCAAAAGCAAAAGTGTCTTGCGGACTGGTTCCGGTGGTTCGCGTGTAGGACCATACGCCCGAAGCATTCTGGCTGAGGGTGACGTCCATCCGCGGTGCGGTCGCGCACCAATCAACGACTCCGTCGTCGCTCTGTGTATTCAAGGTGTTTTGAGCTGCAACACTGGCGCACCATGGGTCATCGGATATCGAGAATGGGTAGGTAAACGATGTCTCCGCTCCGTTCTCTTCGGTCACTGTCGCCACGCTCGCAGTCGCACCATTGTTGTCGGGGTCGTCCTGAACAGTGCTTACGCTGATATTCATGCCCAGATTGTCCGACCAGCCGTAGCCGAGGGGCGGTGCGGGTTCGCCGTTCGTCACCGCCGCCTGGGCCTCTTGAGCGTCGTACGTGCGCGTAAATTTCAGAGGGACACCAGGTCCCGGCAAGGAGATATCAGTGCTTGATTCCGTGAAGTCGCCCGTAGCCAGGTCGACTGGATCGAGGGTGACTGGGTTAGAGCTAACGGACCCACCCCCGCTGCACTGACATGGCTCCGAACCGCTCCCGCCGCCGTAGGCATCATTCAGTACAGGCAGTCCTGCCGGCTGGGTCTCATACGGGTCGTAGATGTACGCGGCTCCCGGTCCGGCATAGCCATGGAAAGAGGCTCCGATGAAAATCGTGAGACCGGACGCGGCTACGGCGTCTGCGTAGTCGTCGTCGAATCCTCCATCGGAAGCAACTAACTCAGCCGTCGGAGTTGAGTCCATCCCCAGTGGGAAGTCATAAGCTGCACCCTCGTCCGACACTCCGCCCACGCTCTGACCAGGCTCTGTCGCCACCACTTGGGAGCCTGCGATCGCGACACTCTGGCCGAAAAAGCCTAGATAGGGAGAAGTGTTCGGATCAGGCGCGTCGAGAACGGCGACTAGGTTCTCTCCTGCTGACAGCGAATACTCATACACTTGACCGGCAGCGTCGACATCTCCAACGTAAGACCCTGGGCTGCCGACCACGACGATCGATCCGTTCGTCGCAATCGAGGATCCGAAGAACTCACCCTGATAGTCGGGAGCAGTGAATTCGGCGTTTTGTTGCCATGTACCGCTGTTCAAAGTGAATTCGTAAGCTCGACCCTGCCAGCTGTAGTACCCCGGCGCTCCGGTGACAAGGGTGGAGCCAGATGCCGCTAGCGAGGTTCCAATTCCGGATTCGTCACCTCCCGCACTTGCTGCATCGGACGAGGTCAACTCAGCTTCCGGAGTCCAGCTCCCCCCGCTCATGCCGAAGACATAGACACGGCCCTCGACGACGCCGTTCACCGAGTAATTGGGTGCTCCGACGAATACGGTTCCGTTCGAGATGGCCACTGAGGAACCGAACTCATCTTCAGACTGCCCGTCAGAGGGAGTGAGTTCGGCTACCTGGGACCACGACCCACCGGCGTCGCTGAAGATGTACGCGACCCCTTCAGAACTGTTAGTACCGACCGTGCGATCCGGTGCGCCAACAACGATGGTCGATCCACTGGTCGCGACCGCGTCCCCAAATTCATCCTCGTCCACACCATCGCCGGGTACAAGTTGTGCCGTTTCGTTCCAATAACCACAACTGCATTGAGAGTAGACGTAGGCGGTTCCCACCCGGTCGTTGTAGTTGTTGCTTGCATACCATCCGTCCGCGCCCACGACGGCGGTCGTTCCCGAGACTGCGACCGAGCTACCGAAATACCCATTTTGGACCGAATTGGACGGTGCCAGTTCCTCTGACTCGCTCCAGGTGGGATCCACCTTGAGCGGGTAGTCCGCACCTTCGTCGTCCACCGAAATGGCGATCGACCTTCCATCGTCGGTCGCCGACATGTTCGACCTGACCAGACGGCCGGACACATCTGTGACGGTAAGACCGGAATAGGTTGCTCGGACACGATCTGATGTGTCAATCAGGTCGATTGACGAAGTGCTGGTGCAGTTCGCAGTCATTCTGGTACGCCCAGTCCGCGTCATGAGTTCGTAGATCGCCGAATGATCGTCAGCCGGCAATTGCTCGGCGCTGGGTTTACGGGGGCACCTGTCCGTGGCGGTGACCGCCTTCAGTCCTGTGACCGAAAGCGTGATCAACAGTGGTGAACTGCCTGGTGGGCGTCGGTCAAGCTTGAATGACTGCTCAATGCCGCGTTCGATGGGACTGAACGTTTCTTGAACACCCTTCCCTCGGTAGTCGGCTCCGGACGTGCGCGGGATGAATCGTGAGTCAAGATCGTCTGTGGGAGTTCCCCGACCGAGCATTCCTGCACCCACGCTCAACTCGAAACCTGCGCCCCGAAAGGCTGCGCCGTGCGACGAATACCTCGGACTCAATTGTTCTTGGCGTGCGAGCCCAGTGGCCACAGCCTTAGCCGATGGCACGACAGTGCCAGTTTGCTGCAAAACCGAAGTGCGTGAAGCTGTGGGTGAGGGAACCTGAGTATGTGCAATAGAAGCCTTCGAATGATCGATGACTGTCGAGTGAGCGTGGCTTTGCACAATCTGATCGCCAGCAGCCAGCCCCCCCGCCACAACTGCGAGTCCAGCAATCAGAGCGAGGAACTTCCGAATAAAGCGGCTCTCAATGCCTGGTCGCTCTGCAGATACCGACGACCGCGACCCGCTCAACGCCCTCATAGCGGCCGACCTACCTTTACGCTCCGGCTGTGTGGAAAAGAATACTTCTGGCTGTCCTCTGGTACGGATTCTCTTCGATCCTATGGTAACCCCGGCGAGATGATGAATGCCTCAAATGAGCTGGGCTCGATCGGTGCCTGACATTCAGATGAATTTGCGCGACAAGTTGGACGCGTGCGTGGTGTGCGGAGCTGCTCGACGGCTTGTGCCCAGAGATGTTGGACCATGCTCGAAGACCTCCCGGTAGCGTGACTCGAATTCCTGCTCCCAGTCGACCGGCCTCCCGAGGTGCTGCTGGATCTGCTCGTGCAAGTACTCAGCCGACCGGCCCACGAAGCGATCGATGACCTCCTTCTCGCTGAGAGGCCACCCGAGGCTGGACAGGATCTGGGTCTCCGTCCGTACGGCCAAGCGCCCACTGTCTACGAGGACGCCGTCACAATCGAAGATGATGAGTTCGAACGGGGACACGCGACTCACACCGTAGCAACGAGGTTCGTCCCATGCCACGGGTTGTGCTGACTCTCGACCGAACCCGTCACAATCGAAGATGATGAGTTCGAACGGGGACACGCGACTCACACCGTAGCAACGAGGTTCGTCCCATGCCACGGGTTGTGCTGACTCTCGACCGAACTCCACCGTAAGAGAGCACCACGAGGGGTGCGGGTTGCCCGAAAAGCCACAACGGCTGTCCCGGACAGGCGGTGACAACGGACGCCAAGGGCCCCCACCCTCAGTTAGACGGTTCATCTCGTCACCGTTACCACCCTGTGATTGAACTACTTCGCCGCCGACCTGGACAGTGCGCCTGCTAAGTGCGACCCAATAAAGGGTCGCCTTGGTTCTTCCTCGGACTTGTTGGTGGCAAAGAGGCTGTCGCCGCTGGTCTATCTAGATAGAACCCCCGATAACGGGAGCAGAGTGACGAGCAATCCCGAGGATGAATTCGCGCGATTTTTTGAAGAGACCGAACCGCGCCTACGGCGCGCGCTGGTTGCCGCCTATGGGGCGGAAAGGGGTCGTGAGGCGGCTGCCGAGGCACTGGCCTATGCCTGGGAGCACTGGGACGCCATCCGAGATATGGGACATCCGTTGGCCTATCTGTATCGGGTGGGCCAAAGTCGGACCAGGGGGCGACAAAGTCGCCCACTCTTTGCTCGGCCTAGTGATCCCGAACCGTGGTTCGAGCCGAACCTCGTCGCCGCCCTCGAAGAACTGACGGAGGCGCAGCGCAGTGCGGTCGTGTTAGTGCACGGATTCGCCTGGACGATGAAAGAGGTGGCGGAGTGCGCGGGTATCAAAGTCACCACTGTGCAGAACCACCTCGAAAGGGGCCTTCGCAAGCTGCGGGCCGAACTGAAAGTGAGAAGTGATGTTTGAACTGGCTGATCAATTGAAGGACCTTGTCGACGGAGCAGCGCCACCCATCACAGTCCAAGAGGTACAGAGACATTCGCCGCAGCAACGCTCGGTCGGTCGCTCGACCAAGCGCTCTCGAGCCCGGACTGTCGGCTTTGCTTCAGTGGCTGCAGCCCTGACTGCGGTCGCGGCCGTGGTAGCGCTGGTGGTGGTCGCCCAGCCGACCACTCACCGGACGGGAAAAACGACCATCAGTGCCTTCCCGACGCGCCTTCCAGTCGGTGATCAGCTCCGACTCATTGCCGACCGAGTGGCCGAGCAACCGATCCTCCAGATTCAGGCCGATCAGGCTCTCTTTACCCAGGCCAATCTCTCGGTCTTGGCTACGGTGAACACCGGCGCCGCCGAGGCGACTATTGGCCTCTCGGTGCAGAAGTGGTCTACGGCCGCTGGGCAGACGTGTACGACCATCACTGCTCAGCCGGCGCAGTTCGCCTCAGCTGCCGAGCAGTCGGCCTGGGTCGGGCTCAATCTGCTCACCCTGCCGAACCCACCCCATGCGAGTCAATGCTTGCAGCCGGGCGGAGGGGCTGTGCCGCCCGACGCCATTACCGGGGCTGGTCAACTCATCAATGTGTCCTCACTCCCGACAGATCCTTCGACACTGGCCAATGAGCTCGAAACCGCGACGACCGGTATCCCCGCTTTGGACCAGCTCTTGGCAGATGAAGCAGCACCAAATCCTGCCTTTCAGCGTGCGGCACTGCTGCTGATCGGACCGGTCGTCGGAGCGACACCACAATTCAACGCCGCCCTCTATCAAGCAATCGCGCTGCTGCCTGGAGTGACCGCACTTGGGCCGACGACCACCCAGGATGGCCAAAGCGGCGAAGGCTACGCCTCGGGACCCGGGACAGGCCAGTCGACCATCGTGGTCGACCCATCTACAGGGCAGCTTCTCGAGGTTCGGGGTCTCGATGACTCGGACTCTTTGACGTCAATCGCGGTCAACTATCTAAACGGCGGTCCGATGCTCGTCAATGCCTACTCGGACCAGCTCCAGTGGCTCGATCCAGTCGGTTCGCCTTCCGTGGTGGACTTGTCAAATCTTCCGACTGGACTCCCGGTGTACGTCTTCGCCACCCTCAAACTGGGACTGAGTTACCAACAGGAACTACAGCCTGTTCAGCACCTCGCACGGCCGTATTTCAGCTACTTCAAGTCCGATCAATCCAACCTTACCGTTCCTTCGAACCCCACTTCTCCTGCGGTATTTCAATGGTCATTTGCCGCTCCTAGCGCTGTCGTCAATCAGTTCATGAAAACGCTCCGTGGCTCTGGGTTGTTCTCCTCGGTCTCGGAGATCTAGCGAGAAAGGCAGCGTTAGGACGACCGCTCTGAATCGCCACTGAATCTCGTCGACGGCAATTATCATGAAACGCTCGATTTTCGCCTGGAGCGAGCCGACACAGTTGTCGTTCTTGATACGCCATGGACGAGTCAAGCTTGTCCGTGTCGACAGCCTCGTACTCCTAGGACCACACCACCATCACCGATCGGTGGGTCAGGGATCTGATCAATGTCGAGACAGACGTCCTGGCCCACGACGTGGATGCCGCCTTCACCATCGTGAGCGGAGAACTGGCCAGCACAACGATCAACCCGGCGGCTTCTGCCACTTGAAGTTATGCTTCACGCCAGCTGTGGCCGTAGCGACCTCAGCGACGCTCACCGTCGCATCCAATGCTGGGAAGATCGCCGTTCCTGTCACAGGTACCGGTCAGTAACCGAGCGCGCGGAACTGCCACTCATCCCATCTCTTCAATCCCACGTTAGAAGCTCAGACCCTAGATTCGGCCAGGAATCCTCGCGGGCACTGCCTTCTGCGGTCAGCGATCTCGTGGGTTTGCTCCCCCCAGTTGCCCGCCCTGACAAGTTTCGTCGTGCCTGGAAAGGTAAACAGATAAGGAGTTAGTCACGTTTCGCCGAACGGCTCCACAAGTTATCCACACATACTTGACACATTTACTCAACTCCCCGATACTTTGGTCGTTGTTATTAAGTAGTGAATAGTGAAGTAACACCTACCGGTCATAGCGCAGAGCAAGGTGATGAGTTGCCCAACTCGGACGTAGCGTCGCGAACCAGCAACCATGATGGCGTCTCCTTGATGGGTGAAGAAGGACGCGAGGTGGCTCGCAACTTGTTGAAGTTGTCTGCCGGCATGGTGAGCCCCGAAGAGCTGGGCGACAACTACTTTCGGGCTCCAGACGGCTCTCTTGGGCTCGTTGTCGACGAAGAGACGATCAAAGTCTTTCGCCATTCGCGCTCAGCGTAAGAAGTCGCCTTCACGACTTGAGCACGCCGCGGAAACGAACTAAGCGCTCTTCGTACACGCTTGAACGCCTTTGTGCTCATCACCTAATTGATGAGTTCCATTGCGGCGATCAACTCTGCGACGACGCGCTACCCGTTTATCGTGGGACTTTGCAATCCGGTGGAAGCCCTATTGTCTATGTCGCCGTCGAGCCCGACTCAAGAGTTATCGGCTATATCGCCTTGGATGACATCAATGTCACAAGGGAGGACGAATCCTACAAGCTGCTATATGCCGCCAACATCGCCGTAACCGAGCGTTACCAGCATGGCCGGGTGGCAGCCGATCTCATTTCTCAAGCCGATCAGGTTTTCAGATTTCGTCAGGAGAACTTGGGTGGCTATAGAGGTCAAGCCGTAGTGGCTCCGTGGAACGATGGCGTACGACGCTGGCTTGCACGGCAGAATTTCACCGAGTTCACTAATTACTTCTGGTGGCGCCCGACGGAATGACAGTCCTGTCGACCGAATGTCGGCAGTCTTATTTGGGCCCAGGATGCTCAGTGCAGAGCGTTGTTCAATTCGCGCGTGGTCGTCCGTTGCCTAGTGGCTAGGAAAGAGTCCCAGCCGCGAGTTCGCCCAGGATTGAGATGGCCGGCGTGAACGAATACGTGCCGCCCTCGACTCTCACAAATTGCTCCACGGCCAGCGGTACAGGAGCTCCAGAACTCTGAGCAAGCGGGCAGGTTCCCTGTGGACCTATCACTGGGTCGGGTCCGGTGTTCGGTGCAGGAAAGTCTTCGTTGGCAGCCCACGTCGCTTGGAGGAATGCGAACTGATCGACGATGCTCGCCTGGTAGCAGGCAAATACCAATCCGCGTTCGGCGTCCGGACCGTGGTCCTTCCCGGCTGCGGGATCAAAGGGCTGGCCAAACGGAATACCCCTCCTGATGATCCGATGTTGATCAGCGATGCCTGGACCAGGGGCGCTCGCCTTCCGCGGATTGACTTTGCGGATGTGAGCAAACAGAGGAACCTTCACGCCATCCGGATCATCCGAGTAGTCGAAGTTGTTGGCTGAACTCTCATCAGCGCCGGACCGCGGGTCGTTCGTCGGATCGAGGTCTAGTGGCGTGCCATCCCGCCAGCGCCCCACTAATTTGGCTGCCACAGTTTCCGCACTGAGGCCAGCGGTAGGTCCTCGCTGTTCAGCTTGACTCCACCAACCTGGCACGTCTTGATCTCGGTCCCGTGATGGACGGCGAACTCGATGCTCGGTGGGTGAAGGCTGAACCGGCGTCCTTGCGAGGTGCCGATGGCTCCCATCCGGTCGGTCCGTGACCGCTGGGGCACGCCACCGAGCTCTTCGAAGTGACGAAGGAGACCCTCGAAGGTATGTTGGCGGTCGACCGAGGTGGTGAACCACCACGTCAGGTATCTCGACCAGCAGGCCACCGCCCCGAAGCACCACAGCGTTTCGCCAAGACCGAAGGCGCGTCCGCGTGCCGAGCAGTCCGAGAAGTCGAATTGGGATTCCTCACCGGGGGCTGTCTCGATGGGCACCGACACCTGGGGTGCGGGCCCGAAGCGCGGACCACGAAGCTCTCGGACCTTGCGGACCACCGAGGGGTAGGAGCCGCGGAATCCCTCGACGGCGATGATCTCGTAGACGCTGGTCGAGAGCAGGCGTGACGGTGGCTCGATCAGCTCGGCGATCCGGGATCCCCAACGACCATCGACCACCAACGATGCCGGGTCGATCGATCGCTTCGGCGGCGGGCCGCCGTTCTTCAGCCACTTGGACACCGTGGCCGGGTGGTAGTTGGTCTCCCGGGCGATCTCGGCGATCGTCCAGCCTTGGCTTCTCATGCCAAGTACGTCCATGTACTCCTCCTGGGTAAACATGACAGTGGCTTCCTCCAGCGCTCGGTGTTTCGTCACCCGAGACGTTGGAGGGGGCCACCACTGCCGTGGTGGATACCGCTGGAGAAGTGCAACCTGTTCTAATCAACCGCGAATTTCAGTGATCGCCGATCGCGAGTTTCGTTGATCGCCCACATCAGCAGCACAGAAACTCATAATCCAGTTTTGGCGGGCGAACGGTTTGGAGTTGTCACAGGATCTTGTAGACCACCAGCGTTTTCTATTGACGTTCACGCCAAGCGGTGACGTGGATCATGATGTGGCTGCGTTCTTAGTGGGCGTGGGCCAGCCTCAGATCTTGGAGCGCTATCGCCAGCTGAACCTCCCACTTCGAGGTCTCGCAGTCCAGATCTGCGACAGGCACCGTGATGAGCTGGCCCGTATCAAGCGTGGTCATGGTCCCAGCCACGATGCCAAGTACTACCGCCGGTCTCCCGAGGCCCTTGAGCTGTACACCCAACTGCTGGAACTGGAGGAGGAAGTCCTCGCCACCATCCTGAAGCAGGACGAACACTCGAAGGCCGCTTGAGAACGATCGGCTGAGACTCACCAGCCATCACTTTCCGAGCGCGGCCTCTCCACATTCCGCTGCGACCACCACGTAGCGTTACGCTCGTACCGAACGGGCCGTCTGGCCGCCCGATAGAGAGAGGTTGAACCGCCTTGTCATGCTGAGGTGAGCGCCGAGTAGTCATCCATAGCTTTGTGCGATTCCGGTGCGCTGCAAACTCGAGCGAAGGCAGATCCTCCAACTTTCCGCATCACTTGTATTGATGCAGACGAAATGTTAGAAATATCGCTATGCATGTCCGGCTCTCCCTATAAGGAGAACGAGCTCTCATCAGCGAGTTTTGAGCGAAGGGCTGCCGAGGCGGAGTGCACCAAGGTCGCCCTAACATCACGATGACCGGTTAGTAGGGTCCCCCTATAACGCGGATTATTTCGCGATCGCGCAACCCGTATAACCCGAACCATGTCTGATTGCAGCCATCGGTCCGGATTCGACTGCGCCTCCTCTCCACGCCTTCGGTAGCCTCTCTCGAAGTCGCTATCCACGAACATTCGGGCAACCCTAAAAATCAATTGCTGGACCGCCGCGTGTCGGCCGTCCGGACCTCCCTCAATCTTCGCCTCATTGGGAAGGTTCCGAGGAAACTGGTAGTACTGCGGAATGGTGTCAGCAGCGGTAATCACGTACGTCCACGTATCAGGGAGTCTCCCCACTATCAGTTTGCTCACGCCTGTCTTGGAGCCAGCTAGCTTTTCGACAGTGTTAGCCAGCTCGTCATTTCCCGCAATCCGAGGATCGAGCACTCCCTGCACTTTTCTGTCTTCATTCAGCTCGACAATCCCTGGATCAAACTCCCAAACTTGCGGAATAGTGCGAAGAGCGTTCCCCTCCCGCGTCTCAGTAAGCCAAGTATTGCGAAAGTAAGCAACGGCGTCTTCAACAAGCTCTTCCGGCATCCGATGCGATGGCACAAGATACTCACCCATCGGAATCTCTGCCGACGGAGGTGCATGCTCGGGCTTGTAGTTGACCCGTAACCGCTCGACACAGTTCCTCGGGAGAATCACCACCACACCCAAACCGATGCGAGCTAGAGCCTCCTGCCTCCAGCGCAATCCGTCAAGATACGACCTAATCCGATCTTCGCTGTGGTGGAGCGACTTCGCTCGATAGATCTGGTACTCGATCGGCAACATCCAGGAGGGAATTTCATTCCGCATTACGAACAGAAAGCCGACAGACCTTTCCGTCCTAGCGATTATGCTATCTACCGATTTTTCGAAGATTGGCCAGCTAAGTTCTCCCTTGCTTCCTATTAGCAATCGATCTTCGTCATCCAATTGATCCCCAGGCGTCTTGAACTTGCCGCTAGTCTGGTATGTCGAGTTATCCTTAGAGCGCCAGCAGGATGAAAGGGTCCTCTGATACGAGCGATCCGCTTCATTCGCGAATCGACCAAGAATCCGTGCTACTTCGGGTAACCAAAACTCACGCTGCTCAACCTCAATCTCACCAATGTGTCGCGAAGCCAAAAAATGTGACAGATCTGCAACAGATATGATATTTGCCCCTTCAGGTGGAGCCGCCTCTAGAACTGATTTAGGTTTAACTATTGGATCATGCCCACCAACCACGAAGAGCAAGCGACGAAGGTACTCGGATTGCCTAGTCTGGTATGAAGCCCGATAGTCTTGCTCAAAGATCTCGTAGAATACTCGCAAAAGATACTCGAAAAAAGAAGACCTCATACCCAGAACTTGACCGTCCTCCTCGGCGAAAGATCCTGTGATCATCGTCTTGTCCAGCCAGTACCGGAGTGAGTGAACAAGAGTCTGCCACTCCTCAGGATGAGAAAATTCGATAGGCGCTAAGTCCCGTAGGGCCCCGCCGGAACAGATAGTGGTGCAACTCGCAACCAGAAATGGCCATGTCATGAAGACTGATTGCGCCACAAATCCCCCTAGCGAATAGCCGACGACGTGGACCGCTGGTCGATCAACGACCGACTTTTGAGGGACAGAATCGGCACTACTCTGCGGAATCCATCCAACGCTGATTCTGATTGATGCGATCGATTCATCAACGGCAGTGCTAAGTGGTTCTTCGGTGGCGAGCGCTGGCGGTGCTTGATCAATAGGTAAACCGAAGTTTCCCGTTTGATGACCAAGCAGGCGGTTGTATTCCCTTCGGATTTCTGAAGCTAGCGTGGCGGTCGACTGTCTTGAATCGGAAACTTCTGCACCATCCCCTAGAGGTGCGATCAGTAGCGCGCCCGAAAGAGAGCTGTAGCGAGTTCGAGGAGCGATCATGCTCAGCAACCATTGCGTCTCGATGAGGTGGCGTAGATAGTGACGAAATAGTTCGCTACTTTTAACCATATATCTGTCTAGGGGCGTTTCGGTAAGTCGCGGGCTAGTCGGGAATCTTGTCATATGACCCGGAAATGGAAGTATCAGGCAAACGGACTCCGGATCACCATCAACTATCCAACCGGCGAACTCATAATAGAAGTCCATCCCGGGCAGTTCATTTAGACCATGATTAATGAGGTAGACGTGATTTGCGAGCGTGCCCGTTTCACGTTCAGCATTTTGCAAGATTCGCAAGGTATGAAATCCATACGGCTCACGATCCGGCGAATGGCGTTCTTCTTCTGGACTCAGCTTATATATTGGGGCCGAGGGAAACCGTATGAGGTGTTCCCGGAGAACTACAGTTCCAGATAGATCAATGGTTCCTTTAGCAACTCCGTATCCGCTCGTTCCCTCTGCGGCATCCGCCTGACGCCTCTCCTTCGCTGTACGAATTATTCGATCTTTTTCCGCCTTATTCACTGACCACACGAAGCGTTCGTAAAAGTGCGCAGTGCCAATCTCTGGCTTTGTGTCTTGATTGATCTGCCAACCGTCCAGCGGATCGCCCCAGGTCCAGTTGCTATTTGAGAATAGCTTTGCATCCCTATCGGAGGCTTGAAAGCCCGATTGATCAAGAAATGCCATATTCTCAAGCTGCTCTATAGAGAACACTCGGCACAAACCTCCCGCTACCTCATGTCAATTGTCGCGACCGTGACTCCCGGAATTCTTTCTCCAGCAAAGTCGAACAGCATAGACGCGTCAATATCGACTGAGAAAATTATCCGAAGGGCAGGATTGCCTTTTTCCGCGCCGCTTCGATAAAGTGGCTTGATTAATTCAATAGGTTGGGGGGAAAACGAGATGAGCCTGTAAGGCGGCACCCTAACGATGTCACTAAGCCATTGTTTGCTGCGATCGCCTGACGGGTGCTGATAAGCGAGTCCCTGACTTCTGACTTCGGAATAGCCGACAATCCATGCGGGCAGTGGACCAAAATTGATCAGGGACACATAGTGGTACAGGCCTGCTTCGCTCTCGATAACCTCCGCGTCGATGATGACGCCGCCACAACAGACTGCCACGGGCACACTATAGACAAAATGCGAGCAACTGCCGTGACCGCGAAACTAAGCCTCAATTTTCAAGGCATCAGCTTGAAGAGCCTCAGCTTGCTTCCTGAAACCTTCATACATACCAGTGAGACAGCCCCGCGTTGACGTCGAGAAAAATTTCTCCAAACACCTATGGTCTAAATCTGGAGCTGTCACCGACAAAGTTCCGCTGCTAGCCCGAAGGCCCGGTACATCTTTCGTATAAGAAAGCGCAGTGTACCCTATCCCCCTGACGTCCATTTCGAGACGAAACAGGGCAACCTCGCCGTCACTCAAGCCGAGCTGCTTAATCGACACATTGGCGTTTTCGGAACCCATATCTCGATATGCAGACCCGTTGGCTGCAACGGTAATGCAAGCAACGCCAGAGTCGTGTTCCGCATTGTTTAGGAAATCGCTGAAAAGAGGCGAGGACTCCGCCAAACTGAGGGGCGTGGTCCATACCATTGTCATAGCTTGATCATGCGCCTCTACAAGAACGGTATCGTCTTCTACGTCAAATCTCTCGACGTCTTGCGCGATTCGAGTCAGACGCAACTCGTCGCCGCACTGGGCAAGAGCTTCACCTATGTGGCCATTCATCGTTCGCGCAGTCCTCTCAGGGCGTTCTGTTTAATCGGGATACCCCGAACTACCGAGGGACCCTGTGGAGCTGTTTCTGGCGGAAGACCCCCGACGTGTAGACGCGTACCACCTCTCCCAACCGCAAGAGTAGCAGTGGACATGACGAAATCAAGTCGAATTGTGAGTCGATTTGGGGATGTACACACCATGCCCTAATCGTATCACAACCCCCATTGCAATCAAAGCCGCGCTCATCCACATGGGCCCCGCTTCCAGGTTCGACGTACAACTATCCGTTCAGGAGTCCTTTCGTGCTGTGAAACCACAAGATTGTAACTACATTGCTTCACCGTTTCCGTGATCCTCAACTTTCGCCTATGCGCGCTAGGGAGGACACGCTGCGTGCACCATCATCACCATCGCCCAAGCTTGGGTTCGGGAGCCTGCCACCGCAGCGCATGGCACTCTCGGTGCAGGACTCTGAGAGCGGCTACCTAGACCTACGGTCGACCTGCATCGATCCACTCTTGAACCCGACTATCAGCGATCCGTCTGGCATCTGGGAGTCTTGACCACCCACGAAACCGTTCTTTCTCATCTGAATTAAGTTGGGAAAATAACGTCGGATTGGATGCAGAACCGGCACGCCTTCCACGACCCACTGGCTGTCTAACAACTCGACCCTTCTCAACATAAAGCTGGAAGACTTTCCGCATTGCCGAGGCATTCTTCTTGTTTAAATCAATCTGGTAGGTCCGGCCATCTATCGAAAACTCAACTGTTTCTGTTGCGTCCCCGCCTTCTATATCGTCCGTTAGTTGCACTATCAAGTTTTGAGCCATAGCTGGGGACGGTACTGGATTTGCCGTGAGATCGCAATTACCAAGTTTGCTCTATCGGAGTCGGCAAGACTTTAGAGACGATCAGTGGAACAGTGGTGATTATCTCTCACGGAGTTGAGTTCCTACTCGTGATTCTCATTACTGGCGGCAACTACAGCTAGGCACGACACAGGGCATGAAGCAATTTAGCGACACGCTAATAAGGCGCTCAAAGGGATTCCGAGAGCGTCGAGGATCGTAGCCACGTCTGTCCGCGTGGTGTAATCGGCGTGAACATCGGCCCACCGAACGACTCGTTCGGCGTCTACCATCACGACGGCCGGCATGGGCAGCCGGACATCTCCACTTCGTTCACCTCGGCCAAGTTCAACCCCAGCACAGCTTGAGCCTTCCTCATCTCCTTACTCCCATCATCAACAATGCCGAGAAACTCCGCCAGAACGTTCTGTGAACTGGAATCCTCGACGTCTTAATATCAGCTCCCCCTGTTATTCCAGGCCAAGTACTATTTTTTGGACAGAAGTGGGGTTCGAAAGCCACTCCATGAGGAGTGCCTGATTATGCGAATTCTGAGCGGAGTAAGGCAGGTTTGGGTCTGGCCGTGATGATGCGGACCTCAGACCTTCGCATCAAAAGCGACCAATCCCACCAGATTGACGACGGGATGCACTTGGATTGCGGACAGACTTCAAGCGGCCGTGAAGTCGGCGTCACGAAGGAACTTAACGTACGACAGGTGTCGCGGGGTTAGGGGGAGGTGATGCCCGCTCTCCAACTTGCTTACCTCCGACTGCGAGATCCCGAACTCGCGTGCCATATCTCGCTGGGTCATAAACCTAATCTCGCGAATTGCTCGCGGACGACCGTCTGTAACGGCTCCGGCCATCCACTCTCGGATCTCGTCTGCTTCGAGAGCCAGCACTTCGAACTCATCGGTGAGCGCCATAGCACTAACAGTAGCTAAGTCAAGCTGTTGATCCGGGGAGGGTCGAACTCGATACACCTCCGCAGAGGCACATGAGTTTTGATTATCGTCTCTCGGCAGACCAGTCTTGCCGACGCCGAAACTGCAAGGCGCCCCCAGTCCTAGAGAGCTGTCGGCACCTGAGGTCGGATCTAACCCAGCGTCGCGATGCGCCAGCGACGGGCCCCGGCCAAATGAGGGCAGGTTTGGGGCGCTTGACTCATTCGCCCCTAGCTCCGATCATTCATGAGATGACCGGTGGTCGGCCGGCGGGCATTGTGTGACGGACCCGAAGTGCCGCCGACGTGATTTGAGGTTGGTCCCGGTTCGGTAATGTCCCATTGGCGCCGGTTCCGGTGGTCATTTCGGACCTGGGAGGTCATTCGGGACGCGCCTGAGCACCGTGGATGCCCACTGGCCGGAAGCGAGATCGTTCAGACGATGCCTTCGAGTCTTCGATAGGCGCCGAGCAGCGCATCGGCACTGGGCCAGCCGGCCAGGATGCGCACGACGTGGCGGCGCGCGGAACGCACGAGTCGTCCTGGGGCATGGAAGAGCCCCCAACGCAACGCCTTGGGCTGTGCCTTGGCCCAGCTGCCGTCGAGGCAGAGCAGCTGGAACCAGCGCACCAAGTCGGCGGCCATCATGACCGTCGCCATCCAGGTCCGGTTCGCCTTCGAGATCAGAGAACGGGAAGGCCAAGAGCCCCGAGTCCTTCAGGCGCTCGATGTGCAGCTCGACATGGGCGTGAGCGCGCATGGTCTTATCGAGCTCGACCGCCTCGCCGTCCTGGTCGCTGTAGTGACCCCAGTAGCGGAACTCGAGGCTGGGGAACAAGCTGTGCTGGGCGCCAGGATGCAGCGGTTCGCGGCGCACGATGAGTCGGGTTCCCGGCGGCCACTCGCTGAGGTCGACGAGTTCGGAGAGGTCGGCCACCGCTGCCCCTTCGCGGGGGCTCCCGTCTTGGTGAACGGCAGGCTCCCAGATCTCGTCTAGACCCACGGTGTCGAAGATGGCGGCATGGACCTGGGCATTTGAGCGGGCCACGACGAAGAACCCGATGTTGCGGGCCCGAGCGGCCCACACGAAGCCATGCGTACATCCGGCCGAGTCGGTGCGCACGACGAGGGGATGGACGACGAGTGCCCCGTCGTCACCGGCGCCGTGACCGAGGGCGATCTCGGCGGGCAGCTGGGCCACGGCAGCGTCGAGGACGCGCACGTGGTCGGCCACCGTGTTGG
>Ga0181538_10001001_pt1 | contig 32830 bp, 22 predicted proteins | sample PEATcosm2014_Bin_40_FD_119773 | JGI IMG/M metagenome (GOLD analysis project Ga0181538, IMG submission 119773) | Peatland microbial communities from MTU Mesocosm Facility, Houghton, MI, USA - PEATcosm2014_Bin23_30_metaG | ecosystem: Environmental > Terrestrial > Soil > Wetlands > Peat | place... | reverse complement strand
GGTCTGGCACCGGCGCTGCAGAGCAGCCGCGCGGACCTGGTGACCGGACTCAAGGCGGCCGACGTGGATGTGCCCGGACGCAAACGGCTGTGGGGCCGGAGCGTGCTGGTGGTGGCGCAGGTTTCCATGTCCCTGATGCTGCTGATGGCGTCTTTCCTGATGGCGCGGGGTTTCCAGCATAGCTTGCTGGAGGGAACGGGATTTGCGAAGGACCATTTGCTGATGGTGAAGTTCGATCCGCGGCTGGTGCAGTACAGCCCAGCTCAGACCCAGCAGTTCTATAAGCTTCTGGCCGAACGTGTGCGGGCAGCTCTTGGGGTTCGGAGTGCAGCTCTCACACAGAACCCTCCGCTCGGACTGGACGGCTTTGACGGCGTGGCCTTCGTGCCGGACGGTTTCGAGATGCCGCGCGATCGCGAGAGCTTCACTTCGGCAATGGACACCGTGGATGAAGGGTACTTCCCCACGATGGGGATACCGGTTCTGCGTGGCCGGGCCTTCCTGACCTCCGATACCGGGGATGCGCCGCGCGTCGCCGTGGTGAATGAGCAGTTCGCGAAACACTATTGGCCGGGTGCCGATGCAGTGGGCAAACACATCCGGCTCGACAACAGCACCGGCGCTTCGGTCGAGATTGTTGGCATCGCGCAGACCGTCAAATATCGCCAGACTTTCGAACGGCCAACGGATTTCGTGTATATGCCGCTGGCCCAGCATCCTATTGCGCGAATGGTCCTGCTGTTGCGGTCGACCGCCGATCCGCTGGAATTGGTCAAGTCCGTGAAGAACATTGTCAGGGCGCTCGATCCAAACCTCCCGATGCTCGAGACGAGGACTTATGAGGACTTGTACCGGTACAGCGCCGTCGAAGGGCCGGGAATCGGGATTAAGCTGGTAGGCACTTTGGGCGCGGTGGGCTTCCTGCTCGCCATCGCCGGTCTGTATGCGCTGGTGGCGTACAACGTGAGCCGCAGAACTCGCGAGATCGGCATACGCATGGCCCTAGGCGCGGCCAGCTCGGACGTGGTGCGGCTGGTGATGGGCAAGGGCCTCGTACTGGTCGGGATGGGAACGGTGATCGGGCTGGCGATGGGTTTCGCCGTCGAGCGGCTCATGAATTCCATGCTGTTCAATGCCGGCGGGGTAGACATTGTGGCTTATGTCGTGATAGTGCCGTCGATGTTTCTGGTGACCATGCTGGCGGCGTACGTGCCCGCGCGACGAGCAGCCCGGATTGCGCCGACACAGGCGCTGCGATACGAATAGCGCAGTTAGTTCGTGAACGCCAGATCCGCTTCGCACGCTTGCCGATTGGCTGGATCTTCCGTGAGCGCTTGACGGATAGATACGGGATAAGTCCGGGTCCGATAGGATTAGGGTCGAGAAAACGCCCTTATCTATACGTTTTCTGTTCACCAGCGCGCGCAGATGCAACTGTCGCGATTCTTGCCTCCGTCGCCTTCCCGGCAACCGGGATACCTCCGCTGTTATCATGGCGTCTGACATCCCCATGATCGGCGAAATCCTCGACGGCAAATACCGCATCGACCGCCAACTGGGTGCGGGCGGTATGGGAAATGTCTATCTCGCCACGCACCTAGGAACCACACGCGTGGTGGCGGTGAAGGTGATCGCTCCCAGGTGGGCGGCGGACCCGCAATTCCTGGCGCGATTTCAGCGCGAAGCGCAGGCGTGCGGCCGTCTGCGGCACGTGAATATCGTCAACGTCACAGATTTCGGAGTCGCCGCTTCCGGCAGGAGCCAAATCCCGTATCTTGTCATGGAGCTGCTCGACGGGCAGACGCTCTCGGACTTCCAGCAGACTCAACCACGGCCCGCGCTGCCTCTGGTTGCGGACCTTCTGGACCAGATTGCCCTGGCCCTGGACGAGGCGCACCGGCATGGAATCGTCCACCGCGATCTGAAACCGGAAAACATCTGGCTGGAACCGAACGGCCGCGGCGGGTACACAGTCAAAGTGCTGGATTTCGGGGTGGCGAAGATGAAGCTGGCCGGCGATCCCCAATCGCTTCCGGCTCCCGAGGCAGGCACGCCGGCCGGACTCGACGATCTTCCCCCGCTGGTTGGAGAAGACGAGACAGTCGTGATGGACCTGCGCCCGAAACCCGGGCAAGGGCAGTTGCCATCCGCGGAGGCCGAGACGGTTGCCATGGCGCGCGTTCCGTCCGATCCGTCGTCCCAAGCGTTCGCCAGCGACGGCGGCCACACTATGCCGGGAAGCCTGGTGGGCACTCCGGCTTATATGTCGCCGGAGCAGGCATTGGGACTGGATATCGATTTTCGCTCCGACATCTATAGCCTGGCCGTGGTGGCGTACTCCCTGGTCTGCGGTGGACTTCCCTTTACCGGAAAGACGAGCGAGTTGATCGAATTTCACCGCAGCGGCAGTCCCGTGCCGCCAGCCAGCGCCGCGAAAGTGCCGCGCGATGTGTCGGACGCGGTTCTCGCCGGACTGGCACGCGATCCTTCCGCCCGTCCCGCCTCGGCAATGGAATTCGCGCGGCGATTTCATAACGGGGTCGACGCCGAGTTCTTCGCATTGCGAAGATCCAGGGCATTTCTGCTCCAGCACTTCGTCACGTTTGCGTTTTTGATGCTTCCCATCTATAGCGTCCTGTTGTCGGTTATCGCTCTGGCCGAGTCCTTCGTCCGTAAACATCTTCCGGAGTCGATGCCACGGACGGCGTTGATCCCGCTGGCGGCAGCCGTTCTGCTGATCTTCTCAGACAACGTGCTGCGGGCAACGGCGGCGCTCATCGCCATGGACGAGAGGGTCCGGATCAGAAGATTCATCTCCTGGCGGGTGTTCTGGAGGTTGGTAAAAGCGATTCCGGCCCTCGTCCGCACACAGGCCCGATCGATGTTCTTATTCGGATCGGGTTGGTTGGTCGGCGACTGCCTGTGGCCGGTACTCTGCGTGGTCGAAAACCTATCCGGAAAGGCAGCCGTCCTGCGTTCGCGGAGCTTGATGACCGGCTTGAACTCCGCGGGACGCGCCCTCGCAATCCGCCACGTGGCGCTGGCGGTGCTTGCGATTGCGGACGTGGTCAAGTCCCTGAGCTTCCGCTCCGGGACCGGGCATGTGGGGCAGTCAGGCAACGCCGTATGGTTCCCCATCTTCGCCATATTCGCAGCGGCCCCGCTGTTCCTGTACGACCGGACCGCCGCGCAGAAGGAAGGTCCGTTGCTCCAACTGAACCGCACACCGGAGATCCGAATCACCGCCCGCCGGCTTTCCGTCAGTTCGATGGTCTGGTTAGCAATCGTGGCTATTTATTTGATATACCAGCCGCTCAAACTCTGGATCTTCAATGCAAAATGAGAATGCCGGCCAAGCGCCGATTCGTGCCCTTAAACGGCCTTGGCTCCGCGAATCAACGCGACGGCCTCCGAGGGAATTTACTCTCGTGTAGTCGGGATCACGCCAAGCTGGTCGGAAACGCCGCAGGTTTCCGTTTTGTCGACGTAGCAGCGGCCGAACTCCTCGCGGCAGAGCTGACGGAGCGGGCTCCGGGCGCACGGTCACCGCACTGCTTAGGGCTGGGCTGCGGCGGGGGCGCGGGGCTTGGAGATCCTGGCGGGAATCAACCCTCACGACGCAATCTTCGACGCTTACGAAAAGCGGGGCTTCGCTGCCATGACCAAGGCCCAGCAGTTCTGTTTTGCGGTGGAACTCTATTGGGACGAAGTCGATAACGGCGGCCACAATCAATACTTCTATAACGACGATAGCGACCTATACCAGACGGCGGTGGAAGGACTGCGCGCCATGGGCGCCAATTCGAAGGCGGCAATTCTCTCCGAGGCGGCGCTGGCCTTTGCGCCCGGGCATCCGGCGTCCTCCGAGGCAGCGCGGCGGAATCAAATGTTGACATCCGGCCCGGTCCAGAGCCAGATTTTCGGGACGGCCGACCAGCGGTTTTTTCAGTCGGAAGAGACGCCCGGCGAGCGTCTCGATGTGCTGGAAGCGCTGTACGCCTTGCAGCATCGCAGCGATTTCGCCGGCACATTTTCATCCGGCGCGAAGAAGCGCTAAACACAGCGTCAAAAGCAATTGCGCATCCGAACGCGCAACCAGTTTGGCGCCGTTTGCTATTCCGCGCGGAAGCCGACGCTGGCCACCTTCTCATCCGATTGCATCAGGATTCTCCACTCTGTCGACCCGTGCTCGAACTTCACTTCATAAATGTCGGCGCCACCCGGTCCGACCCCTTTGAAGGTTACCGACACCACGGCGCCAAGCTTCTGGATGGCGGCCTGGAGCTGCGGCAGTTGCTGACGGGTAACATTGGCCAAGCCCGAACTCATCCTCTCGTACTTCGGTTGGCCAAGCCGAAGTTCTTCGATGTCGCGGCGCAGCGCCGCTTCGGTGCGGGGATCCTGCGTTTGGTCTTTGAATCTCTTGATGGCGGCCGCGGTAGCATCGGCGATTTCCCTGGTTTCGGCCGCGATTTGCTTGAACTCCGCATCGCTTAGACGGTTTGCCGTCTGGTCTCTTCCGTTCTGATGCAAAATCAGTTGCCCCGGCACTCCTGCCGCATCGCGGTTGGCGAATTCGATTTTCGCGTCTACTACCTTGGCAAAAAACATCGTCTCGGATTCGGGAAAAATGGGGACTGCCGGCTGGTTCCCCAACTTCGTCATCAATTGGCTGCCGTCCATGGTGATCAACATGTTTACGCCCGGCGCCATTTGATAAGCGCCCACATAACGCGCCTGTACCTTAGGATCGTCGACCTTGCTGACAGCATTTTCCGCCGGCTGAAAGTCCGGCCATCCATACTCGTGCGCAATGGTACGAAGAATCTCGCCGGCTAACTGCCCGCCGCTATCGCTGTTGGTCATAATCGCGGCGCCATCGCCGGTGTTGTATGCCACCATGTTGCACTGAAAACCCTCGTTGGCCCCACCGTGCGTGAAGTACGGATGCGCGGCGCTCCCGCCAACTCCGAATCCGAGTCCCCAATTGTTCTTGCCCGGTACCAGCATCGCGCGCGCCGTGGCCGCCGAGAGCACCGCTTTGGATTTTCCGGTGAGTGCGTTCTGAATCTCCATGGCAAAGCGCGCGAGATCCGAAGGCGTCGTCCACAATCCGGCGGGGGCCATTTCGGGGTAAACATGCGGCCCGCCAGGCACCGGCTGGCCATCGGAACGGTATGGCATCGCGGCTTCGGCCAAGCGATTCTGCGGCAGAGGTTGCTCGTAAGTACTTCGGGTCATCCCGGCCGGCGCGAGCACGAGGTCATGCATCAGCGTGGGAAATGCCTGGCCGGTCACATCCTGGAGCAGAACCTGCGTAATCACAAAACCGCCGCCCGAGTACCGCCACTCGGTTCCAGGCGCCATGTCCACGCGGATCGCGGGCGTGTTGGCCGGTTTCTCCCCATTTAGTATCTGCAGCACGCTGGGGCGCGCGGCGTCGGACGCATAGCCTGGAAATCCGTGCACGGTTACTCCCGCGGTGTGGGTCAGCAATGCCCGTAGCGTGACCTTAGTCTTTTCGGTAAAGTTGTTCGCCGGCACTTTCCAGCTCTTGAGGTATTGGTTGACATCGGTGTCGAGGTCGAGCTTCCCCGATTCGACGATGTGCATTACGGCCATAGCGGTAACTGGCTTACTGATAGACGCTGCCTGGAACAGGGTGTCGGGAGTGACCGCCGGGCCTCCAATGCGGGTGACGCCGAATCCGCGCGCCCATTCGATTCTGCCGTCATGAATCACGGCAATGCTCACGCCGGGTACGTGCAGCGCGGCCATGCGGTCAGCCAGCTTGTTCACAGCCGGTTGCTCGCCGCGGACGATCACCGGCGGCAGAATGGCGTTTTGAATATGCTGGATTCGCTGCTCAATTTCGGCAGGCGGCTGAGCGGTTAACACACCGTTTAACACACCCAGGCTCAGGGTCAGGAAAACCAAACGGGGGAACGACATGGTTGGCACGCTCCTTGGGGGGACTGGGTACAAGCCTATCACGCGATTCGCCGGAAGAATTGCGAGCTAGCGTTGTGCGTCAGGCGGAATGAGGATTAATGATCCGCACCGTGGAGCGGGCAATCCTGCCCGCCGACCTGCTTTCCGGCAGGTCGAGCCGGCTGAAAGCCGGCTTTGAGCCGCCTGAAAGGCGGCTGCAGGCACGATTGCCTGCCCCACAATGCAGCAACTAGCGCCGGGAACTTACGATGGGCTACATTGGGCAAGATGAAGCTGCCCGTTAATCCCCCGGGGCGGACGCTTGGAACGGAGAACGCCATTCTATCGGGGGACGGCACGCGGTACCATGTTCGCGACTTCGAAGGCTGTCTCTCGCTGAAGAGCGTGGTGCGGGGTACGGCAGATTGGGAAACGGACGGACGGCGGTTTGTGGTGAACCAGGATTGCTATCTGATTCTCAACGACCGGCAGCACTATACGATCACGATCGATTCGCCCAGGCGGGTCAAGACGTTCTGTCTGTTTTTCGAACGCGGATTTGTGGAAGAAATCAGCCGGGTGATGATTTTGGGCGACGAACGCTTGCTCGACTCTCCGCAGAATCCGCGGCGGCCGGTGCTGGAGTTCATCAATCGGCTGGAACCCCCCGACAGCGCGGTACTTGGCCTGCTTCGCCGATTTCACGCGGAACTGGGGTCGGGCCGGATGCCGCTGACGGAGTGGGAGAAGCATTTCCTGCGAATCGGTGCGCAAGTGGTGAGGGAACGCCGGGATACATTGCGTGCGATGGCGAATCTTCCGGCGTTGAGAGCTTCGACGCGCGAGGAGGTTTACCGGCGCGTGCTACGCGGGCGCGACTTCCTGCTGGCGTCGATCCAGTGCCCTATTCGTCTGAAGGATGTGGCGAAGGCGGCCAATCTTTCGCCCTTTCATTTTCATCGCAGCTTTGCGCTGGTTTTCCGGGAGACGCCGCACCAATACCTGACGCGGCATCGGCTGGAGAAGGCCGCCCGGCTGCTTCGCTCCACGGAAATGAGCGTGACGGAGGTTGGGCTGGAGACGGGGTTTGAGAGCGCAGCGGCTTTCAGCGATGTTTTCCGGCGATATCATGGCGTTCCGCCTCTACGCTACCGGCGAGGCAATTAGCAAGATTGCGAAAGAACTCAAGGCGGCATCAGACCATACTGGTTGGCATGGTTACCAACCGATCGCTGATAGCGGCCGCGGCACTGGCTCTGACCCTCTCCTTGTCCGCCCAGAAAAAGGCGAGCGAGTTGCCAGGACCGGGCACCGAGACTATTTACAGCATTGCGCACGTCAAGCGCGGAATGGAGACGCAATACGCCGAGCTGAGCGCCAAAACGTGGGCGATTTATCGCAAACTGGATCTGGTGCTGCCGGCTCCGCACGTGGTGCTTCGCGGCGTGGATTCCGAGAATCTGCCTTATTTCGTCGAGATCTTCACGTGGAAGAGCGCGGATATACCAGACCATGCTCCGGCAGAGGTTCGCGCCGTCTGGCAGGAGCTCGAAAATGCCTGCGAGAAGCGCAATGGGCGCCCAGGGATTGATTTTACGGAAGTGACTCCAGTAGCGGTGAACTGAACGAAGTCGGATCTGGCGTTGGGGCGAGAGCATTCCCCGCTTCCACCGGGTACATGACAGGATGTTCTAACCACGGCCGACGGCCTAAGGTCTCGGTGGCTAGGCCCGACGGATGTGACATAAAAGTGGCGATCCCGCAATGCGACTTAAGCCGATGGATTGCCGCACTCTTGGATTTATCGGCGTTGATCTGCGTTCATCGGCGGCCAGATCTGCTCTTCTTTCGGCCCAACGCGAAAATCAAAACCCGAGATGGGCCGCCGATGAACGCAGATGAACGCCGATCAAACAGGTAATCGGAAAGTCGGCCTGGAGCTGACGTCGGTGTCGCAAAAACAACGGCTCTGAGGCAGTGAGCGGTCCGTGACCAGTTCCCTTTCGCGCCTTTCCACTTCCGTGTCGCACACTCTGGCCCGAGGCCTCGCAAACGACACGGTTTGCCGGCAACGTAAAGTAGTGGTCATCTGTTCATCCGCGTTCATCCGTGGCCCGAAAATTACTGGCACAGTCCAGGCCCCTCCTCGCCCTTTATAATATGGATGCCGGCACAGGCGTGGGGAAGTGGAGGGGAGAAATGATTCTGAAACAATACTACCTGGGTTGTCTGGCTCACGCCTCCTATCTGATGGGAGACGAGGCGAGCGCGACGGCGATCATCGTCGATCCGCAGCGCGACATCCAGCAGTATCTCGACGATGCGGAGAAGTTCCAGTTACAGATCCGCCACGTCTTCCTGACGCACTTTCATGCGGACTTTGTCGCCGGGCATCTGGAATTGCGGGATCGCTGCGGCGCCGAGATCCGGCTGGGCGCGCGGGCACAGGCCGAGTATCCATTCGTCGCCATGAAGGAGGGCGACAGGCTCGATCTCGCCGGGCTGAGTCTCGAAGTGCTGGAGACGCCGGGCCACACCATCGAATCGATTTCGATTCTGGTTTTCGACCCCGCGAAGGATGCTGCCCGGCCGTACGCTGTGCTGACCGGCGATACGCTCTTCATCGGCGATGTGGGCCGTCCGGATCTGCGCGCATCGCTGGGATGGACGGCCAACGATCTGGGCGCGCATCTCTACGATTCGCTGCACGGGAAATTGCTGCCGCTGCCAGACGCGACGCTGGTGTATCCGGCGCACGGAGCGGGGTCGCTGTGCGGTAAGAAGCTTTCGTCCGATACGGTGTCGACGCTGGGCGATCAGCGGCGCTTGAACTATGCGCTGCAACCAATGTCGAAAGAGGATTTCATTCGCCTGGTGACGGCGGATCAGCCCGACGCGCCGCCCTACTTTACGTACGATGCGATTCTGAATACCCGCGAGCGGCCGACCCTCGACCAGAACCTGGCGCAGGCGCTGCGTCCGGTGGAACTGGCCGAGGTCCTGGAGATGGGAGACGCGGGCGCGCAAATTCTCGACGTCCGCGACCCGGCGGAATATGCCAAGGGGCATCTCGCGGGGAGTATCAACGTCGGCCTGGGAGGGCAGTACGCAACGTGGGCGGGGACGGTGCTCGATCGCGCCAGGCCCATCGTGATCATCGCCGAGCCGGGCCGCGAGGAGGAAGCGGCGATGCGATTGGGCCGCATCGGTTTCGATCACGTGCGCGGGTTCCTGCGCGGCGGAATGGAAGCGCTGTCATCGCGAACGGATCTGGTATGGCCTACGGAGCGGATGGCCGCGCCGATGCTGGCCGAAGAACTGGCCGGCGCCGATGCGCCGTGGCTTCTGGACGTTCGCGGACCGAATGAATGGAAAGCGCAGCATATCGAGGGCGGCGTGAACATTCCGCTGAATCACTTGCAGGAGCGGATGGCGGAGATTCCGCGCGACCGGAGGATCGCGGTGCATTGCGCGGGCGGTTATCGGTCGTCGATCGCCGCCAGCATCCTTCATCAACACGGAATCACCCAATTGACGGAAATGGCGGGGGGCCTGGCGGCGTGGAATGCGGCCAGGCTTCCCATGGACCTCAAAATATTACAGGAGAAAAAACATGAGTTTGCGCATTAACGACGAGGCCCCTGATTTCACTGCCGAGACGACCGAAGGCCCGATCCATTTTCACGAATGGATCGGCGACGGCTGGGCGATTTTGTTCTCGCACCCGAAGGACTTCACGCCGGTGTGCACGACGGAGCTGGGCTATATGGCGCGCTTGCAGCCCGAGTTCGCGAAACGGCACTGCAAAGTGATCGGGCTGAGCGTGGATCCGGTGGCGAGCCACGGAAAATGGGCAGCGGATATCGAAGAGACACAGGGTCACAAGGTGAACTACCCGATGATCGGCGACCCGGAACTGAAGGTCGCCAAGCTGTACGACATGCTGCCGGCCGATGCGGGGACGACGTCGGACGGCCGGACGGCGGCGAATAACGCGACAGTCCGGACGGTGTTTGTGATCGGGCCGGACAAGAAGATCAAGCTGATGCTGGTGTATCCGATGAGCACGGGCCGCAACTTCGACGAAGTGCTGCGGGTGCTCGATTCCATGCAGCTCACGGCAACGCATAAGGTGGCGACTCCGGTGAATTGGAAGAGTGGCGAAGATGTGATCATTCTCCCGTCGGTCAGCGAGGATGAGGCGAAACAGAAATACCCGGGCGGGTGGAGAGCGCCCAGACCATATCTGCGGATCGTGCCGCAGCCGAAGTAGGGGAGGCATGGTGTCCAAAATTGTTCACCGCAGAGACGGGGAGACGCAGAGAAAGACGGAAAACAGGGTTCACCACAGAGGCACGGAGGGCACGGAGGAGGAACAAAAACAAAGAAGATCCGAGGACACAGAGGTGCCGGAGGCCACAGAGGGGTAGGGGTCCAAGCCTTCTGTGTTGGGGGGAGGCTTTTGGCGGGGGCGGCGGAGGGGTCGCTCATCCACGAATTCCGGTTATGATGGTTTCAGAGCTGAGTTGCTTTTTCAAGGTTTTCGGGGGTTGCGGCGGACCCTGCCGCTGGCGATCCTGCTGGCCAGCCTGGCCTGCTCAACCAGTTATGGACAGGAAGATCCGCTCCAGGAGGCCAATCGACTTCTAAAGAAATCGAGCGGCGACAAGCTCTATTTCACATTCGAAGAGCGCACGCGCTGGGAAGAAAAAGACGGCGTGAGCTTCGGCAAGGCCGTCGATCAGCAGGACATGCTCAGCCGCCTGCGGATCGGTTTCGGCTACAACCCCACCGAATGGCTCTCGCTCTATGCCATGGGTCAGGATGCGCGCGCGCCCTTCTATGGGGCGAACGCGCCCACTACGTTGCGCGATCCCATGGCGCTCCAGGAGGCCTGGGTGAAGCTTTTTGACCGCAGGGAGGCCGGCTTCGGCGCGTCGTTGGGGCGGGAGATGCTCGATTACGGCGAGTCGCGGGTGATCGGCACACCCCAGTGGACTAACACCGCTCGCACGTACGATCACACCCGTCTCTATTACCGAACCGCCAAAGCGCGCTATGAGATCCTGATGGTTTCCCCGGTCAAGATTCTGGAGAATTCGTTCAACGTTCCGGATTTAGGAGAGCGGATCTGGGGCACCTACGAGATTGTCCCAAAACTCTGGCATGGCGCCTCGATCGACGCCTATGCGCTGCGTCATTCGCAGAACAGGATCGGCGGATTCACGGGAGCCGGCACTCTCGGCACCGACAGTTTCGGAGGCCGCTTCTACGGACCACTGCCGGCGGGCTTGGACTATAGCCTCGAAGGCATCGGTCAAACCGGCCACATCGGATACGCGACCGAGCGCGCTTATGCATGGTATTCGAGGCTGGCGGAGCAGTTTCACGCCGGGGCCGTTCCGGTGCGGCTTTCGATCGAGTATAAAGGCGCATCGGGTACGCGGGCGGGGTCCGAAACCAGCGGCACGTACGACCAGTTGTCGCCGGCGAACCACGATAATTTCGGCCACGAAGATCTCTTCGGCTGGCGCAATCTCAAGACAGTAAAATCGCTGGATACGATCGGCATCCGCAAGGCTTTAGCTCTGAACTTCATGTATACCGACGAGTGGCTGTACAGCGCTTCAGATGCGCTCTATAACAGCTCGGGCTCCTCGATCGCGGTGTCGAAAACCGGAACCGCGGGCACACACGTGGGCCAGGAATTCGATTCCTTCCTCACATGGAAGCACAAGGGTCACACGCTGGGAGCCGGATTCGGGCACTTCTTCAAAGGGGAGTTCATCGACATTACCACGCCGCACGTCAATCCCCGCTACTTTTACGTATTTCAGCAGTACTCGTTGCGGTAGCGCGAGCCGAGGGTGTTGTAACGCACGTCCGTGGTTCGACCGCACCTGGTCAATGACCGTCACATCTCAAACTTGTCGCGATAATAGCGGACGGGGGGACCTCGAATGGAAAATTCCGTGAAGCTGGATTTCGCGGCGGGAATTGCAGCCAGCCAACTTCCCGATGGCGGATTGATTCAAGGCGCGGTGAATGGCGAAGATGTGGTTCTCGCGCGCCGGGGCGACGAATTCTTCGCCGTCGGGGCAATCGTGCCGGCATCCGGCTTTTAGGCGGACTCCGCGGATTGACGCGGGTGTGGCCGCCTGAAAGGCGGCTGCAGGCACGATTGCCTGCCCCACATAACGCGCGAAAGGCGAGCGAATGCCGCGAAAAAGGCACCAGTAACACCTACCAGGCGAAGCGCAGCGCGAACTGCATCTGGCGCGGCGAGCCGAATTGGCCGGACAGCTTGCCGAACGACGAGGGCGTCGTCATCGAAAGATTGGCCGAATTCGGGTCGAAGCGCACGCTGTTGGTGACGTTGTAGCTCTCCCAGCGGAACGTGAGCTGCTGGTGCTCGGACCACGGCATGGTGAACGTCTTGTACAAACCCGTGTCGATATTGAAAATGCCGCTGCCGCGCAGAGTGTTGCGGCTCCCGGTCTGCCCGGCCATAGTCTCGCCGTAAGAGGCGAACGCCGCCGCCGGGTCCGACCACAGGTTGGGTCCCCCGGCGACTCCATGCTCCGGACCCGGGGCGTTGGAGTTGTTGGTGATCGCCGGCCGCGTTTGCCCGTTCGGGGTGGCGAGAGCGTCCACTTCCCAGTTGGTCGGCCACCTCTGGCCGTTGATCACGCTGATGGGGAAGCCGGAAGTGATGCGGTACACGCCGCTGATCTGCCAGCCGCCCACGAAGGCGTCGAGCGCTTTGCTCATGGCGCTGCCGAAATGCCGTCCGCGGCCCACGGGCAACTGGTATACCAGCCAGCCGTTGACCTGGTGCGTGGTGTCGAACGCCGAAACGCCGCGCATCTGGCTCGGATTCCAGGCGTTCTGCACAAAGTCGGAGTTACCCGTGAAATTCGCAGACCCGGTGCCGGCATCGCTCTCGCGGGCGGAGCCGAGATCGATGGATTTCGAGAAAGTGTAGTTGAAATCCATCGTCAGAGCGCCGATCTGTTTGCGCACGTTCCATTGCAGGGCATGGTAGTCGCCCTTGCCGATCGAACTCCAGGCAGCCAGCGCGGAGAACTGCGGGTTGAACATCATCCAGGGGCCATAGAGTCCGCAAGCCACCTGGGACACGTTACTCCCGCTGATCACGGTGTGGGTGGGATTGCAGTTGGCGGCATTGTCGAAATCGTTGAGCACGTCGGAGAAATCGCCCTGCGTCTGATTCTCGGTGTAATCCAGCGCCCAGATCTGCGTGGATGTATAGCCGCCGGCGGCGGCATTCGGCCACATATTCTCGAAGAACGGGATCTTGGGCAGGTTGGCGACGCTCACGCCGTTATAGTCCACCAGGGTGGCCAGTTGAGTCATGGCGGTGTAGAAATCCTGCCCGCTCTTGGGATCCTTGAGGTTGGTATACGCGGCCATGTCGCGGTCGGTCAGGGTGTGGCGCGAAAGCCGGCCCACATAGGCAGCCTGCACGAAGAACCCGTGGCTGAACTCGCGGCCGATGCTGTAATTCAGGTTGATGGTATAGGGCGCCTTCAACTGGTCGTCCAGGCTGCTGGTGATGGCGAACGAGCCCGCGCCCGAGCTGGGATACGGCGCGCCCAACCCGGAGGGCCCGGGAGGCTGAACCAGGGCGGACGGCACGGTATAGAACGCGGTATAGCGCGGAAGCTGCGCAGTGGTGAGGACGTTGGGCGGCGTGGTAAGGGTGGTGGCCAGGCCGAACGCGTTGGCGTTGACGGTCTGGGCCAGCGGCTGGCCCATCTCGTCGTAGTACATTCCAGCGCCGGCGCGCATCACGGTTTTCCCAGACCCGCCGAACAAGAATTTGGCAAGGCCGCTCTCCGCATGCGGCGAATAGGCCAGTCCGACGCGCGGCGACCAATTGTAGTGCTCCGAATAGAACGGCCGTCCACCGGCGGCGCCGGCGGGAACGAAGCTCTCCAACCCGGCGCCCATCTGCGACAGGCCTTCCTCAGCCAGCGTTTCCCGTGTGTTCAGGAAAGTGGAGAACGGAATACTCGGCGACACCTGCTGGCCGTTGGCCTCATACACCGCCGGCTCAATGGAGAAGCGCAAGCCCGCGGTCACCGTCAGATTGCGGGTGGCCTTCCAGGTATCCTGGGCGTACATCTCGCCTTCGTGATTCACGAAATCGCGGGACACCGGCGCGCCCACCGGAATCAACGTGCCATTCACCTCGTAGTTGTAATCGGCGGTTCCCTGCGATTCGAGACCCAGCACCGCGGCCATGGCGTACTGGTAAGTCTGCTTATCGCTGCTGGCGATATTCAGTGACGCCGGCGTGAAATCCGAGCCTGTGCCCTTAATCCAGCTCGGGTTCGACGTGGAGCTGCTGAAAGAATGGGCGTAGCTGTTGGACTGGTTTGAGATCAGGTGGGCAATCGCTCCGAAGCGCAGATCGTGGCCGGATTTGTTCCAGTTGATGTCCTGCGAAATGGTGTGCGTGGGAACAATGCGGGCGAGGCCTGTAGTGGTGGCGTAAGGCGTGGTGAATCCCCGGAACCATTCGTAGTCGCTGGTCAGAACCCCGGTGTTCTGGGTGCCCGCGCGGGTGAAGCCCCAGCGCGTGGTGGCCACCAGGTTGGGTCTGATCACTCCCGTGTAGCCCGCCGCCAGGCCTTTGCTGTTGGCAAGGCTGACGGAGGCGGGAGGCTGTCCGGGGAACTGCGGCAGCCCGTTTGAGCTGTCGTTCTGGAGATTTCCGCGCAGGAACAAGGTGTGGTTGCCGGCATTGTCAATGCGGTAGTCCAGGCGCGAAATGTACGTATTGTAGATGTTGTGTTCCGGCGCATTGAACCGGTAGCCGATGGTGTTGTACCCGTCGCCCACCGTGGTGTCGTTTCCCATGGGGTACATCTTCAGGGCGCTGAGCGCGGCCTGGTCTTCGCCGAGCCCCGCGGGATCGATGGCCTGCACCTGGGCGGGAGTCAACTGGTGAACCGTGCCGGCTTTGTCGATGTAGGTAACGATCCCCTCCTTCAGCGCCTCGGTGGCGACGGTACGGTCGGCGGTACCGGAACTGGCGTCGCGCCGGCCTTCGTAGTTGAAAAAGATGAATAGTCTGTCCTTCTTGACCGGTGCGCCGAAAGAACCGCCGAAGATGTTGATCAGCAGCGGCGCTTTGGGGACGTCGGCGGCATTGTTGAAGAAGCTGTTGGCCGCCGTCTCGTTGCCCCGGCGATATTCGTAGAGCGATCCGTGGAAGACGTTGGTACCCGATTTGGTGACCATGGCGACATCGGCACCGGAGCCGCGGCCCACATTGGCAGCTCCGTTAGTGGTGGTGGTGCGGAATTCCTCCACGGAATCCAGGGTGACGCGCAGAACGCTGGTGAAAGCGGCGCGCGCGTTCTGATCGTTCACGTCCACGCCATCCAGGGTGACGTTGGATTGATCCGGCCTGCCTCCATTGACCGCGCCATCGCGTTCGCCGCCGTCGCCGGTGGCTGTCACGCCAGGCTGGTATTGCAGCAGGCTGACCACGTTGCGTGCGAACATCGGCAACTGGACGATGGCGTTATTGCCAATCGCGTTGCCCAAAGAGGCGTCGGTGGTATTCAATTGGGTCGCGACCGCCGATACCTCTACCGTCGTGCTGGTGCTGCCTATCTCGAAGCCAATCGGCACGGTGGCCGGCTGATTTACCAACAGCTCGACCTTCTCGATTACCACGTCGGCGAAACCGGCCGCCCTGGCGGTGAGTCTGTAAGTTCCCGGCGCCAACTCGGGCAGCGTGTACCGGCCCTGGGTGTCCGCCGTGGTACTACGGTGGGCCCCCGTCTGGGTGTTGACGATGGAAATGCTTGCTCCTGGGACTACGGCTCCCGACGGGTCCGTCACCGTCCCCGTCAGGGAGGTGGTTTGACCGAACAGGACCATTGAAAAACAAACCAGAGCGCTGATGAGCAGAAACGATCGAACCATGACCACCTGTCTCCTTGGGTTAAAACCACGTTACGTTTAGGTCAGATATAGCATTAGCGGAGTTTCAGATCAACAGATAATTGACTCTATTTAACTTTTTTATAGGCTCGCCTTCTGTTGATGCAGTCGATAGCGAGCGAGGGGCGTGTGCTCGGTGAATCCCCTGACTTTGCAAGTGTCATTGGATCTTGCGTCCCCGTACCAGCGGCAGGGCAAATACGGCTTAGCGGAGAAGTACGCCGCGCAGTGTCGGGCGGGCTGCCGTGAGAGGCGCTCCCTTGCGGTCGCGGCTCACAGTTGCGTTTGAAACGATGGCGCTTACTGAGCCGCGACCGCCAGGGAGCGGTGCCTTTTGTGCGGAACGATTTAATCTGCAAGTGCCTATTCGAATCGCAATGCGATTACCGGGTCCACTCTGGTGGCGCGGCGCGCGGGTATGTAACTGGCGCCCAGCGCGACAGCCGCCAGGAACAGCGGGACGAAGGCGAACGTGGCGCCGTCGGTCGCGCTGACGTGGAACAGGAACCCCGAAATCCATCGCGACATGGCGTACGAGGCGACTAGGCCGGCGCCGATGCCGGCGGCGGTTGTCCGCAGGGTGCCGGCAATGGCGTGGCGGAGCACCTCCGCCGGGCCGGCGCCGAGAGCGATGCGAACTCCGAATTCCGGTATCCGGCGCGAAACCGAATACGAAACCACCCCGTAGATTCCCACCGCCGCCAACAGCAGAGCGCCCAGGGCAAAGGCGATCAGCAGCCCGACTCCGATCCGCCGCGTGGCGATGGTGCCGGAAACGATGTCATCCAGCAGCGTGACATTGTAGACCGGCTGCTCCCGATCGAGGCTGAATACCGTCGCCCGCACAGAGCTCGCCAGGCCGCGCGGGTCGCCCGCAGTGCGAATCATCAGGGTCATGTAGCGGCCCGCATACTGTGCATAGGGCATGTAGATCTGCGCAGTGGGAGCGACGCCCAGACCATACTGCGCAACATCGCCCACCACGCCGACAATTTCGCGAAAGGGCGAGCTATCGTAACCGCCCGAGGGCGCGCCGGTGCGAACCTTGTGGCCCAACGGCGACTGGCCGGGAAACCAGCGGCGCGCGGCGGTTTCGCTGATGACACATACCGGGGTATGAGCGGCATCGTCCTGCTCGCCCAAAAGGCGTCCCTGGAGTAGCGGAATGCGCAGGGTTCGAAAGTAGCTTGGGCTGACGATATAACGGTCGGGGCTATCGACATCGCCGGCAGCCACTGTCTTCCCGGCAATATCGAACGCAGTCCGGTCAAAATCGCCGGACAAGGGCACGACGCTGACCATGGCGGCGCCGATGACTCCGGGTACAGCGCCGAGGCGGTCGAGCAGCCGATCGTGGAATTGAACCACCGCTGGCTCGGCGCCGTATCGCGCCAGCGGCAAAGAGAGAGATGCCGTCAACACGCCTTGCGGTTCGAATCCGGGGTTCACGCGCGCCAGGTTCAGCAGGCTCCGGCCGAGCAATCCGGTGGCGACCAGCAGCATCAGCGCGAGCGCAATCTGGAAGGCCGTGAGGCAGCGCCGCAGCCCGTTTCGAGAGTCGCCCGCCACGCGGGTCGTGCTCCGGAGGGCGTCTTCCAGGCGGCTCGAGTGGAGCCTCCACACGGGTGCGCTGCCAAAGAGAATGGTGGCAGCAAAAGAAACCAGAAGCGAGAAGATGAGCACCGGCCAGTCGATGGCGATGGTTCCGGCGTCGGGCAGGACCTGGCCGGCGAGAGCCGACATGCCGGAAGCGCCCAATGCCGCCAGGATCAAGCCGCCGACGCCTCCTAAGACGCCCAATACCAGGCTTTCCGTCCAGAGCATGAGAACCAGCCGCAAGCCCCCCGCTCCGAGAGCCTGGCGAATGGCCATCTCGCGGCGCCGCGCGCTGGTCCTGGCGAGCAGGAGATTGGCGATATTGGCACAGGCGATGAGCATCAGGACGAGCACCGCCGCCTGCAGCGACAGCAGGGCCGAGCGGACGTTGCGGGTCATGTCATCGCGCCATGAGACGATGCGCGCGGCGATGTTGGCATCGACATCGGGATGTTCCCGGGCCATCTGACTGCTGCGCACATTCAGGTCGGCCTGCGACTGTGCGATGGAGACACCGGGGCGCAGGCGCACCAGGGTTTCGAGGTGCCGGCCATCGCGCGACCCTGGACCGAAAGGTTCGCCGATGGGGCGGTAGATTTCAGCCGGCTCCGCCGCATAGCTGGGTGGTAGCGGCAGCAGATCCGGCCCGGCGACGCCGACAATCGTATGCGGACGCGAATTGAGCAGGAGGGAGCGGCCAACCACATTGGAATCGCTCTGAAACTTGTTGCGCCAGAGGCCGTACGAAAGCACCACGACATCGTCGCGCCCGTCGCGATCCTCGCCGGGCAGGAAGAAGCGTCCGAGCAGCGGCATGGTTTTCATCACGGCGAAATATTGGTGCGAGACGAGCAGGGCCGAAAGCCGCACGGCGTCTCCATGACCGGAGAGAATCGGCTTGTAGTACGACGAGTAGAGGGCCGCGCTCTCCAGAGTCTTGCTGTCGCGCCTCCAATCCTCGAAGTCGTCGAAGGAAACCGGCCCGCGCGAGTCGGTCGAGGAGGAAGACCAGATGACTGCCAGGCGGCCGGCATCGGGGTAAGGCAGGGGCCGCAGCAGAACGGCATTTACCACGCTGAAGACGGCAATCGCCATCCCCACGGCCAATGCGATCGTCAGAATGCTGGTGAGCGCGAACGCCGGCGCGCGGAAGACAGACCGGATGGACATACCAAGCTGCTGTGGATTCATGCGGACCGTTCTGCACTCGCCAGACCGCCGCAAATTGCTGATTGCACGACCGGGTCGAAGCTCCGGCTGTTCGTTTTCGGGATTACAAGTGGCGATTTCGCCGCGCGCCGAGCCAATCGAATCCCGCCAGCCGGCGGTGGAGACCAGGGCGCCGCACTGGCGGGCGGCAATGGCGGCGGGGGCGGGGCCAACCGCATTGTCAGTTCGACGTCGATCACCGTAAATGGCGAGATCACCACCGAGGGAGGCGGTGCTTCGCTATTGGTCTCCAGCGCGTCAGGGACCGGGTCGGGGACCGGGGGAGTCGGCGGCAATGGCTCGGGCGGCGCGATCCATCCGATTGCTCCGGCAGTGAGCGGCTCCGGGTTCATCGTGCCGGGCAGCCCCCAGCCGGGAGTGGCGGAAATCAGTTCGTCGAACAATACGTTTCCCGCTGCTAACGTGATCGGCGGGACTTACATAAATGCGGGGACTCTACGCACCTCCGCTTCCTTCCGGAACCCCCGCGATTCAAGTAACCAGCGTGGCGGGAGTGGCCGCTCCGCGAAATCCGCAGGCCAGCCAGACCGTTCCCGATGTGACTATCAATTCGGCCACTCCGGCATCGGTGGTTATTGCCGTGCAGGACATCCCCCCACCACCACCATCACGTGCGCAGCGCTCGCGGGAACGATTTCAAGTTCCACGGCCACTTGTATGGACGTGAATTACCCGCCCGGCGTGACGATTACCAATATCGTGGCGGTGTGGTAGGCGTGCGGCGCGCCCGCGCCGGTGCTGGCCTGGGGAGCGCAGGGAGAATACGCGGGGTTGGACCAAGTGAATATCGGGCCGCTGCCTGCATCGCCCACCGGGGAGGTGAACATCGTGGTGATGTCGGACGGGAAGCTGCCGAACGCGGTGAATGTAGTAGTGAAGTAAGTGGGGCAGGCAATCCTGCCTGCAGCCGCCTTTCAGGCGGCCAGGCCACAACGCGCCAATGCGCTAAATCCGGCTGAAAGCCGGATTTAGCCACGATTGGCTGCCCCACTTTCTACATCCCTTTCTGCGCCTTCCCCGCCGCCACTCGCGCCACTGCGTTCACCAGCTTCCTATACGGAATGTCCGCGTAGCTTTCGAACGCCAGCCATTCGCCATCGCGCCAGCTCGAGTAATACCAGCGCGCCAGCAGCGCCAGATATTCCTGCCGTTCGCGGATGGTCAGCTTGCGCGGCGCGAGCGCGGCGAACGTCTCGCGCAGCTTTTTATCCAGTGACACCGGGGCCCCGTCGCGGACTTCGAAACTGAACCGCTGCGGCTCCTGCCACCATCCCTCGCGCACGAACCACATTTCCACCGCATCGGCCTCGAGCGACCGCGCGATGGCCACGCCGTTCAGGCGGTCGATATCGCGCGCCAGTTCGTCGGCCTGCTTGAGCACGTCCTGCACCTTCTCGTGCCGCTTGTGCTGCCGCGCCGCCTCTTCGAACATCATCTCCTCGCTGAGCCGGTCGCGCGAATGCGCAATCGCCGCCAGCAGCGATTGCCCGTCGGTGCGCAGAAATTCCACCACGCGAGCCACTTCGTGCCCGTATTCCGCCGGCCCCACCACTTCCTGGCACGGCCGCAGACACATCCCCATCTCGCCGTAAATGCAGCCGGGATGCTCGGGCGATGGCGCCAGATCCTCCTGGCAGCGGCGCATCTGGAACAGATCGAGGAACTGGCTCTCGAACCGCTCGGCCGACGCGCGCGAACGGAACGGCCCGAAATAAATTCCCGCGGAACGCGTCACGTGCGTCGTGATATGGCTGCGCGGGAATGCATTCGAGAGCACGATTTTCACGTACGGCGGCATGCGCAGCTTGATCAGGTCGAGATAAGTGTCGGGAAAATGTTGCCGCGCCAGTTCGTAAAGCAACAGGGCCGATTCGAACGGCGACCCCGTCAGCCGGTACTCCACGCGCCGCACCGTGTGGCGCAGATTGAGCAGCCGCGACGGCCGCTCGCGCTCTTTCAGCAGACGCAGCAGGCGCCGCCGCAGCACGTTGGTCTTCGAGAGGTACGGCGCGCCCTCCGCCGGCCAAAGGAGAAATACCGCCGGACTGTTGGGCAGCGCCTCGATCGCCTGATCGAGCTGCGCCAGGTCCTCGCCGATTTCGATCGCCGTCATCGCCGATTGGCCGGCAACGGCCGCGTAGAAAAGAGCCGCTCGTAACTTTCGCGATCGAGAGGCCGGACCTTCGCCACGCCGAGATTCTCCATCACGTGCTCGGGCCGTCCCATCCCCACCAGCGCCACCGAAATTCCCGGCGTGGAGCGCGTGAACTGAATCGCCCGCTGCGCGCTCGTCGCGAGCCCGGGTATTTGCACCGCGACGTTCGCCGGCATGTCGCGCAGCACACGGGTCTGTGCCAGAGTCGCGCTGGCCACCACCGCGATCCCCAAACTCGCCGCTGCGGTGAGAACGTTGTCGGGCCGCGCCGTATAGGCCTCCACCATCCCCATATTGAAAGGCAGTTGAATGAACCGGAAATGGTGCTCCGGCCCGCCCTCTTCAATTGCGAGCGCGGCGAGCCGCGGCAAACTGAGCGCGCCCTTCATCCGGAAACCATTCCATGTGGCCGCGCCGTACCAGCAGATCCTGCCGCGCTCCACCTGCCGTTCCAGCTCCGCGAAGGCGAAACGAATCGCCGCTTCGAACTCCTCCCGGGTGCGCGCGCCGAGCTGTGTCTCGGGGCTGTGCAGATAGAAAACGTCGATGGTGTCCACTCCCAGGTTGGCGCGGCTGCGTTCGATCTGATCCGCCAGGAAATCCGGCGCCATGGAATGCATGTCCTGCAATACATCCTCGGGCCGAAGCGATGCCGGCACGGCGCCGGGCGTCAGATATCCCGCCTTGGTGCAGACCACGATTTCGTCGCGCGAGAGTTCGCGCAGCGCTTTGCCGATCGCGCGCTCCGACCGCTGGTGGCGATAATTGATGGCGGTATCGAAGAAGTTGATGCCGTTCTCCGCGGCGGCTAGGAGAGCGGCGATATAGGCGTGGTCGGCTGCGTCGTCCAGCGCGCCCAGGTACGTGCCGATTCCCAGGCTCGAGACTTCGAGATCGCACACCGCGCGGTAAAACCCCGTGTCGCGCAGCTCTGGAAAGCGCCCGACATACCGCTCCGCGCCCTCTGCCGTTGCCTGCATGCCTTAAGGCTACACTGAAATGGTAGCTTATGCCGAAATCGACGCCCGAGTTTTATTGCCCTACCTGCCAGAAGCCCGTGTCCGACCCTCTGGTCTGCGGCGATTGCAGCGCCATCATCTGCCGTATCTGCGGCACGCCGCTCGAGCGCGTGGACGATCTGGGAATCGGGTGAGACGGTGATGACGATGATTCGCGCACAAATCAGATTGCATCGCCGCGATTATGCGATCGTCAAGCGAGAGGCGAAGGCTGCCAGCGTCTCCATTGCTGAATATATCCGCCGCGCCATTCGTATCTCGCTGCCGCCTCGGCGGGGCCGCCGTGGATGCATTTTGCCGGCTTAGCGAGTCCGAAAGTCCGCGTTCCAGCCAGGCGTTAGACGACATGGTGTATGGCGGAAGGGCCTGACTGGGAGGCGCCGCTTTTCTTACTGAGCCGCGACCGCGAGGGAGCGGTGCCTTTGCGTCATCAATGATTTTGAATCGCCGGCCGTGGTCGAAAACAACAACCACACGCCGGCCGCCGGCGACAAATGCACCGCGATCAACAAAGGACATCCCGGTAACAATTCGGTAACATTGGCCTAGTAGCTTAGGCTCATGACTACCCGATACCTCGCTACCGCGCTCATCGTCGCAGCCCTCACGGCCCGTGCTCAATCCCCCGCTGAGCTTCTGCAAAAAGGCATTTACACCCAGGAGACCGCCGGCGATCTCGACGGCGCCATCCAGATCTACCGCCGACTGCTGATCCCTTCTACCGGCGTGCCCCAACTAATCGCCGCCCAGGCGCAATATCAACTCGTGCTCTCCATGCTCCAGAAGGGCGACCGCGCCGCCGCCGCCCACGAACTCGACCTGCTCACGCGCAACTTCCCCGATCAGCAGGACCTCGTCGACAAAGCGCGCAAGCTGATTCCCGGCGCCGGATCACTCCTCGCCGAACCATGGATCGATGGCGAGGCCAGCCAGTTGAACATCAAACGCGGCGGAGAATTCACCGGCGAGTACCTCTACTTCACGGCCGAACCGTGGCGTCTTCGCTACGTTGACGGCAACCAACTCCCGCCCGGCGTACAGGCCGTCAAGCTCTCCTGGGAACTGAAAACCAAAACATCCGACCGCACCATCTCCGTTGTCGTCGATCGCGAGAACATGCGCCGCCTGGGAGTAGACCGCTTCGATACCGACGACGTACTCGGGGACGCCTCGGCGGTGCCTTTTATCGGCCCGCTCATCGATGCCGAACCGGCTGTCTTCCGCATGCGTTCGCTGCCGCTCTCGGCCGGATACAAGACAACTCTGACGATTTTGCCGTACCTGATTGGGCACGGGGTGCCGCACCCCGCCGAGATGACTGTCACCGCCGTCGAAACCGTCCAGACAGTCGCAGGCAAATTCAACTGCTACAAAGTTTCGTTCCCATCTCTCAGCCAGACTTTCTGGATAGGCGTCGATGGTGCGCGGCCCTTGGTGAAGTTTCAATCCGGTGATGTGAGCGCCGAGCTGGTCCATTTCTGGGGACCGGAAGTGCGCGACGATGCTCTGAGTTTTCTGAAAAAGGCAGGCTGGAAATTCCCCAACCCCAGCGACCCCTCGGTCTTCAGCACTCCCGACGACTTCCCGTACGGAAGGGTGCAGGTGTCCGCGGAAGTACGCTTGATTTACACCCCGCCATCGGAGCTCGATCAGGCCGCCCAGCGTGCCTGCAATGAGGAGGCCGCAAGCAACAAACGAGAGATCCTTCCCGGGAGCCTTCAGGTTCGCAGCATCGCCGGCCATCCCGTGGCGAGCTGTATCGTCACAGGAACGAACTTTCGGCAATTCCATGTCTGGGTGTTCAACAGCAGCATGATCGTGCACTTTACACCCTATGCCGACACGCCGACCGCGCGCTTCCGGTGGGTGTTCGAACCCCTCCTTGAAACCATCCGGCTTCCCAAGGATTGACGTGAAGCTCCCGGCACAATTCGGCGATGGCGGCCGCTGGCTGGTGGTGCTGTGTCTGCTCCTCGGCGTGCTCGCTCCCACGGCGTGCGTGCTCTGGTTCATGAATGAGGCGCTCTCCAGCCAGAAGGAGCTCACGCGCCGCCGCGCCGAACAGGCCTACCAATCGGAGCTCGATGCCGAGCGCAAGCTGTTTGCCGAGCGCTTCCGCGGATATTGGCGCGATCGCCTGAGCACGCTCGATCGTCAGGCCGAAGCCCTCCCCGCGCCGCGCGCTTTCGCGGACGCCATTCGTACCGCCGCCGATTCGCTGATCGTGCTCACAGCCGACGGTGCGCCTGCCTACCCGGCGCCGCTCGCGCCGCCCACCCGCGATATCGAACCATGGCCCGACGCGCAACGCCTGGAAACCAGCCTGGCAACGCTCGACGAAGCCGCCGCGGCATATGCGCGCATCGCTGCAGCCGAGCCCCATGCCGATCTCGCCGCTCGCGCCGTGCAGGCCGAGATCCGCTGCCTGGCGCGGGCGGGCAAAAAGGCCGACGCCCTAAAGGTGATCGAAGCGCAATTTCGCGCGGGCCGTCTCGCCGGTGCGGCCGATTCGCAGGGCCGCCTGATCGCCGCCGACGCGTGGCTGCTCGCCTGGCAGATCGCGCCGCAAGCCGCGAATCCGCTGCCCGCCATACTCGCCGATTACGCCAACGGCATGCCTTCGGCGCAGCGCCTGTTCCTCATGAACGAACTGCACACGCCCTTTCCCACCCTGGCCGCCGAAGATCTGGCGGCGCGATTCCTCGAAAGCCAGAGCACCAGTCGCGACGACCCCACGCTCCGCGCCACCACCCTTCCCGGCGTCTGGCGCGCCAGCGGCGCCCGCGCGATCGCCCTCTACCGCACCGATACCGTCCTCGCCGCGGCGCGCCGGCTCACCGATGCGTCGAACGCGCAGGCTTCCCTGCTCCCTGGCACATCGCCCGGCCAGGCGCCCGAGTGGCAAATCGCCATCCCCCGCCCCGATGCCGCATCGGCAACTCCGGCCCGCGCGTTTCCCTACCTCTGGATCGGATTTCTGGCCATCGCCGTGGTAGCGGTTTCGTCGCTCATCGCGGGACAGGCGCTGCGCCGCCAGTGGCGCATCGCACGCCTCAAAATCGACCTCGTCGCCGCCGTCTCGCATGAGCTCAAAACGCCGATCTCGTCGGTGCGCCTGCTGGTGGATTCGCTGCTCGAAGAAGACCGGCCCGACGCCGCGAAAACGCGTGAATACCTGGAACTGATCGCCCGCGAAAACCTGCGCCTCAGCCGCGTCATCGACAACTTCCTCACTTTCTCGCGCCTGGAGCGCAACCGGCAGAAATTCGATTTCGAAGCCGCCCGTCCCGACCGCATCGTGCGCGATGCTCTCGAAGCCGCCGAAGAGCGCCTCGGCGCGGTGGCGCCGACGGTAATGAATCAATGCCACCTCGAAGTGAATGTCGCCGAGGGCCTCCCGCCGGTGCGCGCCGACGAAGATGCGCTCGTCACCGTGCTGCTGAATCTGCTCGACAATGCGTGGAAGTACACGCCCGGCGAAAAACGCATCGCCCTCCGCGCCTACCGCGCCCATGGCCGCGTGGTGTTCGCCGTCGAGGACAACGGCATCGGCATCGCCCCGCGCGAGCACCGCAAAATCTTCCGCCGCTTCTACCAGGTGGACCGCCGCCTGGCGCGCGAAACCGGCGGCTGCGGCCTCGGCCTCAGCATCGTCGAGTTCATTGTGCGCGCCCACGGCGGCTCCATCGACGTCAAGAGCCAGCCCGGCCGCGGCAGCACGTTCTCCGTGGCCATCCCGGAGGCATCGTGAGCGGACGCCGCATCTTGATTGTCGAAGACGAAAGCGCGCTCCTGCGCGGTCTCAGGGACATGTTCGTCTCGAAGGGCTACGAAGTTCTCACGGCCGCGGAAGGCGAAACCGGATTGAACCTTGCGCTTTCCGCCGCACCGGACTTGATGCTGCTCGACATCATGCTGCCCAAGGTCAGCGGTTACGACATCTGCCGCGCCGTCCGCGAGCACGCGCTCGATTACCCCATAGTCATGCTGACTGCCCGCGGACAGGAAGAAGACGTCGTGCTCGGCCTGAATCTCGGCGCTGACGATTACGTCACCAAGCCTTTCAAAATCCGCGAGCTCGTGGCGCGTGTCAACGCCTTTCTGCGCCGCCGCCAATCGGGCCAGGATTCCGTCACGCGCTTCGGAGAATTCGAACTCGACATCGCCGCCCACAAGCTCTTCCGCGCCGGAGTCGAAGTGGAACTCACCGCCAAGGAATTTCGCCTGCTCGCGCACTTCGCCGCAAGGCCGGGCAGAGCGCTTGCACGCAACGACATTCTGGACGCCGTGTGGGGCAATTCGGTGATGGTCACGCCGCGCAGCATCGACCGCTGCGTCACCACCCTGCGCGCCAAGATCGAGCCCGACCCCCACAATCCCACCTACATCCGGACCATCCGCGACATCGGCTACCGTTTCGAAACCGGCGACAATCCTTACTGAGCGCAACCACACTTTACTGAGCCGCGACCGCACCCGTTACTGAGCCGCGACCGCGAGGGAGCGGTGCTTTTTGGTAGTGCTCGTACCGATCGTTCTGGCGGCCGCGCAGAGACCCGCGCTCTTCCTGCTGATTCCCGCCGCCGCTATTCCGGCACGTAGGTTCGTAAGAAGCTTGCGCCCTCGCCGGTAACCACGGGCTGTGCGCCCTCTTCCGGCAGCAACCAGACGTCGCCCGGGCGCACCGCTTCGCCGCCGATCGCGCCCGCGCCCGCGATCGCGATCCAGAGCTGGCAATTCTCTCCGGACGGCGAAAATTCCTCGCCGGCTTCCAGCCGCACCCGTTCGGTAACGAAATGTCTCGACCAGACCAGCGTCTCGTGGCTCGCGCCAATCGGCACCGGCCGCGCTGCTCCCGGATGCACCGAGAGATCGGAAATCGGCACCGCCCGCTCGATGTGAATGGGCCGCGGCCGGCCATAATCCCAGAGCCGGTATGTGACGTCGGAGTTCTGCTGGATCTCGCACAGCACGATTCCGGCGCCGATGGCGTGCACCGTGTGCGCGGGCGTGAAATAGGTGTCGCCCGCCTTCACCGGAATCCAGTTCACCAGGTGCTCGATCTCGCCTGAGAGCGTCGCCTCGCGCAGGCGCTCGCGCGTGAGCGGCTCGCGGAATCCGAGCGCGATCGCGGCTCCCGGATCGGCCGCGAGAATGTGCCACATCTCGGTCTTGCCGCGCGGGCCATCTTCGCCATCGTCGGGATGCACCTGCACCGAAAGCCGCTCGGAAGTGAAAATCAGTTTCACCAGCAGCGGCAGTTCGCGATCGGTGAGATACCAGGCCTCGCCGATTTTCACGGCGGAATCGGGAAACCACGGCGCCAGATGAGTCCTGCCCCACACTTTCTCGCGCAGGGAGGGCTCGAGGCGAATGGGCCGGCTCATCGCTACGAGTTCTTCACCACGAACCGGTGCAGCCTCTCGAGACCGCGCTCCAGTTCCCGCATGGACGCGGCATAAGAAATCCGCACGTGGTGATTGGTGCCGAAAGCCTCGCCCGGCACGGCCGCCACGCGCTCGTCAGCCAGCAAGCGCTCGGCCAGTTGCGTCGTATTATTGATGCCGTTCTTGCCGATCACCACGCCCAGGTTGGGATAGATGTAGAACGCGCCGCGCGGCTCGGCGCACGTCACTCCCGGGATGGCGCGCAGCCGCTCGACCACGAAATCGCGCCGCTTGCGGTACTCCGCCAGCATCGCCGCCACGGAATCCTGCGGACCGCGCAGCGCTTCCACCGCCGCCTTCTGCGAGATCGACGTCGGGTTTGAGGTGGAGTGGCTCTGCAGCTTGGTCATGGCCGTCACGACCGGCGCGGGCGTGAGCGCGAATCCGATGCGCCAACCCGTCATGGAATAGGTCTTCGAAAGCGAACCGGCCACCAGCACGGTCTCCTTGGCGCCTGCCAGCGCGGCGATCGAATACGGCTCGCTATCGTACAGGAACTTGCAATAGCATTCGTCCGTCATCAGATAAATGCCGCGGTCGGAAGTAAGCCGGTAGATTTTTTCGAACTCCTCGCGATCCACCACCGCGCCGCTCGGGTTCGACGGCGAGTTGACGATCACCATGCGGGTGCGCGCGTTCAGGTGCGGCTCGATCATCGCCGCCGTCACCGCGAAACCCGTCTGCTCATCGGTATCCACGAAGACGCACTGGCCGCCGGCGTAGTTCACCACGTCCTTGTAGGTCACCCAATAGGGAACGGGAATCACCACTTCGTCGCCCGGATTGACCAGCGCCTGCGTGAGATTGAAGATCGCGTGCTTGCCGCCCACCGTGACGATGCATTCGGCGGGCGAGTAGGACGTGCCGAAATCCTGGGCATGCCGCTCGCAGATGGCGGTCTTCAGCTCCAGCGTTCCGGCGGCGTTGGTGTACTTGGTGAAATTCTGCTCGAGCGCGCGAATGGCTGCCTGCTTGATGTTGTCCGGCGTGGGAAAATCGGGCTCTCCTGCGCCGAAATCCACTACGTCTTCGCCTTGCGCGCGGAGTTTCTCGGCGTCGGCGGACACCTTCATGGTGGACGAGACGCTGATGGAAGAGATTCGTTCGGCGATTGGATTGGTGAGTGCTTGCATCGGGTCTGTGAACCTACCTCTCTCTATTCTGGCTGTATCCGGCCGCGCATCCGGGCTTCCACCGAAGGCGGCACGAGGCCGGAAATATTCCCTCCCAGCCGGTAAACCTCCTTCACCAGTCGCGAACTGATGAAGGAATACGCTTCATTCGACATCATGAACACAGTTTCGATCTCCGGGCGCAAACGGCGATTCATCAGGGCCATCTGCAACTCGTACTCGTAATCCGAAATCGCCCGGATGCCGCGCAACAACACCGTGGCCGCGCGCGCGGCGGCGTAATCCACCAGCAGGCCGTCGAAACTGTCCACCCGTACGTTGGGGTAAGGACGCACCACTTCGCGCAGCATGTCCATGCGCTCTTCGACGGAGAAGAGCGGCAGCTTGGAATCGTTGCGCAAAATCGCAACGATCAGAGTGTCGAACATCCGTGCGCCGCGCTGGACCAGGTCCAGATGCCCGTTGGTAATGGGATCAAACGACCCCGGGTAGATGGCAGTGACACTAGGGGGCTTCAGCGGCAACGGAGCGCTCTACTTTCTGGTAATGGAACTATTCTAGCGAATGCCGGGCCGGGAATGGGGACGCTATTGCCGGAGGCCGACGGTTTCCGTGCGCCCGGCGAGCGCTTTCACGGCGCCGCTGCCGCACAGCGCCACGCCGGTCTGCGTGAGCGCGTTGAGGAAATTGAAAAGCAGATGATAGAAAACCTGTTCGTTGAGCGGCTGTTTGCCGGGAAGCCGGAAGCTGGCGGGCAATTCCTTGGCGATGGAAATGCGCACTCCGTGCCGCACCACGCGGCCGCCGCGATCGTGCTTGTTGGCGAGCGAAATGGGCGTCTGCATCACCGCGCCGGTGCGGCCTTCCACGTAGAACTGGCAGCGCGAAAACCATCCCAGGTTGGCCGGATCGGCGGCGTCGAACAGGAGCAGCGGCGATTGCCGCTCGCGCGCGGTGAGATCCAGCTGGAGCACGCGCTGGCTATCCTTCGCCCGGGTGTCGAACCCCGCCTGGCGGGCGATGCTCGTCACCATGTCGGGCTGAAGTTCCAGGTAAATCAGTTTGTGGGGCCCGGCCTGGAGTACTTGCATGCGACATAGGTCATTGTAACGCACGCCCGAATGCGAACGCTGCCGGCGAGCCGCCGTTCACGCCGGCGTGGTTGACGTCGCAATTACTGAACGTCGTGGCGCGGCCGCGGACAGCCGCGATCGCGGCAAGCCAGACGAGACGGGCCGCATTTCCGCTAGTGGATCGGGTCGAGTGAAGGGGATTGCGCCCCGTCACCCTCCCACACCACCGGACGTGCGGTTTTCCGCATCCGGCGGTTGAAGCAAGCGTCCTAACATCCCGCCAGATCCGATGGCATCAGCCGGCTGAAAGCCGGCAGCAGGCACGATTGCCAGGCACGATTGCCTGCCCCACAAACTATTGTCCCGTGGCGGTGGATGGCGTAATCGTCGCTGGACTGCCGGTGGACTTCAGCTCTCGCTCGCGTTCCAGCACCGAGACACCCTTGGTCATCCAATCTTCCGCGGGCGCGCCCTTCAGATAGTGGTCGAACCAGGCGTTGATGCGGCGGTGGTAATCGATCTGGTTGGCCTTCTGCGCCACGGAGTGATTCTCGCCTTCGTAGACCAGCATGAGGCAAGGCTTGCCGGCGCGGCGCGCGGCATTGTAGAACTCGATGTCCTGGTGCCAGTCGGACGCGCCATCGTGGTCGCCCACTTCCATGAGGAGCGGCGCGGCGAGTTTGTTGGCCACGAACGTGGAGGAGTTCCTGATGTACGATTCCGGGTCCTCGTAGAGCGGCACCTGCATGCGCTCCTGTCCGACTTCGACGTGATTGGTTTCCGGGCCGCCAGTGTTCCAATAGATTTCTCCGACGCTCGAACTGAGATTGGTCAGCGCGCCGCCTACCACCCCCGCCGCGAAAAGGTCGCTGTGGGTCACGATAAACGTGGTCTCGTAGCCGCCCCACGAGTGGCCGGTGAGGCCGACGTGCTTGGCGTCGACCATGCCGCTTTCGAGCACCTTCTTCACGCCGGAAGTAACGCAATCGAGCGCGGAAATGCCGGGATTCCGCGGCTTGAATACGATATCGGGCCGGAAAACGAAGTAACCGTGCTGGGTCCAGACCGTGGCGTTGTAAGTGGCGCGCTCGGATGGCGCGGTCCAGTTATGCAACTGATTACTTTCGATCTCGTAGATCTGCACGATCATGGGGTACTGCTTGCCTTTTTCGTAATCGGCGGGGTAGTAAAGCGCGCCTTGCAGGCGATCGCCGTGCGAGTTCTTGAAGTCGATTAACTCGGCCTTGCCCCAGGAGTATTGGGAGGCAAATGGGTTCGTTTCGCTAATCGTCCGGACAGCTTTTAAGTCATTGCCGGCGAATAAGTTAGGCGATTCGTCCCAAGCCCCGGCCTGGTATGTGAAGGTGTCCGCATCCTTGGCCTTTTCCAGCCCCCGGACGGCCTTGTCTTCGTAAACCAGGCGGTCCACCTGGCCGTTCCGAAGCACGGAATAGCCGGTCTTCTTGGTCCAGCGGCCCTCCATGCTGAGATAGACAGGTTTATCGAGGTCGATGGCCTCGTTTCCGCCCGCGCCGCCCCGGCCGCCGCGTCCGCCACGACCTCCCGCGCCGGCGGGAGCAATATTGACATAGCGATAGCGGATATCTTCAGCGGCGCCGTCGGTAAGTCGCCGGGGCTTGGCCGATCCATCGGCTGAAATCTCCCAGAGGTCGTTGGTATCGTAGACGATGACGCTGCGGTCGCCTTTGGTCCAGCCGGCAACGCCGTAGGCCGGCTTCTGGCTTACCGGATAGTCGTTTTCTTTATTAGTAAGTGCGATCTTAGAGTCTTTGGTAATGTTTCGGCTCGTCCCGGAGTCGAGATCGTAGACCCAGAAATCGCCTTCGCGGAAATTCATGGCGTAGCGGCCGCCGGGACTGAATTCCACCGGCGGAATGAGGTGCTTGGCCACCTCGGCGCGGACGCCGGAATCGAGATCGATCTTGTAGACGTCGGCGAAATTGCGGCCGAACATGCCGTCATTCTCGTAAGGAACGCTATCTAGCGCGAGGGCGCGCGATCCGGTGTGCGGAAGGCGTACGTCTTCCTTCACGTTGGTGGTGAGTTCCACCAGTTTGCCGCTCGCGAGGTGCCATGCCGCGGGAGCGCTGCGGTCGCGATCGCGCGCGGCGGTGAGTTTCTGCTCGCTGATGACGTTCACGTCCTGCCAGTGCCAGACTTCGACCGTCGCGGGATCGTCATCGGACTTCTTGACCACGATCTTTTTGGGCCAGGGGGCGACGCCCAGGTAAACGGTCGAGCCATCTTCGGACCATTGCGGCGCGCGCGCGGTGACGATGCGCTGCGGGGCATCCACTTTCACGGTCAGCTTGTCGCCCAGATTCCTCCAGGCGAGCGCAACGTAACTCTCGCCTTCGTAATCGCCGTTCTTGACGGAGCGGAGAGCGGCCAGATCGCTCGATTCCTTGCGCCAGGTGAGCGCGGTGAAAAGCGCGGGACCGTTATCGAGCACGCGGAGCGAGCCGGCGTGCGGATCGTAGACCTGGAGCGCATTGCCCGTGCGGCCTTCCACCACGATGCTCATAGCGAGGTTCGAGCCCTTGTCCTGCCAAGCGAAGCTGGTGACGTCGCCGAAAGTAGCGTCGACGCCGGTCGAGAGATTGCGCACTAGCAGAACCGCGCCCGCCGGGTCGCGCTCGGGTTCGGCATCGCCGCCACCGCCGCCGCGGCCTCCACGTCCGCCGCGCCCGGTACCCGTACCGGCGTTACCGGCTGATTCGGCCGGAGTGGGAGGATACTTGCGGAACGCCAGGTAAGGGCCGTCGCCGGCGAAGGCGAACGACTGGACGTCATCGACCGTGGTCACGGCGCTGCTCGCGAGTTCCACGGTCGCGAGCTTGGTCTGGACGGGCTTGCGCGCCTTGCGCAGTTTCTCCTGTTCGGCCTCGGAAACGGTGGCGGAGCAGGCCAGCCATCGCGAATCGGAAGAGAAGGCCGCAGCGGAACAGAACGCCACTTCCTGCGTCTTTCCGCCGGCAACGGGCGCGATGCGCAATTCGCCATCGCCCGACGTGCGGCGGATTTCGTAGGCCAGCCATTTGCCATCGGGCGAGAGCGTGCCGGCGCCGAGGGTTTCCCACTTGCCATAGTCCGCCGGAAGCAGGGTGGGCTTGGTTTGCGCGAGCGCGGAGGCCGCGAGAGCGAGCAAGAACAGCGTGCGGTGCATCATGGCAGACGATTGTATCGCAGGGCACCGCTCCCTTGCGGTCGCGGCTCAGTAAGGGTCGCGGCTCAGTAAGGGTCG
>Ga0181538_10001000_pt1 | contig 32850 bp, 34 predicted proteins | sample PEATcosm2014_Bin_40_FD_119773 | JGI IMG/M metagenome (GOLD analysis project Ga0181538, IMG submission 119773) | Peatland microbial communities from MTU Mesocosm Facility, Houghton, MI, USA - PEATcosm2014_Bin23_30_metaG | ecosystem: Environmental > Terrestrial > Soil > Wetlands > Peat | place... | reverse complement strand
TTTGCCCTGGTAATGAGCCCCGTGAGTTACAGCCGGAAGACCGGCATGGCCATCGTATTGATCGGCACGAGCAAATTTAAGCACCAATCGCATCCGCGGTACGGGAACGTCAAGTACATACCGACCGGCATGATTGAACCAACGCGGGACAACCCTGTGGGGGAAGGCGTGCTGTTTTGCGATGCCGTCCGTCAGATTGACTGGCGGGAGCGTTCCGCCTCGTATGCGGGACATGCTCCGAGGGATTTTGTCGAAGATGCGCTGGACCGACTATTATCAGCCATGGAAGAGGATGTGGGCGAGTAGCTGCCGGTTAGGCATCGCCGGAAGGGCCATCGCATTGGGCGATGGCGTTCAAGGGTTCAAGGGTTGAAGGGTTCAAGGCAAGGGGAACGTATTTCCCTTGAACCTTTTAACCCTTGAACCCCGTCGCCAAATGCGATGGCCCTGCATCGCCGGGTGGCGTTTTGTCCGACCCGTTGACCCCCCGGTGATGTGTGGTATTCTTTGATCAGTTCATGGATGAACGCCCTTTGGTTGTATTGGACATGGAGGTCCGGGCTATGCATTTCTTTTCATTTGATCGCGGGATTATTGTTGCGCTTTGTTTTGTGCTTTGGATCGCGGCGGCCGGCCTGATTTGCTGGGCTTTGGTGCCGAGGCAATTGCCGGATGATTCGGCGCCGCTCGCCAGCCCGGCGGCGGTGGTCCATGCGCAGGCGGCCGGCGCGGCTACGCCACGGGGGCAGGTGTCGCTGGCGCAGCGGTAGAAAGAGGGGGCGGAGGCGGTGGGTGGATTCGTTGACATCGCGGGGGGTGGGGTCTAGCTTGAAGTGATGGTTCCGCTGACGCGACATGGGTGGCGGGAAATGCTGATCGGGTCGCTGGTGCTGGCGATCACGGCATGGGGGTTGAGGCTCGTTTTCTGGCCGCTGGCGCTGATTTGTGTCCCGGTGCTGATTTGGCTGTTCGCGTTTTTCAGGGACCCGGAGCGGAAAATTCCCGCCGAGCAGCGTGCGGTGGTGTCGCCGGCCGATGGGAAGGTCTCGGACGTCACCGAGGTCGAGCATGATGAGCTGATCGGCGGCCCGGCGGTGCGGGTGGGGATATTTCTGTCGGTGTTCAACGTACACGTCAATCGATCTCCCTGCGATGGGAAGGTGGTCTCCGTCTCCTACAAGAAGGGGAAGTTCATCAATGCGATGAATCACGGGGGCGCGTCGGAGCAGAACGAATCGAACACCATCGTGCTGGCCGAGCCGAGGGGCGGGAGAAACATCGTGGTAATCAAGCAGATCGTGGGGATGATCGCGCGGCGGATCGTGTGCACGGTCGCCAAGGACGAATTTGTGGAGCGCGGGGCGAGGATCGGGATGATCAAGTTTGGGAGCCGGACGGAATTGACGATCGCCAAGTGGCTTGAGCCGAAGATTGAGGTGGAGGTGGGTCAGAACGTGCGAGGAGCGGCGGACGTGATCGCGACGTTGGGCAACCCGATCCACACGGAGGAGGCGGCGGCGGGCGAGGAGTTGGAGCCGCTGGTGCCGCGGGAGACGCCGGCATGACCCGAATCGGCAAAAGGTTCTCCGAGGAGACGCTAGGGGAGAGTGCCGTGAAACGGCGTCGGCCGCGGCGTTCGCGGGAGCAGAGACGGCTGCGGCTGCGGCGGCACGGGCGGCGGGCGTACATCCGGTCAGTCTATTTCCTGCCGAGTCTGGCAACGTTGGGAAACGCCGTCTCCGGGTTCGGGGCGATTTACGTCGCCGCCATGGTGGCGCATGGCGGAGAGTTGCCGAAAGATCCGTGGGGAACCTTCTTCGTGAATCGGGGTTTCGCGGCGGCGGCGTATCTGATCTTTCTGGCCATGGCGTTCGATGCGCTGGACGGCCGGCTGGCGCGGTTCGCGCGGCATACCACGGATTTCGGCGGACAGCTCGACAGCCTGGCGGATGTCGTCAGCTTTGGACTGGCGCCGGCGTTCGTGGCGCTGCGGATGTTTCACCTGGATGGGCCGACCTGGGATTTGCCGCTCATGCGATTGGTGTGGGCGGTGGCGGCGCTGTACATGTGCTGCGCGGCGATCCGGCTGGCGAGATTCAACGTCAGCAACGAGCACGGTGAACAACATCATTTCAGCTTTCTCGGGCTGCCGTCGCCCGGAGCGGCGGGCGCGGTGGCGGGGCTGATCCTGATGGAGCAGGATTTGGCGCGGCAATCGCTGGCGTTTTTATCGCACGCATGTTTGGCCCTGTTGCCGTGCGTGGTCCTGGCCAGCGCATTGCTGATGGTCAGCCATCTGCGCTATCCGCATCTGGTGAATCGGTATCTGCGGGGCCGGCGGTCGATCGGCCGGCTGATCACCATGGTGGGGATTACGCTGCTGATGGTGATAGCGCATCAATACGTGGTGGGGATTGGGATGCTGGCGTACGCGGCGTGGGGGCCGGGGGCGTGGATGACCGTGAGGATTCGGCGGTGGATGAGGCCGCGTCCCGGCGCGCCGGGACGCGGCTAAACACGAGGGAATTGCATGAGTTCAAAAGTCGTTACGCGATTTGCGCCGTCGCCGACGGGGTATCTCCACGTTGGCGGGGCGAGAACGGCGCTGTTTAGCTGGCTATTGGCACGGCATGCGGGTGGGGAATTTTTGCTTCGCATTGAAGATACGGATTTGGCGCGCAGCACGGAGGAATCGGTCAAAAGCGTGCTCGAGGATTTGAGTTGGCTTGGGCTGAATTGGGATAACGGCGAACTGATGTATCAGTCGAGGCGGGTGGGGATTTATAACCGGCTGATCGAGGATTTGATTTCGCGCGGGCTGGCGTACAAGGCATACGAGACTCCGGAGGAATTGGACGGCCAGCGCAAGATCGCCGAGCGGGCCAAGCGGGCGTATATCTACAAGCGGCCGAATCTTTCCGAGGATCAGATTCGGAAATTCGAATCCGAGGGCCGGACGTCGGTGGTGCGGTTTGCGATGCCGGTGAAGGAATATCGGTTTGACGACGTGGTATTGGGGAAGGAGATCGTGCTGGCGGCGAGCCAGGTGCAGGATTTCGTGATCCGCAAGACGGATGGGATGCCGACGTATCATTTCGCGGTGGTGGTGGACGATGCGGAGATGGGGATCACGCACGTTCTGCGGGGACAGGAACATCTGCTCAATACGGTAAACCATATCGCGCTTCAGGTAGCGCTGGGATATCCGCGGCCAGTTTATGGGCATTTGCCGGTGATCCTGAACACCGACGGCAGCAAGATGGGCAAGCGGGACCGGGACAAGAAAATTCGGCATCAGGCGAATCTGTGGCTGAGGAATAGAAGCGGCGAATCGGTCGGCATACCGGCCGAGCGGGCCGCGTGGTGGCTCGCGGATGATGGGCGTCAGTTGGAGTTGGAAGAGCAGGCGAAAGTCATGCGGGCCATCGGATTGAGCGAGCGCGATTTGCCGGAGGTGCTGGTTCACGATTTCCGGGCCAACGGGTATTTGCCGGAAGTGATGCTGAATTTTCTGGCGCTGTTGGGGTGGAGTCCCGGCGGGGACAAGGAGCGGATGAGCGTCAAGGAGATGGTGGAATTGTTCTCGCTGGATGGGATCGGGAAAGCGAACGCCAAGTTCAACCGTGAGAAATTGCTGGCGTTCAACACGGAGGCGTGCGCGGGGGCGTCGGAGGCGCGGTTGCTCGCGGCGATGCGGGATTTTCTGAGCGTCAACCCGCATTCGCCGATGAATCGGGCGACGGATGAGGAATTGAATCGCGTGCTGAAAATGAACGCGGGAATGAGGATTCTGCGCGACGTGGAGGAGAAGAGCAGGTTTTTGTTCGAGGCGGATGAGGAAATCGAATACCAGAAGGAAGCGGTGGAGAAGGTGTTGCGGAAGAACGATTGGGAAGGCTTTAAGCCTCTGCGTGACATTCGTGAGAAATTACCGTCGCTTCCCGAATGGACTTCGCAAAAGCTGGAAGAACTGGTCAAGTCCTATAGCGTTATGACGGCGATGCCCTTGGGCAAGGTGGCGCAGCCGATTCGCGTGGCGGTGAGCGGGACAATGGTGAGTCCGCCGATTTTTGAGACGCTGGTGTTTTTGGGAAAGGAGAAAGCTCTGCGGCGGATTGACAGGTGCTTGGAAATGGAAGGACCCGCCGACTGAAGTCGGCTGGCCGCGTGGGGCGCGTCATTGGCGGCGGGTCATGGCGCGGCGGAGCTCGCGAGCCTGTTCCTTTTCGCGGATGGCGGCGCGTTTGTCGTGGCGTTGTTTGCCGCGGGCGACGCCGAGTTCGAGCTTGGCGCGGCCGTCCTTGAAATAGATGGCCAGGGGAATCAGCGTGGCGCCGCTTTGTTCGCTCTCGGCTTCGAGGCGGCGGAGTTCGCGTTTGTGGACGAGGAGCTTTCGCTCGCGGAGCGGGTCGTGGGCGATGGCGGCTTTTTCGTAGGGGTCGATGTGGCAGCCGTGGAGGATCAGTTCGCCGCGTTCGATGCGGGCGAAGGATTCGGCGAGTTGGCAGCGTCCCAGGCGGAGGGATTTGACCTCGCTGCCGAGCAGGGCCAGGCCGCATTCGATCTTGGCGGTGATGAAATAATTGTGCAGGGCGCGGCGGTTGGCGATGCGCGGGGAGAAGTTCTGCGGGGCGTGGTCTTTCATCGGATGGCCATTGTACTGCGCATTTCCTTGACGGGAGCGTGCGGGGATTTAAGATTCGTGGGCTACGCCTGCGGCTGTGGCGAAATTGGCAGACGCGCAAGATTCAGGTTCTTGTGGGGCAACCCGTGCTGGTTCAACTCCAGTCAGCCGCATTGATTTGCAGGGCGCGGCCGTATTTTGTGGCACGACGGAAGAACCCCCACCCCAGCCCTCCCCCTGAGTACATGGGGAGGGGAAAGAGTGGGAGCAGCTTGCCACAAAATGTGGGCACGCCCGATTTGCCTTCCGCATTGCTTCTGAGGGGCGATCGCTTACCATCCAAATCCCATGAGTGAACAGAGCGGCACGGCGCAAATGGACTCGACGGAAGATCCCGCCCAGGCGGAAGACAAGACCAACGTCAAGGAAACCATTGAATCGATCCTGGTGGCGTTCATCCTGGCGTTCATCTTCAGGGCGTTCGTGGTGGAAGCGTTCGTGATTCCGACGGGATCGATGGCGCCGACGCTGCTGGGGGCGCACCTGCGGTATCAATGTCCGGATTGCGGATGGACGTTCACGGTGAATTATTCGGCGAGGAGCCAATCGGAGGACGAGGAGATGCGGACGCCGCCGGATGCGTTTCCGGCCACGGACATCTATTGCCCGAACTGCGGCCGTTTCATCGCCCCGACGGCTCGGTTGGGGCCGAAAGGGGAGTTGCTAAACCCGCAGGACGAAACGCCGGTGAATTACGGGGATCGGATCCTGGTGCTGAAATACATTTACCTGCTGCATCCTCCGCGGCGATGGGACGTGGTGGTGTTCAAAAGTCCGGACGATCCGAAGACGACGCACTATCAGCAGAATTTCATCAAGCGGCTGGTGGGCTTGCCGGGGGAGGAGCTGATGGTGCTGGATGGGGACATTTACAAATGGAACGCATCGGCAGGCAAATGGGAGGTCCTAAAGAAGTCCAGGGAAGCGCAGGAGGCGTTGTGGCGGCTGGTATATGACAACGATTTTCATCCGCACGCGGTTCAGCGCGACGTCCAGCCGCAATGGGTGCAGCCCTGGAAGCCGGACGGCGCCGGATGGGACGTATCCAAGGGCCGGCAGTTTGAATTCGACAATGCCGATGGAAATGGAACGCTGCGTTTCGACCCCAACGCCAACAGCACGACGCAGACACTGACGGATTACCTTGTTTACGACACCGGCGCGCCCGGCATGATTCGCCGGCCGGGGGCGATCGGATCGCCCGACGATGAAAACGCCAATCCGGTCTCCGATTTGAAGCTGACGGCGTATTACAGCCGGATCAGCGGAAACGGGGCGCTTCGGATGACGCTGTCGCGGTTTGAGGACGTGGATCACACGTTTACCGCGGAGTTCACGCCCGATACGGTGCGGCTGATTCATCGAAGCGGTTGGGGGGAAATCACGACCTGGCAAAAGCCGCTTTCGGAACTGGGAATCCGGGGTGATCGGCCGATCAACGTCGAATTCGCGAACGTGGATTACCGGGTCACGTTGCGGTTAAACGGGCGGGAGGCTTTCGATCCGATGGATTATGAGCCGAACGTTCGCTGGCTCATCGATCAATACAACAATCGGGCTCACGTGCGCGGCAAACCGGGTGCGGCGCAGATTGAGGCCCAGAGCCAGAAATGCACGCTGGATCACGTGGCGTTGTGGCGGGACGTCTATTACACCAACCGAAGCAGTGGGATTCGCACCGCAACGCCGGATAATCCGGTACACCTGGGCAAGGGCGAGTATTTTGTGATGGGAGACAACTCGGCAATAAGCAAGGATGCGCGATATTGGGATGCTCCGATCAATTTACCGAACGAGGGGCTGGACAACATGGCGGAGGGCCGGGTTCCGGAACAGTTTTTGCTGGGGAAAGCGGTGTTTGTGTATTGGCCGGCGGGGTTCAGGATATACGGCCACATGGGGATCATTCCGGATTTTGGGGACATGCGTTGGATTCATTGAGCCGATGAAAAAGGGTGTTTCGGCGTGACGGCGCGGGTAGAATGCTTTAGCGAACCCGCGGTGTTGCGCACCGCCGCTGAAGGCTGAATATGGATTACCGCCCCACCATAGGAATCACGATGGGCGAGCCTGCCGGCATCGGGCCGGAGGTGATCGTCAAGGCGTTGTCCGATCCCGTCTTGCGGCATAAGGCGCATTTCATCATTTACGGGATGAACGAGTTGCTGCACTACGCGGCGGACATCGCCGAGTTTGACGTGTTCTGGTGGCGCGACCAGTACAACGGCGGCCGGCTGCGGAACTACCCGCACGACGTGGTGGTGGTGGATTACGATCAATATTCAATGCTGGGGACGGCCATCCGGGCGCCGAGCAAAATGGGTGGCGAGGCGTCGATGCGGTTTTGCCTGGACGCCATCGACGCGGCCAACCGCAAACTCATCGACGGGATCGTGACGGCCCCGATCGCCAAGCAGAGTTGGAAGCTGGCGGGGTATCATTTTCCAGGGCATACGGAATTGTTCGCCCAACGGACCGGCTCGCGGCGGTTTGCGATGATGTTCACGGGGGGGCCGCTGAAGGTGGTGCTGGCGACGGTACACATTCCGCTGATGGGATTGTGGGGCAAGCTGAACATCGGGGCGGTTTTCCAGCCGATCGAATTGGTGCACCAAGCCCTGGTGGAATGGTTCGACATTCCAAAACCGCGCATCGCGGTGTGCGGGCTGAACCCCCATGCGAGCGAAAACGGACAGTTCGGCGATGAGGAAGAGCGGATCATCGAGCCGGCAATCCTGATGGCCAAGGACCAGGGAGTGGACGTGAGCGGGCCGTATCCGCCGGATACGATTTTTATGCGGGCCCGCGACGGATATTTCGACGCGGTGGTGGCGATGTATCACGATCAGGGCCTGATTCCGGTGAAGCTGCTGGCGTTCGATCAGGCGGTGAACGTGACTTTGGGCTTGCCAATCATCCGCACCAGCCCGGATCACGGGACGGCGTTCGACATCGTGGGACGGAACCGGGCGAATCCGGGAAGCATGCGCGCGGCGATCGAATTGGCGATCGATCTGGCGGTGAAAAAGCATCAGCGGTCGCTGAATCCTGGGCTTGTGCGGAGTCAGGGGAAGAGGTGAGGGTCTGCCAATTCTCCCGGGAGCAAAGACGATTGAACCGCCATGACGCCAAGACGCCAAGGTAAAATCATGTCAAGGCGCAATTCCTACCTTGGCGTCTTGGCGTCATGGCGGTTCAATTTCTGCTCTCCCGGAAATTTTGGCACACCCAGAGGTGAAGACGGGGAGGGGGTCCGTTGACAAGGCGGGCGGGTGTCCAGTACCGTTCCGCACGGCCATGCGCCCAAGACGGATGGCCGCCCGATGACCAACGTCGCAAGCAAACCCAAGGCTTACCTCAAAGTCCGGCAAAAAACCGTCCGCGCGGCCATGAACAAGCTGAACCTGGACGGTTTACTGCTGACGTTATCGGCTGATCTGGCGTATCTTACGAATTTCACGGGGGAGGATTCGATCGGTCTGGTCACGGCCGACGACATCCGGCTGGTGACGGACTTTCGGTACAAGGAACAGGCGGAGATTGAAGCGGGCTGGCTGAGGGTCGTTCTCCGCGAAGGGAAGATGGACACGGCATTGGCCCAGACGATTCTGGGCGCGAAAGTGAAACGGGTGGGTTTCGAGGCCAATCGAGCCACGTTCGGGCAGATTCACGCGTTGGACGCGGAGATCAAGAAGAAGGCGGGCAAGGAAGCGGTAGAGCTGGTGCCGCTGGAGGACGTGCTGGTCAATATCCGGAAGGTAAAGGACGATCAGGAGATCGGGCTGATCCGCAAGTCGGCGGCGATCGCGGAAGAGGCGTTCACCGCGGTGCGCGAGGCGATCGAGGTTGGACAGTCGGAGAATTACCTGGCGGGGCTGCTGGTGCTTGAGCTTCGCAGCCGGGGGGCGAGCGATGCGAGCTTTCCGGTGATCGTGGGGGCGGGCGCGAACAGCAGTTTGCCGCATTACCGGCCGGGGGATGCGCTGGTTCACAACGACCAGCCATTGCTTTTCGACTGGGGCGCGCTTTATGAGGGGTATTGCAGCGACATCACGCGGACGCTGATGTTGGGTCGGGTGGATGCGAAGATCAAACAGATTTACAAGATCGTGCTGGAGGCGCAGCAGGCGGCGATCGCGTTCCTGCGGCCGGGGGTTACGACGCAACAAACAGACCGTGTGGCACGGGACTTGATTGACAAGGCTGGATATAAAGCTCAATTTGGCCATGGGTTAGGGCACGGGATCGGACGGGAGATTCACGAATTACCGACGATGCGGCGAATCGGCGGGGACGAAGAGCTTCAGCCGGGTATGATCGTTACGGTTGAACCGGGCATTTATCTGCCCGGCGAAGGGGGCGTGCGAATTGAGGATGACGTGCTGATCACCCACAGTGGATGCGAAGTGTTGACGACGCTGGACAAGACTTTTGAGGGCTGCCACATTGAGTGAAAAGAGCCAATCGAAGAAGAAGGCCACGGCGCCCGCGCTGAAGACGACGGGGCCGATGGACGTTGCGCTGCTGGAGCGGATCGTGAAGCTGATGGAGGCCAACGATCTGAACATGATTGAGCTTCGAGACGGGGATCGGCGCGTGCTGATGAGGCGTGGACCGGCGGCGCCGGTGGCGATGCCGATACAGATCGCGGCGCCGGTTGGAGGCGCTGCCCCCCTGCCGCAATCGGCGGGGAACGGCGTCGTGGAGGAGAAGCTTCACGAAATCAAGAGCCCGATGGTTGGGACGTTCTATTCGGCGCCGAGTCCGGATGCCAAGCCGTTCGTGACGGTCGGGTCGGCCGTGTCGGAAGAGACCGACGTGTGCGTGATCGAGGCGATGAAGGTATTCAACAACGTCAAGGCGGAGTGCAAGGGGACGATCGCCAGGATTCTGGTGAACAACGGCCAGGCGGTGGAGTTCAATCAGGTCCTTTTTCTTGTAAGGCCGTGAGGCGGGGCGGAAGTGCAAGTTGGGAGTGCAAGTGCAAGTTGGAAGTACAAGTGCAAGTTGGTAGTGCAAGTTGGAAGAAGGGAGAGGTTGTGGCAAATAGCTACCGTGAACTGATTGTCTGGCAAAAGGGCATGGACCTCGTGGTGGAAGTTTATCGGATTACACAAAGGTTCCCCGCTTGCGAGCAGTTTGGGCTGGTCAATCAGTTACGGCGCTCGGCGGTGTCGGTACCGTCCAATTTCGCCGAAGGCCAGGGACGACGACAAAGAAAACAATTTGCGCAATATTTGCGAATATCGCGAGGATCGCTTCAGGAAATGGAAACCCAATTGCAGATTGCCGGAAGGTTGGGCTACCTCGATACAGGAGCAATGGGCAGAGCATCGCTCTTGTACGAAGAAATCGGGCGTCTCCTGGCAGGACTGTTGCGTTCAGTAGAAAAAGGCCCGATCAACAACTAACTTGCACTTGTAACTTGTACTTGCACTTGCAACTTCTACTTCTCCAATGTTTTCCAAGATTCTGATAGCCAATCGCGGGGAGATCGCCTTGCGGATCATCCGCGCCTGCCGGGAAATGGGAGTGCAGACGGCGGTGGTCTATTCGACGGCGGACAAGGAGGCGGCGTATCTGAAGCTGGCGGACCAGGCGATCTGCATCGGCGACGCCCCGCCGGCGGAAAGCTATCTCAATATCCCGCGAATCATCTCGGCGGCGGAAATCGCGGACGTGCAGGCGATCCATCCCGGTTACGGGTTCCTGGCGGAGAACGACCACTTCGCGGAGATTTGCCGAAGCTGCAAGATCGAATTCATCGGCCCGCCGGTGTCGGCGATGGCGGCGGTGGGCGACAAGGTCGCGTGCAAGAAGCTGGCCCGCAAGGCCAAGGTGCCGACCGTGCCGGGGAGCGACGGGGCCGTTGACGACGAGAAATCGGCGTTGAAGGTGGCGGGGCAGATCGGGTATCCGATCATCATCAAGGCAGCGGCGGGCGGAGGCGGACGGGGAATGCGCGTGGCGCATAACGACGTCTCCCTCCGCGGCGGGCTTAAACAGGCGCAGGCCGAGGCCGAAAACGCATTCAAGGATTCCACGGTTTACATCGAGAAATACGTGGAATTCGGCCGGCACGTCGAGGTGCAAATCCTCGCCGACCATCACGGCAATACCCTGCATCTGTGGGAGCGCGATTGCTCGATGCAACGGCGGCATCAGAAGCTGCTGGAAGAATCGCCCAGCCCGACGATCAAGGAGGACGTTCGGGAAAAGCTGTGCGAGTCGGCCGTGCGATTGATGAAAGCCGCGGGATACGTCAACGCGGGAACGGTGGAATTCCTGGTCGATGAAGAGCAGCATTTTTATCTGCTGGAGGTGAATGCCCGAATCCAGGTGGAACATCCGGTGACGGAACAGATCACCGGGATCGATCTGATCAAGGAGCAGATTCGCATCGCCGCGGGGTTGCCGGTGAGCGTGAAACAGAAAGACGTCCAGCGGATGGGCCATGCCATCGAGTGCCGGATCAACGCCGAGGACCCGCAGCGGAATTTCGCGCCGTCGCCGGGAGTGATCGAAGAGCTGCGTGTTCCCGGCGGCCCGGGCGTGCGGATCGACAGCCACGTCTATGCCGGCTACCGCATCCCGCCGAATTACGACAGCATGATCGGCAAACTGATCGTGCACCGCCCCACCCGTGCGCAGGCCATCGCCACCATGAGGCGGGCGCTGGGCGAATTTCACGTTTCGCCGGTGAAGACGACGATCCCGCTGCTGTTGCAGATCATGCACAACCAGAATTTCGCCCGCGGGGAAGTGGATACGGGGTTCGTGGAGCGGGAACTGCTGGGAAGATGAAAGCAATTGAGAATGGATAGTGGATAATTGACAATTATCAATTATCCACTGTCAATTATGCATGATCCGTGTCCATCGGTCTTCATCTGACTTCGGCGAGCTCAGTCGAGCCGTGGCAATCACGCATATCTCCGCCTCATTCGCGGCGAGTCCGCATTTTTTCGCCCGAATGGACATCGCAAAACTACGATTGCAGAATTGACCCGGTTCGGCATTGACAAAACCCCCGTTTTCGACAGCGCCGCGGGGGGTTTCGTCTACGTCTACGGGGGGACCCACTTGAAAAAGCGGCGGTCGGCCATTTTGTCGCCGATTGAAGAGGAATTGAAACCACGGATTTCACGGATACCGCGGATGAGAAAATGGGATGAGCTTTTTCCGTCCGTGCTGCAATCCATCAAAATCTTCGCGCGCTGCGCAAATTTGCGGCTCGGATGATTCACCGCGAAGTGCGCCAAGAGCGCGAAGAATCAATGCGGAGAAGAAGTTATGCCCAAGTGGGTTCAACTGACTTTCCTTCTTCCTTCGCAATGCTAACCATCAGGATTTGCGCGATTCGCAAAGAATTTGTGAACCACGGATTACACGGATTGCACGGATAATTTCTTCTCCCATCCGTGCCTATCAGTGTAATCCGTGGTTCAATCGGTTTTTTGGGTTGTGGCTATGCCGCGCTGGGCCATCCGCGTAATCCGTGGCAAGTCCGAATTTATCGGGCGAATGGCCATCCTAAGGCTACGGTTGAACATTGCCTGTTGGGACGGTGGTTACAAAACCCCCGTTTTCGACAGCGCCGCGGGGGGTTTTGTCTACGTCTACGGGGGGACCCACTTGAATAAGCGGCGGTCGGCCACGCTGCGCGAGAAAATTGAACAGTACATAGTGGAAAGTAGAGCGGACAAAGTGGACTCCTCTATATTCTTAGCCGGAAGGTGAAGGTTTTGGACGTGTTTTTGTTTCGCCGCGGGGAAAAAATAAAAAAACTGAAGGCACACGACGCTTCGTGCTGTAGGGCGTGGCCCGTTCATTCGTTCCAGAGTTATCACAATATTTTTGTTGACGACCGCCGAACCGGAAAAAGCCGGTTTCCAGCGAACTGAGGCATCCGCGCGTCCAGCGGTGTAGGCTGAATAGCCGACAAACGAATACCTAACGGCCAAATAATCGAGTTGTGACGACCCCCTCTGCGTGCTATAAGACTACATTAGACGTTTTTGGGTTGCCTCATGTCGTATTTGGCGAGTCATCCGGGAAAGGAGTGGAGTTGCTCGGCAGAGGGAAGTTCAGGCTGCGGGCGGTGACGGGAAGCGACGGCTGGAGGCAAACGTCCTGATCAATTCGTTTCGGATCAAGAGGCGCGTTCGCGCCGATTGAGGTTCTCTGCCAAGCGGAGGCAGAGGAGGGTCCCCATCACGTTGATGGGCAGACGGTGTGTTGGGGACACACGGCGAAGGAGGAGAATCATGCAAGCAGTCAAGCAGTAAAGGCTCGCAGTTCCCTTCGTCAGTTTTAGTTCTTTTTAATTGCGAAAGAAGCGGCGCGCAGACGGTCTAAGTGTATCTGCCGCCGGAGATAGTCATGTTTTATCTACGAACTGGTGTGCGACGTGGATGGGACGCGCCATTCGGTTCAATTCACACTTTCCCATTCCAAAGGAGATGTAGTCATGCTGAGTAAACGATTTTCTATTGCGTTCGTGGGTGTTGCGGCGGCACTCTCTGGGTTGGCGGAAAGGGGCTTTCCGACCAGGAAATTACGCGCCCGGCAGGATGAGCCCGAGCAAAGGAGTTCTAGCACGGTAAAATTCTTGGCGATATCCTCCTTCTGGTCTTGTGTGGTGGTTCTCCTTTCGTTCGCCGGTGCCTCGGGGGCACCGCTTATTTCCAATGGAGATTTTGAATCGCCTTCTATTGGGGGAGGATCGGTTGCCGGGGTCTCCCCAACATCCTGGTCCTGCACACTTAACAATTACAATGCCGGCGGGGCTTTCCTTGTGAATGCGTCTGGCGGAGCATTTTGGGGCGTAACTGGGGGCGGAGCCGATTATTTTCCGGCAGCAGTGGAAGGGCAGCAATATCTCGCTATCGGAAATCATGCGGCTTCCGTTGTTTCACAGAGCTTCATTATCTCTGAACCAGCAATGTATGTGTTGTCTTGGTATGACAGCAGCTATTATTCAGGTGGCGTGGCATGTGCGCCCTACGAGGTAGCGATTACCGATTCATCTTCGACGACCATCGGATCTGTCTCTCTTGCGCCCAGCCAGACGGATGTTTGGGAACCTGAGACCATGACAGTCAATCTTACCGAGGGGACCTACACACTTGACTTCACCCCGACAGGTTACTCTTCCCAAACCTGTCCTCTCATCGACTCCGTTTCTCTGGAGGCAGTACCCGAGCCGGCGACGTCGGGGCTGCTGACGGCGGGCGCCGCAGGATTCCTCATGCGCCGCTCCCGCCGGAGAGCGGCATAAGGCTTAGGCAGCGGTAGCGCGAAGCTCCGTTGCCGGCCGACGGGCCGCAGGCAAGGCAAGGAGCCGTGCAAGAACAATTTCGCAGAATAACCCCCACCCTTGCCCTCCCCCTGAGTACATGGGGGGGGGAAAATGCGGAGTTGTGGTTGCACAGCTTGTAAGGATATCCGCTCGGCGAAGGGATGCGGTGGCGGAGATTTGGCTAGCGTCACCGCGAGGACCGAGGGGAAAAATTTCTCGCGTCAGAGTTCGCGCGTGGGTGGCCGGCACTTCTCTTTTCCCGCCGAGCAAGCTCGGCGGGCTTTGGAAAAAACGGCGTCCCTCCTTGTTTGAGGCGAAAAGATGAACGGAAGACACAAACCAAGAAGGGACACCTGACACTTATAGAGTAGAAGTCTCCGCATGGGAGTTGCCGGGGAAAGGCGAAAGACGACAATTGGCGGTGTGGGGGTTTTTGGCAACATTTGGATGGAGGCGAACGATGTTCAGGAATTACTTGCGGACGGCTGTGGCGGTGGCCGGATTGAGCGTGGGATTGGCGGCGACGCCGGGATGCCTGGTCACGGGTCATTCGGATACCACGTACACGGGAACCAATGTGTCGCAGAGCACGTTCGCGCAAATCAAGCCGGGCAGCACAACGATCGGCTGGGTGCATGCCACGCTCGGCGAGCCGAATAACAAGACCAAGGACGGCGACGACGAGGTGTGGAAATACGTGTATACGGAACACACCGACTCGAGCGGCGCGGTATTCCTGATCTTCGGCGGGTCCAGTTCCAGCGAGAAGACCAACACCGTGTTCATCGAATTCAAGGATGGGGTCGTCATCAATAAATGGCGGGGATGAGATTAAGCAGACTGCGGTCGCTTTGAATCCCGTTGTTGAATGCGATTATCATTTTTGTCAGAAGCCTGCACTTCCGGTAGAAACGAAGTACGAGCCTGTCTTCTTTTGGGCGCGTCGGCCACCTTAACACGTTTTTCTCGGAGGAATTCATCATGCGTCGACATATGGGTCTTTTCCTATCGCTGCCCATACTGATTCTTCCGATTTTAGTTGGCTGTACCTCTACCAAAGACATGGCGTTGAACCCTGATATAAAGTCGCTCGATACTCAGAAGAAGTCCATCGCGATTTTCACCCTGACCGTAAGGAACGATTTCAAACCCGACTACGGGTTGGCACCGTGCAATATCTTGGTGAAGCCGAGCGCGGGCAGTGGTACATGGTTTACGCTAGCAGGCGACTGGCAAGGAAATGGCGCTCATCCGGGTTGGTACAACTGGAAGGGTACGATTGACTTCCCAGTAAGCCTCGGATTGGACCCGGGTAAGTATGTGATTAGCAATGTTGTGGCAGGTGGCAGCGCTGTGATACTTAACTGGCACTCTAGTTTCCCACTCAACGCGGAATTTGATCTACCGCCCAGATCGGTCGTCTATCTTGGGCACATGGTCATGGCCAATCGCGAACGCAAAGACGACGAGCCGCGATCAGGCCCCGTAATTGGACCAGATTTGGTTCTGGGATTAATTCCGGCATTCGTTGAACAAGGCGTGTCGGGCATGTCCGGAGGTACGATGGACATTTCCATTACCGATCAAAGCAGCGAAGATATACCGAAGTTCCTGGCGAAATGCCCGTGTCTGCAGGCCATGGCGATCAAAACGGCGATCGCGACGAAGCAGTGACGTCGGAAGGGTCCGGGAGGACAGAAGTGGTCTGCTCACGTTGGCGATGGCCTTCCGCGATGAAGGGAAAGAGGATTCGCCGCGAGCTTGAAACCCCGGCCCACTGTGACCGCCGGAACGTGAGGTTGCCGCGGCAATTGTGCAAGCGATGCGGCGACATTCTGCCGCAAACTGGAGGGTTCTGTCCGCTGTCGCTATTCCAACTGAGTTACTTCGCTCCTGGAAATTCGCCTAGTGGCCCGTGACAATTGAAATACGGTTTCTGATCGGTTGAGATAGACGGTGTTGCGGCGATGGATCGCCGCCATGTGGGCGTTACACGGGAGGCAAGTCATGGATGACCTATCGCGGTTTTGTTGCCAAAACCCGCATTGTGCCGACTTCGGCAAGCGCGGGGCGAAGAATCTGACGGTCTGTGGACGCTTCGGCAAACATGAGACGTTTCGGTTGTTGTACTGCCGGAGGTGTCGAGCACGATTCAGTGAACGGAAGGGGACGCCGCTGTTCAACAGCCGGTTGCCGGAGCAAAAGAGCCTGTCGGTGCTGGAACACATCGCCGAAGGGTGCGGCGTGCGGAAGACGGCCCGGCTGCTGAGGTTGAGCCGTGGAACGGTGGGCCGGCTCTCGAAACTGGCGGGAGACCAGGCGCATGCGTTGCACGATGAGTTGGTCGCTTTTTCCCCCGCGGACACGCGAGGCGCAGATGGACGAAAAGTGGGCGTTCGTCGCAAAAAAGCAGGCGAATTGCGACGAGGCAGACGTAGAGCGCGGTGACTGTTGGGATCACGTGGCCTTGGACCCGGAGCATCGGCTGGTGCTGAGCGTGGTACCGGGCAAACGATCGGTGGCGAACCTGCGGAAGCTGCTGGCGGATCTCACGCGACGGACCGGCGGACGAATCATGAAGCTGATCACCACCGATGATTATCCGGCCTACGAGGGCACGATCCTGGAAGCTTACGGTCACCGCGTGGTGCCCTTGCCGCAGATTAAGCCGGGACGGCGAGCGTTGCCTTATCGAGTGCCGCCGAGGGAGTTGACCTACGCGACGGTGCATAAGACCCGCAAGAACGGGCGGGTGGTGAAGGTCCAGCCGAAGTTGGTGTTCGGAACCCCAGCGGCTTTGGCCGCGGCGCTGAAGCAATCCCGATGCAGTCGTCAGGTGAACACCTCGTTCATCGAACGGCAAAATGGGACCGACCGGAACCGCAACGCCCGTAAGGTGCGGCAAACGTATTGCTTTTCCAAGGATTGGCAGATGCACGAAGCGGTGACGTACTTCACGATGTACAGTTATAATTTCTGCTGGCCGGTCCGGACGCTACGACGCGCTGGCCAACAACGCACGCCCGCCATGTCGGCGGGCCTGGCCGGCCACGTGTGGCCTTTACAAGAATGGATCACATTACCGGCCGTTCAATCGGGATAGGCCACTAGGGAAATTCGGGGCGCGGCTATTTCACATTCGGACAAAGCGTCAGAAGGGCAGACACGACTCGGTCTGAATCTTCTCGCTTGTTTGGTAGGTTGAAACAGATCGGAGGATTATAAACGCCTGGGATGTACTTAAGCTCAATCCATTTGGTGGAACCACTTGAAGTCGTAACCCCGCTCAAGTGCAATCCCACAACGTCCTTAAATTGGATCCGATAGGGCTTGTAGCGATTTGTAGGTTCGTGACTAGAGTCTTCAATACACTCTTCGGCAGCGATACCGTACTCATCGAGATTTTGAGTCAAGTCAAAGTCTGCCTCGGTACAAGAGTAATTCGTTGAATTCAAAATCTGCACCGCTTCCGGTATGCCCAACGTAGGCAAGGTGTTAGACGCGCGCGTAATTTCTGAGTCACTTATGCTAACGCACCCGCTGCTCAATGTCACGAGGTACATGGTCAAACAGATGGCCACCGAGAGCCTAGCAATCCGGAATGCCATGGTTTGTTCATTCTACCGGCGCAAGGTAACGGTAGCAAGGATGGGCAGCCGTCGCTCCGGCCACTTCGTAGGGTTGTACGCTCCCCGCGCGATTTCGGTACAACTTTCGGCAGTCGAAACCCTCCAATTCATTCAAGGGGCGAAAGCCACGTGAATCCACGCGAAGTTGGATCGCGGACTCAGGACAATGACGAGCTTGACAATAACCGGCCATGCGATAGCATTTTTTGTGCCATGAAGGGGCGAAAGAAGAAGGAACGGGATGCTCGTGCGGCCGCTTCAGAACCCAGCAAGAAGGTCAACACAATTGTGCCTTGAATATTCGCACGCCTTGAGTCTGCGATTTGCAACCTTGATGTTTCTCTGTTCCATTTCAGGATGTACATCTTATCCGTTATATACGACAGTCCGCGACAATCTTCCCGCAATCGCCCCGGGCCAATCGAGGATTTGGTTTTTTACGCACGATTCGCTTTCCGATGGCAGCTTCTCGATCCAGGTAAACTTGGACCGCCAAAAGGTCTCACCGGACGGTTTTGGCGCGTCTGGATGGGATCCTCAAGAAACGTGCTTCTTCGTCGACCATCCACCAGTCGAATGCACGGTGTCTATAATTCCGTGCGGAGCGACCGATCCCGATGCCGAACTTCATATCCACTTGGTCGCGGGAGAGACGCGGTATATCGAGATATATGCTTTACATGCTGGCACCCTTGGCGCGAAATTAGCAGCCAATATGCCTGAACCAGAAATAGGCCGTCAAATGTTGGAAGACCCCGACCCGTCGCCGTTCGGAGGCGCCGACCCGCACCGCGTAAAAGACCTCTACGTTGGTGCATATGCTCAGAAGCCATAAGGTAGTAGTATGATTCGCCTCCACATTACGATGATATTATCGCTCTTTCTGCTGTGGGGCTGTGCTTCGGGCCCAACTCTTGCGGAGAGCGAATCTGGGATTCCGTCGCTCGCACCATCCAATGGGCGAGTTTTCATTTACTCCGTTGATAGCGATGAGGCGTGGCGGACAGACATATTGGTGGATGGGCAGAATGTTGGCGTGTTAGTAGCAGGCGGGGTATTTTTTAAAGATTTGCCCGCAGGAGCACATGGAATTGATTCCGGCTTGGGGCAGCATTTGGAATTTCAGCTATTCGCCGGAGAAACTCGTTACGTGAAATGGGTTAGCGGGACCTCGTTGTTGTTGATTCATCCGGACCAAGGTAGTCAAGAAATTCGAAGTTTGGTGTATCTTGGCCGATAGGCCCGGAAAAATTGGGATTAGATGAAGACCGAGAGAAAGCTGACGCGATCTTGACCATGGCTTTTATGGGCACGAGCATCGGCGCAGCCGAAATCAGCAAGAGCGAATTCGGCCGGTGTACCGGCCGACATCCCGGAATACCGGCACTCCACTGGCAAGATGCCAGTGCCACAATGGCTTGATCGGGGGCCGCATTCCAATATCATCGCTTCGGATAGCAATTCTAAATTTTTTACGGAGACTTTATGAGCAGCCAACTAAAAGGCAATGCGGTGGTCGGACAATCCGGGGGTCCGACGGCGGTGATTAACCAATCCCTCGTCGGCGTCATTCAGGGCGTCAAGGAATGCGGGCATATCGAACAGCTCCTGGGGGCCAGGCACGGTGTGCGGGGGATCGTCGATGAGAAATTCATCGACCTGAAGAAGGCCAGCGGGGAATTGCTGGAACGGGTGGCGCAGACGCCGGCGGCGGCGCTGGGATCGACACGCGATAAACCCGATGCGGCTTATTGCGAGAAAATCTTCAAATCATTTTCCAAAAATAACGTTCGCTATTTCTTCTACATCGGCGGGAACGATTCGGCGGATACGGCGCGGATCGTTTCGGAACTGGCCAGGAAGGAGAAATACGAGTTGCGGGTGTTTCACGTTCCCAAGACGATTGATAACGATCTGCGGGTTCACGATCACACGCCGGGGTATGGGTCGGCGGCGAAGTTCGTTGCGGCGGCGATGATCGGGGACAATTTCGACAACAAATCGTTGCCGGGGATCAAGGTGGACGTGGTGATGGGCAGGAACGCGGGATTTTTGACGGCGGCGTCGGTTCTGGCGCGGCATCAGCCGGATGACGGCCCGCATTTGATTTACGTTCCGGAATCGCCGCTGAGCGAGGCGAAATTCATTTCGGACGTGGAGCGGGTGTATTCGAAGCTGGGCCGATGCCTGATCGCGGTGAGCGAAGGGATTTCGCGGCCGGAGGGCATGACGTGGACGGAGGCGATGGCGGAAAACCTCGAACGGGACGGGCATGGGAACGTTCAGCTTTCGGGATCGGGGGCGCTGGGGGATTTGCTGGCGGATTTGATCAAGCGAAGGTTGGGATCGAGCGGCGGGAAGAAGCTGCGGGTGAGGGCGGATACGTTTGGATATTTGCAGCGAAGTTTTCCGGGATTCGTCAGTACGGTGGATGCGACGGAGGCGCGGCGGGTTGGGCGGATGGCGGTGAAATACAGCTCGCAAGGCGAATTGGAAGGAAGCGTGGCGATGAAGCGATTGCCGGGCCATTCGTACAGCGTGGACACGTTTCTCACGCCGCTGGCATCCGTGGCGAAGGAAACCAAGCATCTCGATGCGGCGTTCCTGTCGGAGGGGAATAACGTGACGGAGGCGTTCGTGCAGTACGTGAAGCCTCTGGTGGGCGAGTTGCCGAAGGTGGGGTCGCTGGATGAGATCAAATGAAAGGCTCAGCCCATGCCGGCTGGTGGGATATGCCCGCAATGTCGCCAGAACGTATCGCCAATGGCGAGGTTTTGCGCGCAGTGCGGGTTGGAGTTAGTGGCCGGGGAAGTGCGGGCGGCTTGGAACTTCACGAAATGGCTGGCGGTCTTCGTCGGAATCGTGTTGCTGCTCTCGATGACCGCCGGCGCAATCCTTTTCGTGTTCGGGGCCGTACATACTTCAGTGGGAATATCGCAGACGGCTGAGCAGGCCGGTCAGGCCGCGGCGAACACCGAGGCCCAGCGCCAGGCGTTGCTTCATGCGCATGATCCGTGGTGGGATGCGGCGCAGCCGGACGGGATGAAGCCGTTTTTTTTCGGTAAAGAGTATCTGGTTGGGCCGGGCGAGTGGACTTCGATCGACGTGAGCCCACCGGCATCGTCGGGGCGATATAGGTATTTGGTTGAATTCGAGGGAATCAACCGGTTCCGAGCGCGACCGAACGGTTATGCAGAACGGGAATTTGTGTTTCCGAACCGGGATAATTTGCAGCCCTATCAAATGAGCGGATGGTGCCAGACCCTTCTGGTGCAATCCTTGGACGGGGCGGTTCATCGGGTGAGAGTCAAATACGTCCGGGTGCCGGCAAATCAGGCCCCGCCGGGCTATTGGCGGCCTACAAATTATTCAAACCAGCGCTTTAGTTTCAGGAAATGTTTTTCGTAAAGGTGATAGCTGGCCAGGGCGATCAGGGCGGTGGCGGCGAAGCAGAGGACGTAGTGTGGGATGACGGCCGTCCAGATGTGGCCGTGATAGGAAAGGCGGCGCATGGAGAACCAGGTGGTGAGGGTGTTGAGGATGAGGCGGTGGTAGATGTACATGCCGTAGCTGTAGACGCCGAAGAAGCGGAGCCAGCGCTGGGACATGAGACGGTTGAGGCGCCGGCCGGCGCTGAGGGCCAGGAGCAGGAACGCGGCCCAGGCGAAGGCGACGAATGAATAACTGACGACGGCGATGGGTTTGCCGAGATGGAAGGAGCCGATGGCGCGGCCTTCGAGGGCGAAACATGCGATGGAGGCGGCGGCACAGGCCAGGCCGACCCATTTGAATCGGGCGAAGAGTTGGGCGGGGGTCGAGTGTTGGATGACGACGGCCAGGAGCGCGCCCAAGGCGAGACAATCCATGCGGCATTGGGTCGCGACGTAAGGGACGAGGGGGTTTTGGCCGGAAATCACGGCGTAGGCGCGGCAGATGGGGGCTATCACGATCAGGGCGATGCACAATCGAAACAGGGCGCGGTCGGAGAAGAGCCAGACCATCAGGGGCCAGAAAAGATAAAAATGTTCCTCGACGGCCAGGGACCAGAAATGGCCGAGGGAAACCTGGGCATGATCGAGGAAAGTGAAGCCGGATCGGCAGACGAGATAGTTGGTGCCGTAGAACCAATACCAGGGCCAGGCATCGCGGAGGGTGGTGAGATTTCGCCAGGAGGGGATGACGGCCAGCCCGATGGCCAGGAGAATGAGGACGAAATAGTAGAGCGGGAAAATTCGCAGGGCGCGGCGGGTATAGAAATTCCGGAAATATTTTTTGGAGGAACGGGACCGCAGGAGGATGCCGGTGATGAGGAACCCGGAAAGGACGAAGAAGAGATCGACGCCGATGGTCATGTTTTTGGTGATCGGCTGGAAGATTTTGGCCAGGACGTTGTCGTAAGCCCCTTCGGGCGAGAAATGGTTGAAGAGGACGAGGATGATGGCGACGCCGCGGACGCCGTCGAGGGCGGGGATGTGCCCGAGGCGGGAGCGGTTGACCTCATCGCCTTCAGCGGAGAGCGGTCCGTGGGCGTGGGCTGGGATTGGGGCCTGGATGGCGGTCATGGGTTGGATTCCAACCGAGGGGTGGGGGATTTGCAATGCGCCATGTCTGAATGCGCTTGGTACTTGACTGGCTGTAACGCTCGTTTGTGGCGGACAAGGCTGGTGATTGCCGATTGCCTATTGCCAATTGGAACAGGAGAATCGGGAACCGGAAAGAAGTTTACCTTGACTAGCGAAACGAGGAAGTGACATGAGCGCCGTTCAAACGCTTGATATCCGGGGCAGGAAATTCGTCCTGATTCCAGAATCCGAATACCGCCGGCTAACAAGACGCCCGGTGGCGGCGATTCCTCGAATGCCGGCGATGTCGCCCGACGGCACTTATCCGGCCGCCGAAGCCATGCGGGCAATGATGGCCCGGAAGATTATCGCCGCCCGAAAGTCTGTCGGGCTCTCGCAGGCTGCACTTGCACGAAATGCGGGCATCCGCGTCGAAACGCTGAACCGTTTGGAAAGGGGAAAACACACGCCCGACTTGGCGACGATGGCCAGGATGAACAAGGCGCTGGATGAAGCGGGCGCCCCGCAATAATCATCGCGCGCCCCATCTTGGCAATTTCCACTTACCGCCGCTCCCCCACCCCATTGCGGCAAAGCCGCAATAGGCCGAGGTCGGATTCGAACCGACGAATAACGGATTTGCAATCCGTCCCCTTAGTCCGCTTGGGTACTCGGCCGCGTTTGAAGAAGAATATCGGCATTCGCCCCGCTCATCAACTGCGGCGGTGCGGCGGCGTGCATGGGAATGAAATCGCCCCGTTTTCCGCCGGGATGATCCGCTGTTTTCGATGCCTGCACCACCGTTTCGCGACGCGCATCGCCGTGCATCGGATTGCACTAAAACGCACTATTTCCGTGCTACCGGCGCACCCCGATTCGGCCGGCACCCGGCCGCAAGCCTGGGCCGGCCGTCTCCCGGAGTGACTGTGTTAGGGGCAATACAGTTGCGGGCGTTCATTTTTGTCGGATTAGGGGTTTTCCCCTATGGATTGCGGCGGGGAAAACGCCGACGTGAGCGATTTGCGAGGTGCAAGTTGAATAGCTATCAAGGTCCGATAAGAGCGCTGGTCGCCGACGATGACCCGGCCAGCCTTTTGATTCTGGAATCGCTGGCGAATTCGCTTGGGCTGGAAACGGTCGTGGCGACAAATGTCGCCAGCGCGAGGGGATTGCTGAGCCAGGTCGTTCCGCACATCGCGATTCTGGACGTCATGTTTCCAGACGGGGACGGCGTTGACGTTCTCCTTGACATCCGCAGGGCTCAAATGCCGACGGCCGTCGCACTTATTTCGGCGAACCTGGCGGAATTCCCTTTCCATAAGTGTGGAGAGAACAAGCCAGACATCATTTTCAACAAGCCGCTCGATAGTGATGCGGTCCGTGCATGGCTCGTCAAGCAGATCGCGAGTCTCGACGGGTGTACTGATCCGTCGGAAAGACTCCACATTTGATGGCGATCTTCCAAAGATCGGCAAGACGTCACCGGCCCCGGAGTCAATTACGTCCCGCGGGTCCGGGAAATTTCCACCAATAGCTTAAACAGCGCCAAATGCTCCGGCTCGTCGATGAGGCGTTCGGGATGCCATTGGACGGCGGCGAAGAAGGGAAAGGTGGGGTCCTCGAAACCTTCGATGACGCCGTCGGGGGCGGTGGCGACGACGCGCAGGCCGCGGCCGAGGCGGTCGGCGGCTTGCTTGTGATAACTGTTGACGGAAATCTGGGGTTTGCCTATGGCCTGGCCGAGGTGCGAGGCAAGATCGACGGAGACGTTATGGCGGGGAAGTTCGTCGCCGATCTTGCGGTGTTCCAGGGGATTGGAGCGGACGAAATCGGGGAGGAATTGGTGCATGCTTCCGCCACGGTGGACGTTCATCAACTGTGAGCCGAGGCAGACGCCCAGAGCGGGAAGGCGGCGGCGTTCGACTTCGGCAAGGAGTGCCAACTCGAATTTCTGGCGGGCGGGGTCAACGCGAACCGCCTTGGGATGCCAGGATTGGCCGTAGAGGGCGGGGTCGAGATCGTTTCCGCCGGTGAAGAGGAAGCCGGCGCAGGCATCGACGAATTGGCCGATGAGGGCGAGATCGGATTGATAGGGAAGCAGCAGCGGCAGGCCGCCGGCGCGTTCGACGGACTTGGCGTAGGCGTAGGGCGATTCGTATTTGTCGCCGTCGTCGTGGGAGTCGAGGGTGATGCCGATGAGGGGTCGGGTCATGGAATTGAAGAATATGCTATAATGAAGGCGAGGCCAATATGGCGCAATTGCAGACGAGTCGAGCGGTCCGGGGAGAGGTGGATGAGTTGCGCTCCGGAGACCGGATGACGCGAGAAGAATTTCATCGCATTTACGAGCGAATGCCGGAGGATTTCAAGGCGGAGCTCGTCGGAGGGATTGTTTACGTGGCTTCACCACTGAGAGTTGGGCATGGAACCGCCCATTCGGTTCTCAACGCGGCTTTGGCCATGTACATGTCCGCAACCCCAGGGGTGGAAGCAGGGGACAACGTTACGGTGCTTCTTAGCGACGATTCCGAGCCGCAACCCGATTTGTTCCTGAGAATTCTGCCGAAATACGGGGGCCAATCGAAAACCACGAAGGGGGATTACCTCCAGGGACCGCCAGAACTATTGGCGGAGATTGCGTACAGTTCGCGAGCGATCGATCTTCACGCCAAGCGAGACATTTATGCGCGCTATGGCGTTTTGGAGTATCTGGTTCTATCGCTGAAAGAACGGGAGCTGAAATGGTTCGATTTACGGGCGAACAAGGAACTAGCCGCTGATAGCGACGGGGTATGCCGGGTTCACGCCTTTCCCGGGCTTTGGATTCACGTTGAAGCGATCCTGCAACGCAATTATCAGCAGTTGATGGCAATGCTGAAGCAGGGACTGGAATCGCCGGAGCACGCGGATTTTGTGGCGAAGCTGGCGTCGGCACATAAGCCGCGAGGTTAACCCACGGATGGCCATCCGTGGGCTTTGGTTGGGTCACGCTTCCACCGTGGTAGCCTGCTTGCGGTTGGCGCGTTTGCGGGCGTTTTCGTCGAGCAAATCCTTTCGCAGACGAATGCTGCCGGGGGTGACTTCCACCAGTTCGTCCTCCTCGATGTATTCCAGGGCTTGTTCGAGGGTCATTTTGCGCGCGGGCTTGAGGATGATGTTTTCGTCGCTGCTGGTGGTGCGCATGTTGGAAAGCTTCTTGGCCTTGGTGGGGTTGACGACGATGTCGTCTTCGCGGCAATGCTCGCCGACGACCTGTCCTTCGTAAACGGGTTCGCCGGGTTCGACGAACATGACGCCGCGGTCCTGGAGGGTGTTCAGGGCGTAAGCGTTGACGTTGGCGGCGACGTTGGAAATCATGACGCCGTTGGCGCGCACGGGGACATCGCCGCGGAGCGGGGCATATTCGTGGAAATTGTGGTGCATGATGGCCTGGCCCTGGGTGGCGTTGAGCATGCGGGTGCGGAGGCCGATCAGGCCGCGGGCGGGAATGGTGAATTCCAGGTGGACTTGGCCGGCGCGGTTGTCCATGCGGACGAGTTCACCGCGGCGATTTCCGACCAATTCCATCGCCCCGCCGAGGTTTTTCTCGGGAACGTCGATGACGAGATATTCGATAGGCTCCAGGGTATTGCCCTCGTCGTCTTTTTTGAGGATGACGTGGGGCTTGCTGATGGATAGCTCATAGCCCTCGCGGCGCATGTTTTCGATGAGGATGCCGAGATGGAGCAGGCCGCGGCCGGAGACTTTGAAGGCGTCCTTGACGGCGGTTTCCTCGAGCTTGAGGGCGACGTTGCTTTCCAGTTCCTTGAACAGGCGTTCGCGGAGGTTTCGGCTGGTGACGTACTTGCCCTCTTTGCCGACGAAGGGGGAATCGTTGACGCTGAACATCATGGTAAGCGTTGGCGGCTCGATTTCGGTGGCGACCAGCGGCTGGGGGTCGATCGGATCGCAGATGGAATCAGCGATGTCGACGGTTTCCAGGCCGACCAGGGCGACGATGTCGCCGGCCTCGGCTTCCTCGACGTCCTTTCGACCGAGGCCGTCGAAGACCTGGACCTGCTGAACTTTGGTTTTGATGCGTGCGCCGTCGCGTCGGACGACCGTGATCTGTTGTCCGCTGCGGATTCGGCCGTTGAAAATCCGGCCGACGCCGATGCGCCCGACGTAGTCGTTGTAGAGAATGCTGCTGATCTGGATCTGGAGGGATTTGTCCGGATCGCCATGGGGAGCGGGGATGTGCTTGAGGAGTGCTTCGAAGACGGGAATGATATCGGTGCCCTTCTGCTCCAGATGCCAGGAGGCGGTGCCGGCGCGGCCGCTGGCGTAGAGGACGGGGAAATCGAGGGTTTCATCGTCGGCGCCGAGCTCGACAAACAGGTCGAAGACCTCGTCGAGAACCTGGTGGGCGCGGGCGTCCTGGCGGTCAATCTTATTGATGACGACGATGGGGCGCAGCTCGTGCTGGAAGGCCTTTTTGAGAACGAAGCGGGTCTGGGGCATGGGTCCCTCGGCGGCATCGACCAGGAGGAAGACGCCGTCGGCCATGCCGAGGACGCGCTCGACCTCGCCGCCGAAATCGGCGTGGCCGGGGGTGTCGATCAGGTTGATCTTGGTGGTTATGCCGTCGGGGCTGGTGTAGTTGATGGCGACGTTCTTGGCCAGGATGGTGATCCCCCGCTCGCGCTCCAGGGGATTGGAATCGAGCAGGGTGTCCTGCTGGACCTGGCTGTCGCGGAAATTACCGCTTTGGCGAAGCAGCGCATCCACGAGCGTGGTCTTGCCATGATCGACGTGGGCGATGATGGCGACGTTGCGGATACTGTTACGCACCTGATTCATTCTATGACTTTCGTTGCAAAATTGTTGTACCTGAGCATCCAACGCCGTCAAAAACCGCGTTTCCCAGCGGCTAAAAAGGGATTCGACAATCGGCGATTTCCCAATTAGAACGTCATTTAGAACGTCGTTGCGGGATGGATAGGATACTGTCGCGGTTATAAGTACACAATCTCTTTACCCTTTGGGAGGCATTTATGAGGAAGCTGACGGCGATACTAGCGCCCATCGCATTGGCGGCGGGCATTTGCGGCATGTTGAAGGCGGACGACTCGGCCCCGCCACCGGCCCCGTCGCAAACGACGGATAGCTGGCAAGTCAAGGATGAGTACGTCTGGTGGGTCGAGCACCAGTCGGCGATCGCCAACGACGCCGGGATGAGCGGAGTGCAAGCGGTGATCGAGGCCAAGAATCTGCTTGGGGCGAAGGGGCAGCCGGCGATCGATTTCTTCACCAAGGCGTTGTACGACTCGAAGAACCGGACGGTTCAGCGGCAGATTCGCCTGACGCTGTTCGATCTGTACAAGGAACAGGGGCAGACCGACAAGGCGCTGGATCAGTTGCAGCAGTTGATGATGGATCAGTGAAGGCGGAGTTGCTCGTATCCCGCGTGCGCAATCATCCGGCCGATTTTTCGGGTGGGAATGACGGGCGATTTGAGTCCAAATCTCGTCATCCCGACTTTGTTGCAGCACGGTTGCCCGTACCGGTCCAGAGATTACAGTCGTTCCCCTTATCCTAAGCGGGAAATCGTGGCGGAACTACGATCAAAGGCCCCCGACCCATTCACGCCCCCTTTGAATTTCGCGCGTGCAGCGATAGTCATGCGACAATCTTGCAGTTCGGAAGGGCTTTCCGGAGTTGCTCAACGGTTGCAGATGACACGCTGCAACCTTTCACGTTGAGCATTTTTAGCGAGGTCATTCGCCGTAGCGACTCAAGTACCTTGTCAGTCGTATTGGTATCCGCCAAGTCGAGCACTTTCAGATGTCGGAACGCCAGTAACGAGCACAGAGCGGACTCGGCGATATGCTTGCATTTGTACAGGACCAGGGAATGAAACTGTGGTTGGGTAGCCAATTCCATTAGAGTTCCAAGATCGGCGTCCTGCAGTCCAAAATCGGCCCGAAATCGGTATACTTCTCCCGGCTTGAGTTTGACAGTGTCCGGGGTCAGTTGTCCCTCCCGTTGGCTTCCGAACTTTTCGCCAGGCAGGTCCTTAATCGATTGCCATCTCCCGGAGGCGGCAATCTGGACCACCTTCAGTTCTGGTTCGGGTTGCCTCAGAGGCGCAAGCAGTATGTCTCGAAGACAGTACTCCAGCGCCCCCTGTAGCTTCTTTCGTTCAGAGGCACGTTCGGATTCCGCAGGCGGCGCGTTATATGTAAGTACTCGCTTCAGCCGAAGGTCAAACGGAAGTTGCTCAACCGTCCCAAAGGCCGTGTTCATTACCATGATGATTCGATGCTGTCCGAGAGCCTTGAGTGCATAGCCAAGTTCAATCAGGACATTTGGGTTCGGCGTAAACCGGGTCTCTTCATTGGCCCCTTTGTTGATGACAGAAACATCGCAGACAAAGATCAGAGATTCGTCGATCTTCCCGAGGATTGTGGAGAAAATATCAGGGCTACCGGGAACTCCCGCTGTGTCGCGATCGACCACCGGCTCAACTTGGACACTTCCGTTTTCACGCAATGTCTTGGTTGCCGCTTCGAGGGCCGTGTGAATAAAACCCCTATTGGTTGAGTTGGGTAGGTCCGACTGCCAGGAGTAAAAAACGGTGTCTGCCATCGCGTGTCCTGCCACAAGGATATGAAGACCGCGCATCACGTCAATTCAGGAATGCTTTTTGCCGATGAAATGAAGCCATCCGTGCCCGCTCCATCGGCCACCCCTACGGCGATCCTGCCAAGATGTTCAAGATCATGATCGACGGCCTCGACCAGAATCCGGCACCGGGGTAACTAAAGGGTCCGCGACCTATGTATGTGATATCCATCCGAAATAGTTGATCTTGACGCATAAAACGCAGAAAAAGTTCGACTGGTGTCCCATCATTCCGATTTGATGAGACGGAAAGCCCTTTGGCGAAACATCTAATGGAGGCGTGAAATGTTCGCCCCGCGCTCTATCGGGCTGGATGAAGATTGCGGTATGATATCCTCATGGTTGCCGCTGTCCGCCAACTTGTGAAGGTTCAATCCAACGGTCGCATTGAGATAATTGCGCCGGAGCTTCGTGCCGGAACCGTTACGGAGGTAATCGTCTTGCTTCCGCATGAATCGACGGTGGCAACGCCCGCCGAGCGGGTCGCCGCATTGGCGCGGCTGAGGGATAACATCGGATTGACTGCCGAAGCTGCCGATCGCTGGGCGGGAGAAGTCCGTGCCGAGCGTGATGCCTGGAACCCACCAGTTGAGCCATGATTCACCTGGACACGAATTATCTGATTCGCTCCCTCGTACCTAAGACCCAGCAAGCCGCACAGCTTGATTCGTGGATTTTGGCGGGTGAGACAATCAGCACCAGCGCGATGGCGTGGAGCGAGTTCCTTTGCGGGCCATTGTCGCCAACGCATACCTCCGCAGCGCTGGCAATACTGGCTGCGGTCGAATCTGTCACAACCACCGACGCCGCATTGGCCGCCGATCTTTTCAACAAATCCGGTCGCCGCCGCGGAAGTCTGGCCGACTGCATCATCGCCGCCGTCGCTCTGCGATTGGGAGCATCACTGGCAACTGAAAATCGGGCTGATTTCAGTCCACTGGCAAATCTCGGCCTAACCCTTATTCCATAGCGACCGGCAACGATCCCGTCTAAACGGGTTGTGAAATCGCTTCTAAATTGGCTGGCGGGTGATTCGGGAAAGTCCGCGGAGGGAGGCTTCGGGTTCGGATTTGAAGCGCCAGCGGCCGGGCCAGTCGCGATAGAGAACTTGGCGTAGGGCGCCGGCGGCGCCGCCGCTTACGAAAACCGTGGGCCGGATTCTTACGCCGCGGGATTTCAAGAGCGCCAGGCGGGCGCTGCTGGCTTTGGCTAGGGCGTCGATGATCGACATCAGCATGTCCTGGCGGGTCGTGGCGAGCGTGAGGTTGGAGAAGGAGGCTTGCTTCTGCTCGATGCTGGTGCGCTCGCCGGCTAGGTAGGGTTGGAAAATAACCGTGGGATCTGCCTGGTGCTTTGATTTTCGGGCGAGATTTGCCAGGAGGCGGTAATAGTCCTCGGTGGAAAGGTCACGGAAGAACTGGTCGAGGGCCCAGGTGATGGCGGAGCCGGCGGCGGCAAGGGTGCCGACGGACAGCCAGAGCCGGCCGATGCCCAGGGCGCGGGTGAGAAGATTTTCGTGCGGGCGCGGGTGGCGGGTGCAGAGGCATAAAACGTCGGTGGAGCCGCTGACGTTGAGGAGTTGTCCGGGGCGAGGACCGAAGAGCATGAACGCGGCGCCGGTGTCGATCATGCCGGTCATAACCGGCGTGCCTTCGGTGAGACCGAAGCGGTGGGCGGCCGGGCGCGTGATGGAGCCGGGGATTCGATCGGCGGGGATGATTTGGGGAAGTTTCGCCAGTGAAACGCCGGCGGCTTGGCAGAGTTCTTTGCTCCAGGAACCGAGCTTGAGCGTTTCGTAAAGGCCGGTGAACGAGGCGTTGGACGGATCGATCACGCGCTGGCCGGTGAATTGACGATGGAGGAATGTGTTGAGATGGCCGATGAGATCGGCTTTGCGGATGATTTGCGGCTGGTGTTTGGCGTACCAGGCGAGGGTGGTGATGCTGATGCCGCCGGGGAAGGGACGGTTGCCGGCGATGGATAGGAATCGTTGTTTGCCGACGCGGGCTTCGAGGTCGCGGGCGATTTGGATGCTGCGGCGATCCTGATGGGTCACGATGGGCGTGAGGGGTTTGCCGGCGCGATCCATGGCAATCCAGGCGGGGGCCATGACGGACAGGCCGATGGCATCGACCCGGCGCGCCGCCGGGCCGAGATCGGCGATCGCGTGGGCGATGGCCTTCAAGACTTTGGCGGGATCGACTTCGACCTTCGGGCCATCGAAACGCGTGGGATAGGCGGCACGGGCGAGGGAGCCGATGATGCGGCCATCGCGCACGATGCCCGCTTTGACGGAAGAGGAACCGAGGTCGAGGCCAAGGATGGTCATTGGAATCTCCGACGAAGCGGTGTCGGAGCTTTTCGATGTCATAAGCGATTATGGTATGTCGCGAGTCTCAAGTGCAGATTACCGCGAAGGCGCACAGCGCGAGCTCTGCCCGCAACCCAAAGAATTTTACCGCGAAGGCGCGAAGGTCGCGAAGCTGCGCGAAGTTAAAATCAAGTCTTGTTTTTTTCTTCGCGTAACTTCGCGGGACCCGGCGTTTAATCGCCGGGACTCCCTTCGCGCCTTCGCGGTTTATCCTTTTGGAAAAAGTCGTGCACCGCCGGCATTGTACCAACGGCGAAGGAGCCATAACAGGTCCGAACCGGGTTATGCTTCGCGGCTAAACCATGAATTCCGAGCGACGGTTGAAATACATCGAAGGTCTGCGCGGGATCGCGGTGCTGCTGGTGGTGCTGGATCACGTGTTCCGCTCGACGCTGGTGTTTTGGCCGTATGCCGGCTGGAAGGCGATGGTGCGCGATGGGCTGAACTGGGTAAGCAACGGACGGGCGAGTCTAGCGTTCTTCATCGTGTTGTCGGGATATCTGCTGATGCGGGGAGTGCTGGAAAACGATGGGAAGTTGCGCGGGGGTTTGGTGGGTTATATCGGCCGGCGAGCCGGGCGATTGCTGCCGGCGTTTTTCGCGGCGTTTGCCGGGTCAATTCTGGTAATTCGATGGTGGCCGGCAATGCAGGGGCGGCTGAGCGTGGAATGGCAGGATGCATTGCCGGTGACCGGGCCGGGATCGGCGAAAATGATTTTTTCGCATCTTTTGCTGGTGCATAATTTTTCGTATCGCTGGGCGTTCAAGGGCGATCCGCCGGTGTGGACGGTGGCGACGCAAGGGCAGATTTACCTGCTGATGCCGCTGCTGCTTCTTCCGATCTGGCGAAGGATTGGAATGTCCGGCACGGTGGTCGCGGCGCTGGTGCTGGGGTTGGGAACGTTTCTGGCAACCGGGAGGGGCCACGCGGCGGCGCCGTGGTTCTTGGGGCTGTTCGCCTTCGGAATGGCCGCGGCACAGCGGGAACGCACCCATCGCGGATACGAGCGGCGGTTCTACGGCTGGCTAGCGGCGATTCTCTTCGCGGCGTATGCGGGGGTGACGCTGGCGTTCTCATTCGGGTGTTACCGGTTCATCACCATCAACGGATGGGAAGGGGTCGGGGCGCATTGGTTTTTCGATTGCTGGATCGCATTGGCGACGGCGTGCCTGCTCGTCTTCGCATCGTCCGCGCAGGAACATTGGCTGACGCGATTGCTCGGCCGGCCATGGCTCGTGGGCGTCGGGGCGATCTCGTACAGCGTGTATCTCATTCACGACCCGATCCTGGCGATGATGAAAATCGGGCTGGACCGCGGCGGGCTGGGCCAATTCGAGCAATTCGGCTGCTACCTGGCCGTGGGCGTGCCGATAGTGCTCGGGGCCGGCTGGGCGTTCCATCAATTGTTTGAAAAACCGTATCGGGAACGTACATTGGCCGGTTGAGCACCCGTAGCTCAGTTGGACAGAGCAGTGGATTTCTAATCCACCGGTCGCAGGTTCGAATCCTGCCGGGTGCACTGTGTAGGATGAAGGCGAGTTTCACCGACAAATGCCGCGCCGGAAATTTCCGGCGCGGCGTTGTGTTGGGCAAAAGAACCTTGATCTACAACCAGTTTCCACGCTCCGCGGGGAAACCAG
>Ga0181538_10000999_pt1 | contig 32882 bp, 33 predicted proteins | sample PEATcosm2014_Bin_40_FD_119773 | JGI IMG/M metagenome (GOLD analysis project Ga0181538, IMG submission 119773) | Peatland microbial communities from MTU Mesocosm Facility, Houghton, MI, USA - PEATcosm2014_Bin23_30_metaG | ecosystem: Environmental > Terrestrial > Soil > Wetlands > Peat | place... | reverse complement strand
CGCGCTTACTTGTAGTCCGGCTCGAATCGATTTGAAATCCATTGAAGAAAGATCTCACGCAGAGGCGCAAAGGCGCAGAGAAGCAATGGCCTGACCTAGACCCAGCTTCGCGCAACTTCGCGACCTTCGCGCCTTCGCGGTGAAACTCTTTGGGTTGCGGGCGCAGCAAGCGCCGTCTGTCTTCGCGGTAATATTTTTTGGTTGCGGCCAATCAGCGCTGGGCGCCTTCGCGGTAAAATTCTTTGGGTTGCGGGCACAGCCTGCGCTGGGTCTCACTCCTGCGCAAGATAAACCGACGTGCCGGGTTTGATCTGGCGGATGGGAAGCGGTTTGCCCTTCAGGTCGTCCGGGCAGACGGCTTTAAGCGGGGAGATTTCGATCTTGGCATCGGGTTCGTGACCGCGGTAGGGGATCTCGACGCCGGCCTCGCGGAGCCAGCGGGCGGCCCGGCGAATCTGGTCGCGGCGGCAGGTTTCGGGAGAATCGGAACCCTCCGCGTTCTTGACCGGCGAAAATTCCTCGGCCCGATCCGTGGAGTAAACCAGCGCGTTCTTCGCCAATGGAATGGCGTCGAAAACGAATTGCTCCAGCTTGACGGCGTTGGGCTTGTCGGGCTTCACCGTCTGGCCGCGGTCGTCTACGTAGGAAACCTTCTTTTCAGCGCGGTGCCAGGGCAGGCGGAGCCGGCCGCCCTCGTTGAGGCGTTCGATGAACGTCACGCGAAGCGCGTGAATCGCGATGGACCCGGCGCTGAAACGCAGCGAGCCGTCGCGGGTGGTTTGAGTGGCGAGCGATTCGGGCAGGTCGCAGTATTCGATCACCCGCAGGCTGCCGTCGGCGACCACGAAATTACCGATGCGCTCCATCGGATGGGCCTTGGGCACCGTCTTGCTGGACATTTCGCTTCCGGTCAGATCGTGCAGGCCGAGAAACAGCGGGTCGATGCAATAGACCAGCGGGTTGTCCACCTGGAAGTAGGAGAGATGTTCCACGCCGCGGCGGCGCATGTTTTCCAAGGCCCCGCTTTTTTCCAGGGCTCGCAGGCTGCCCCCGTGCCCGTCGGGAGACAGGGCCAGCGAATCTTTTTCGGCGAGGAGGAGCTTTCCGTCCATGGAAAAGGCCGGCATCATTCCCTGCTGAAAGAAGAAAACGGCGTCTTCCGGGTATCCGAAAAAGTGATGCTTGTGGAAAAACGCGCGGGTCTGAACGTCGTTGTTATCGCTGGTCATGACGTACCAGGGAATCACCCGCCCGGCATGGCGGCCCCAGGCCAGAAGCTGCTCGGCGAAGACCTGGAACAGCGGCTTGTTCTTGACCGGGGTGATGGGATATTCGCCCTTGGGACCATCGTATCCCAGGCGCGTTCCCTGTCCCCCGGCGACGAGAAACGCGCCGACTTTTCCCTCGGCGAGCAATTCGTGGCCACGGCGGCAGGCAGCATCATATAAGCCCTCCCGGCCGGCGTCGGCGAAGCGGGGATAGACCGGCACGGGTTCGATATCCCCCGGCATTGCAATCGCCGGCTTGGCGCGAACGAATTGCTCTACCAACTCCTCCAGATTGTGAAGATCCACGGACTGAAGCTGTTTGACGAAGTTCTGCCGGATCGCGGTGTCCAGCGCGTCATAATACCGTAAGACGTGAGATTGGCCGATTTCCTTGAGCTTCCGCCGAATCGATGCGATGTCCGATAGCCTTTTCACGATACGGGTACGAATATCGCAAATTCCCCCTGCTGGCAACTGCCGCGCCAAGCCTTGACGCCGCGTGGGTTTTGCGTTTTGCTGCATAAATATGCTCCCACGCTTGACAGCCGCTTCGCTTATTCTCGCTCTATTGCTCGTCAATTCGGCCAAGGCGCAATGGCAAGCGCCGGCCGCCAAGAACTTTACCGAGGCTCAACTCAAGACGTTCCTGGATGCTCAAAAGGATTGGCTGCAAGAGAGCGCCGCGATTCTTCAGCAAGCCACGGCTGCCAAGACCCCGGAGGCGAAACTGGCGGCGGTGGCGGACATCGACAAGCGATTCGGGGCGTGTCTGGACCGGCACCACGTCAGCCAGGGCGAATACGAGTGGTTGTCGCAGCGCGCCGCGGAGGCCTGGGGGGCGGTGACGTATCTGGACGGGGAATTGAAAAACGCCCAGGACCGGCTCGACGCCCAGGCCCGGAAATTAGACGCGGCCCAGGCGGCGGAGCGCAGCCGCTTGGCGACGTTTCAGGAAGCGAAGACCAACGGCTGGCGGGTATTGAGCGCCCAGGACCGTGACGCGGCCGTGAAGGCCGCCAGGGCCGACCAGCAAGCCGCCGCCGACGAGGCCAAGCAACACGCCGATGACGCCGCCGCCGACGAGGCCGAGGCCATTCAGCACGATGCCGACGCGAAAAGCGCCGACGATCAGGCCGCCAATCCACCGGCCGACGTGTCCATGGACGATCGTTCGGAATACATTCAAAACAAGAAAAACGAGGCTCGGGCGGCGCGCGCTTCGGCGAAGGAAGTCCGCAATGAGGAGGCGGATGCCAAGAAGGCCCAGGCCGAGGCCCAGGCCCGCGCCGACGCGGCCGGCCAGCGGGCGGCGCATCCTGAAATCCCGGTCACGGAGGATGACAAGGCCGCGGCCCTATCGGACAACGACGCCGGCATCGCCGCCGCCGTGAAATCCATCAGCGCCCTTGAGCTGGAAAAGGCGCAGTTGGCCCAGTCGCAGAAGAAATTGGCGGAAACCGCCAAGGGCATGACCAAGGACGTCCCGCCCCAGAACATCGCGATCATGCGGAATTATGCGGACCAATACAAGGAGCAGTCCGCACTGGCGCGGAAGGTGGGCGCGACGACGCAGCCGGCGCGCTAAAGTGCTGACGCATTACCGGATTTCAAACAGGAATTCCGCCTCGACCGCGGCGTTGAGCGGCAGCGAATTGGCGCCGACGGCGGCGCGGGCGTGGCGGCCCGATTCGCCCAAAACCGCTTGCAGAAGCTCGCTGGCGCCGTTGGCGACCTTGGCGTGTTCGCCAAATCCCGCTTCGCATTGAACGAAAACACCGATGCGCACCACGCGGACGAGACGGTCCCATTGGCCGCCCAGTTCGCCGCCGGCGATCGCCAGGGCGTTGACCGCGCATTGCGCCGCCGCCTTCTTTGCCGATTCGACGGTCACGGCCGAGGGAACTCTTCCCTCAGCGATCAACTTGCCGCTCCAGGTGGGAAGCTGGCCGCTGATGAAAAGAAGATTCCCCGTGACCACCGCCGGAACGTAAGCGCCCACGGGCTTGGGCGCTTCCGGTAGTACCCAGCCCAATTCCGTTAGTTTTTTCGCGATGTCCATGACACCAGATGATACCCCATCCGGCCATGCCGATGCACCCGCGCGCACGGCGCGGGGTGCGTGACTCAATCGGCGGCCCATTTCCTTCCCCCTCTCCCTGTAATCAGGGGGAGGGTCGGGGTGGGGGTTCTTGACGCATCGACGGAGTACACGATCCTGTAATGATGCTCGGACGGCACGATCGGACGTCACGACCGAGAACGTTTGCCAGACGTCTTCGCGAATTGGAAGCCTTCCGACCCCCACCCTAACCCTCCCCCTGAGTACAGGGAGAGGGAACAAGAGAAGACCGCCCACCGATTGCGTCACGCACCCCACCGCGCGTTACATTACCTCGATCAGATGAAACATCGCCGTTCATCCAACGACGCTTCCCGCCGATATCACGATCGCGTTGCCCGCCAATACGACGGCATTTATGACGATCCATATTGGGAATTCCATGACCGGCTGACTTGGCAGGCAATCAGGCCGTATTTGCCCAGCGATTCGCAGGCCCAATGCTGCGATCTTGGCTGCGGGACCGGCAAGTGGGGGCTGAAGTTGCTCAAGAGCGGCTTGGCGACGACGTTCGTCGATCATTCTGCCGCGATGATCGAGCAGACTCGGGCGAAGCTGCCGGCGCTGGAAGCCAAGGCCCGGAAGGCCACGTTGCTGGTTGCGGACATCGTCGAACTCTCGGAGATTGAGTCGGACCGGTTTGATCTGGTCCTGGCCATGGGCGATCCGCTGTCGATCTGCACCGATCCGCCGCGGGCCGTTCGCGAGATGTGGCGAATCTGCAAGCCCGGCGGCACCGTGATCGCCACCGCCGACAACAAGCTGGCGGCCATCGATTATTACATGGAAAAGGGCGACATCGACGGCCTGGAATCGCTCCTGAAGACCGGCAAGACGCAATGGCTCACCGCCGACGAGCGCGAGCGGTTCGAGCTGACGACGTTCACGCCCGCCGAACTGCACAAACTTTTTGAAAGAAGCGGATTCGAGGTCGTGAAGCTGACGGGCAAAACGATCTTACCCGTGCGCGCGTTCAAGCATCTGCTGAAGGACGAATCGACATTCGAACGGCTGTTGCGCGCGGAAATCGATTTGGCCAAAGATTCCACCGCCGCGGCAAGGGCGAGTCATCTGGAGATCACGGCGCGCAAGAAAAACGAATGAACCGCCAAGACGCCAAGCACGCCAAGGTGGATTCACGCCAAGGTGCTGAGCGAATAAATCTTTTTTCCCACCTTGGCGTCTTGGCGTCTTGGCGGTTCAATGGAATTCTTGCGTCAGTGCCCCGGTCACAGCTTCGCCGCCACGTCGCCGCTGCCGGGGGGGCGGGGTTTGCGGCCGACCTGGGTGCTGAAGCTCTGCAAATATGAAATCCACATCATCGACAGCCCGAAGCTGTAGGCGCCCTGAACCAGCATTTCCATGTAATGCTGGGTCGGCGGGATGTGATATTTTTCGGCCGAGACGCCCTGGTAGGTCATGGCGTTGATCGGCTCGCCTTTGCCCAACGGGGAGACCTTCACGGTGGTGCGGGCGTAGATTCCAATCTCCTTTTCGGTGGCGGGGTCGAGCTTCCGGCCAACCTTGGCGTCGAGCACCTTCAGATCCGCGTCGCTGAGATCGAACAGCGCCCCGGCGACGTATTTGCCCGGATCGTAAACGATGTCGGCAATGCCGCCGCCGAAGTATTCGCTGAAGATCGGAAAACAGAGCCGGTAATTATCCAGCACCGCGGGTTTGCCGGGCTTGAGCGTGGGAGCCCGATGGCCATAGTGCCGGCACCATTCCGTCACCGCCCGGATATTCAAGTTCGATCCATACGCGAAGTACCACATGCCGTCGATCCCTGCGACGCATTCTGGCGAAATACGCGCCAAATGCAAAAGAGAGGGGGGTTTGGGTGGGGGGCGATTGTCTTTTACCTCAATGTTGAGCGTTGAGTGTTGAGTGTTGAGCGTTGCATTCAATTCGGAATTCATGCAACGCTCAACACTCAACACTCAACGCTCAACGTTGAAGTGACCATCCGCGCCGCTCCGCGGGCGGCGTGGAAATCGTCGTCGCCGGTCGTCAGGGTCCATCCAGAGCGCGCCAGGCTCGTCAATCGAGTCTGAATCTTATCGCGCAGGGTGGGAATCAAGTGTTTCAATCGGATGCCGATTCCACCGCAGAGGCACACATGATCTGGCCGATAGATGGCGTGCGCGATGCGGATGGTTCGTACCAGCGCCAGCATTGGCGGCTCGTCGCCGGTGAATTTGGCAACGGCGGGCGAAACGTCCGGGCCGTAATTGGCGCGGAGGGCGGCGACGCCCAAATATCCTTCCAATCCACCGGCCCCGCCGTCCGGGCCGACCGCGTCGTGCCCGGCGATCGAGACGTCAATCTGCCCGATGTGGCCGGGCGATTCGCCCTCAACGCACAGAGGCCGCCCGTCATCGAGTACCGCGATTCCGATGCCGGTTCCCAGGGTCAGCACCAGAAGCCGGCCGCGAATTCGGCGCGATTGGAAAACGTCGAACGCCGCCGCCTGGGCATCGTTGCAAATTCTCGCCGCTTTACCCGTCGGTAGATTCAGCGACTCCGGCACGAGCCGGTCCAGCGGTATCCCCACCAGCCCCGCCACATTGAAGGCCTCGGTGATCTTCCGCTCATTGGCATCGAGCAATCCCGGTACGCAAAGCCCGATGGCCTGGACGCCAGCGGCGCGTCCGCCGGCGGCGGTTCGAATGGCCGCACGCAATTCATCGGTCGTCGGCTTGGCGTAGAACCCGCTTTGGCCGGTCCAAAGACATCGCCCGTTCTCGACGCCCGCGGCCTTTACCGACGTTCCGCCAATGTCGATGCCCAGTTGCATCCGCGTATGCTACCTCATTTGAAAGGAAGTCGAACCGCGGATTTCACGGATAACGCGGATAAGAAACGGGGTAATTGTTTTCCTTCCATCCGCGTCAATCCGCGTAATCCGCGGTGAGTCTGAGTTTTCTGGGTTCGTGGTCATCATAAAACTACGGTTGCAGAATTGGCCTTGGTGCGGTGGTGACAAAACCCCCGTTTTCGACAGCGCCGCGGGGGGTTTTGTCAACGTCTACGGGGGGACCCACTTGAAAAAGCATCCGTCGGCCATTTTGTCGCGGTTTGGCATGGGGGCATTCGGGCCGGGATGAGGGACGTTGGATCGACAACGAAAAACACCTCCCTCTACATCTATAGCCAGCAGGTGAAGGTTTTGGTGCCGTTTTTGGAAATGTGCGGATTTTTTGGAAATATTCTTTGGGCGCGGGCGATGGCGGGGGGGTTGGAAAATGTGTTTGCGTCGCGGCCGTCGCGCCTTCGCGGTAATCCTTTGATAGACTCCTGTCCATGCGTATCCAATTCTGCGGCGCCGACCGCACCGTTACCGGATCGAGCCATCTGCTGGAAATGAACGGGTTGCGAATCTTTCTGGACATGGGCTTATATCAAGGCTCGCGCGACGAGGCTCGGCGGATCAATGAAAGTCTTCCAGCCGACGTGAAAACCGCCGATGCGATCATTCTGTCGCATGGGCACCTGGACCATTGCGGGAAACTGCCGGTGGCCACGCGAGCGGGGTTCAAAGGTCCCATTTATTGCACGGCGGCCACGGCGGAGGTGGCGCGGATCGTTCTGAACGATTCGGCGATGATTCAAATGGAAGACATCGAGTACCTGAACCGCCGGTCGCGCGAACCGGCGCTGACGCCGCTGTACAAGCCGCAGGACGTTCCCGCGGTTTTGAATCTCATGCGGCGGGTTGGCTACGGGGCAAAGACCAATCTGGGGAAAGGAGTCAGCTTTACGTTTTTCGACGCCGGGCACATTCTCGGCTCGGCGTACGTTCTGATTGAATGGACGGAAGACGGGCGATCGCGTTCCGTGCTGTTTACGGGCGACGTCGGCCGGTACGACACGCCGATCCTCCGCGATCCCCAGGCGATTCCAAGTGCCGCGGAGTATCTGATCACGGAAAGCACCTATGGAAATGCGAAGCACGCGCCGATGGATCAGGTGGGCCCGCAGCTTCTGGACGCGGTGAAATTCTGCATTGGGCGTAAGAGCCGGCTGATGCTGCCCAGCTACGCGGTCGGTCGGACGCAAACCGTTCTTTGGTATATCCAGCGATACATTCAGGAGAAGCAAATCCCGGAGATTCCGATCTTCGTGGATAGCCCGATGGGCGTGGAGATCAGCAAAATCCATAGCCAGTTCCCGGAGTATTACGACGACGAAACGCGCCAGGCCATTGGAAACCGCGATCTCTTCGGATTGTCGCGCGTCACGTTCGCGTCGTCTGGGGCCGACAGCAAGAAGATCAACAGCCAGGCCGGCCCCTGCGTCATCATCGCATCCAGCCCGACCTGCGAGTTTGGGCGAATTCTTTACCATCTGTCGCAAGGGATCGAGCAAGCCGACAATCTGGTGGTGTTCACGGGGTATATTCCGGCGGACACGCTGGGAAGGCGATTGCAGGCGGGGCAAAAACGGGTGCGGATTTTGGACCGCTGGTACGACGTGAAATGCCAGGTCCGCACCATTCACGGCCTCAGCGCCCACGCGGACGGGGAGGAGTTGCTGCGGTTCCTCAAGCCGACGCTTGGAAAACAAACGGCGGGCTGGATCGTTCACGGGGAGGTCGATCAGTCGGAGGGACTTGCGCATCGGCTGATGGCCGCCGGGATCAGCAGGGCGGCGGTGCCGGCGATGGAAACGTCGATTATCGACGATGCCGGATCGGCGGAGCATCCGACGCCGGCGGCGGGGGAGGCGGGGGAATAGCGCTTGGGCAATCGCGTTTGGCCGTGGCGCGGGCAGTTGGGTTGAATGCAACGCTCAACACTCAACACTCAACGCTCAAGGTTGAAGTGAAGAGACGGCGAATAGCGCCTGGGCGGTACTTTTGGGTTTGCCAACTCGCGGCGCTTTGTTACACTCCGGCCGAAAGTGGAACCAACCGCGCGGTCCGAAACGGACAAATGAAAATGCGCGGCTATTATCGACATACCAAAATCATCGCGACGGTCGGGCCGTCCACGGAAAGCCCCGAAAAGCTCAAACAACTCATCCTGGCCGGCGTCGATGTCATACGGCTCAACATGGCGCACGGCTCGGACGAATGGGTGACGTCGCTGGTCAAACGGCTGCGGGACGTTTCCAATGAGGTGCAGCGTCACGTCGCGGTCATGATGGACGTGAAAGGGCCGGAAATCCGCACCGGCGTCGTGCCGGAACCGATCGAGCTGAAAGCCGGAGATGCTTTTGAGTTTTTCACCACGTCGCCGACCGGCGGAGTTCGCGGGGTGAGCGTCAACTATCCCGGCTTTCCAACGGACGTGAACGTCGGCGCGACGGTCCTGCTCGACAGCGGGCTGATTCGTCTGGAAGTCATTGACAAGGATGCCGAGCATGTCCGGTGTCGGGTGTTGACGCCGGGCAAGCTGGGCTCGCGTCGGCACATCAATTTGCCCGGGGTGGACGTCAACCTTCCCTCGCTGACGGAAAAGGATGAACGCGACATCCGCGCCGGCGTCGCGGCGGGCATCGATTTCGTCGCGCTCTCTTTCGTTCGGCGCAGGGACGACGTTTTGGTCCTCCGCGCCTTGCTCGATCATCTTGGGTCCAAGGCGCGCATCATCGCCAAGATTGAAGATCAGGGTGGATTGCGCAACCTTGAGGGCATCGTCACCGCGGCGGATGCCATCATGGTCGCGCGCGGGGACCTGGGCATCGAGGTGGATTATCACACGCTTCCCCTGGTGCAGACGCGGATCGTGGAGATGTGCCTGACGGAAGGCCGGCCGGTCATCATCGCGACGCATCTGTTGGAATCGATGATCTCCGCGCCCATGCCGACGCGAGCGGAGATTTCCGACATTTCCACCGCCGTGCGGGAGCGGGCGGACGCGGTCATGCTTTCCGGCGAGACGACGACGGGTCTGTATCCGCTGGAGTGCGTCGAGGTGATGAAGAACATCGTCAAGTCGATCGAGCCGACGGAAAAGCGCGGAATCAACGACGTTGTGAAATTAGTCGATCCAAAGGCGAAAATGATGCGGTCGGCGGCAGTGTTGGCGCAGCAGTTGGGTAAATCGGGTGTTGTGGTCTTTACGCGCAGCGGATTCCTGGCGTACACGTTGGCCGCCCTGCGGGCCGTGGGCGTGCCGATTTATGCCTTCACCGATGACGAGGCCCTTTTCCGGCAATTGCTCTTGCCCTGGGGCGTCGAGCCGTTCCTGATGAAATTCAGTGAGGATCCCGAGGAAACCATTCTCAACGCGCTGGAGTACCTCAAGCGCCGGGATTGGTGCGCCGAAGGCACCTGGCTCGTCGTGATCACGAACGTGCTGGCTCGCGGCAAGATCGTCGATACGATCCAGGTTCGGCAGATTGGGTGAAGTTGGCGGGGCGAGCGATGAACGGTCACGCGTTTGCAGGTGGTGCGGCGGCCAACAAATCATCCAAATTCAAATCGCGGGTAAACATGGCCAGGCTGCCGTCCGGCGTTCGCGGCCATTGGTCGGGCGGGCGGTCCCAGTAAAGCTCCACGCCGTTGGCGTCGGGGTCGCGGAGATAGAGCGCCTCGCTGACGCCGTGATCCGCCGCCCCTTCGAGGGAAATCCGAGCGGTAATCAGTCGGCGGAGGGCATCGGCAAGCAGGGGCCGGGTCGGATAGAGAATCGCCAAATGATAAAGCCCGGTCGAACGCGCCGGCGGCGTTGGGGCGCCGAGGCTTTCCCAGGTGTTCAGGCCGATGTGATGGTGATAACCGCCAGCGGAAATGAAGGCGGCGCCGCGGCCCATGCGCTGGGTGAGCTGGAATCCCAGTACGCCGCAATAGAACGCCAGAGAACGGTCCAGATCGGAGACCTTCAGATGAACGTGGCCGACGCGAACTGCGGGGTCGATGGGATGGATTTCGCCGGTTGGCATCAGGGCATTATAGGTATCGAAGACCGCGGGATGACCATCGGCGCGGCTTTGGGGTCAGGGGATTACCAGCGAGCCGTCTTGGCGGATATCGAACGCGCCCCACGCGATTTCCCAGAGATACCCGTCGGGATCTGAGAAATATCCGCTGTATCCGCCCCAGGAAGCGTCCTGGGCCGGCTTCTCGATCTTCGCGCCGGCGCGACGCGCCTGCTCAAGGATTTGATCGACTTCGTCCCTGGTGCGCACGTTGTGGGCGAGGGTGATTCCAGTGAACGTCGATCGCGGGCTGGCAAATTGCACGGACACGTCTTCAGCTAGTTTGTCGTATGGGTAGAGCGCCAGGCAGACGCCCTTGGTTTGGAAAAAGATGATTCCCTCCTGCGCCGTCCGCGTGGCGGGAAAGCCCAGTCCATCGCGATAAAAGCGCAGCGATCTTTCCAGATCTTTGACGCCGAGAGTGATGATGCTGATGCGAGGGTCCATTGTCGGGCGACCTCAGTTCAAGGGTTCAAGGGTTTAAGGGTTCGCCAATTGATGCGAGGGTCCATTTGTCGGCCGATCTCAGCCCGCCCTCGGGGTTCCGCGGCAATTCTCGCATTCGTATTGCTGGCCCAGGCAGTGCTGCACGCGCTTGTTCAGCAGATCGAGGATCAGGTCGTCGATTCCCAGCATCTGGGTCACGTGATAGGCCACGCCGGGATGTTTCGCCGCGGCGTTGGCGGTCAGTCGGGGTATGTCCTGAGTCCAGTGCTTTCCGGGTCCGAGGAAAAATGGACAAACCACGACGCGCTTGGCGCCGCGTTGGACGCAGCGGTCGAAAGCGGTGGCGATCGACGGCTCGGCGATTTCCATGTGGGCCGGCTCGACGACGGAATATTCTTTTGCGAATCGCGCTGCAAAGAGGGAGGCCAATTCCTCGAGCATCCGATTGCTCTCGGTAAGCCGGGAGCCGTGATCCACGATGACGATTCCGATGTGGGCCGATTGGTCAGGCATGTCTTTTTTTATCCTTTTCGTTCGGCGAGCGTGACGTCGAAGGAGAGGGTTTGTGTTCCGCGAATGAGCTTGATGGTAATCCTGTCGCCCGGTTTGGAACTGGCCAGGGCCTGGGTCAAGTCCATCAGGTTTTCCAGTTTTTGCGGGCCGAACTGCACGAGGAGATCGCCCTCGCGCAACCCGGCGGCGTCGGCGGGCGTGCCGGGCGTGGTGCCCGAAATCAAAACCCCAACGCGCGAATCGAGCGAAGCGTAATCCGGGATGATTCCCAGGATCGCGCGGCGTGCCGGAGTGGGCCCGAAATCCGGGCTGCCGAACAGATGCATCGAATCCTTGTCCGCCTCCACGAGGTACGGCTCGTGCGGCATCCTGGTCAAGCCGGCCAGCACCTTCGCGGTGAAATCCGCGACTTCTCCGATGCCCTCGAAGTTGATCTTTTCCGCGACGTCGGTGGGGCGGTGATAGTCGGAATGGATTCCGCTGAAAAAGAACATGACCGGGATACGGCGCTGGGCGAAGGACATGTGATCGCTCGGCCCCATTCCGCCGCGTCCGATGCTCTTGAGCTTCAGAGGCGAATCGATATCGGCCTGACCGAGGATCGCGTCAAAATCCTTCGCCGTGCCCTGCCCGCCGATGTAGAGCGTCTGTTGGCGAATCCGCCCGACCATGTCCAGGTTGACCATGGCCACTATTCTGTCCAACGATACCGGCGGATGCTTGATGAAATACTGCGAGCCGATCAAACCTTCCTCTTCGGCGGTGAAGCAGATGAAAACGATGGTCCTCGGCGGCTGGTGGGCGTGCGCCAGGCACGAGGCCAACGCCAGGACGGTGGACGTCCCCGATGCGTTGTCGTCAGCGCCATGATAGATGCTTCCCGGCGGACCGAACATACCGCCCAGCCGTCCCAAGCCCAGGTGATCGTAATGTGCGCCCACCACCACAAATTCATCCGCGTTGGGGCCTGTTCCGGGCAGGGCGGCCATCACGTTCTTCACGTGGGCGGTCATGGATTCAATCTGCACCTCGCCGGAAACGGTCTGATCTTTAAGTTCCATGGACCGCGGCTTGAACGATGCGTCGATTTGGGCGCGCAGGGTTTTCAAGTCCCCCGCGCCGGCGGCGGCGAGGAGCCGGTTGGCGACGGCCTGCTTGATCTGGAGAACGGGAATCGTGGACGGCGAAGAGAACGTGCCGGAAAAGGGAATGAGCAAATCCGGCTCGGAATCAGGCGGGTTGACCAGCAGCAGCGCCGCCGCGCCGTGGTCCGCGGCCGCCTTCGCCTTGGCGGTGAACGTCGCGTGATTCGACCACCCGGACAAGTCCGAGGGCGGCGCGAGCCGGCTGTGGCTTTGGGCGTCCATCGGTTCGTAGCGCATGGCCACGACGACTTTGCCCTTGACATCGACCCCGTCGTAATCGTCGTAGCCCACTTCGGGGGCGGACATGCCGTACCCGACGAACACTACCGGCCCGGTGAACCGTTCCTCGATGGAAAAACGCATCGGCAAATAATCCGTGTCGATCGCCAGGTTCTGCGATCCGATGGCCAGCGCCGTTTTGGGGCCGGGACCGGCCTGCGTCGTGTAATCAAACGGCTGGAAGAAATCCGCGCCGCCGGGCAAGGGCCGCAGGCCATCGGCGGCGAATTCCCCGGCGATGAACTGCGCGGCGGCATCAAGCCCCGGCAAGCCCACGCCCCGGCCCTGCAACTGATCGCTTGCCAGATACGGCAGCGTATCCTTGGGATCGGAATCCGTCGTCGGCGGGGCGGTGCTGGAGATGTCCGCGGAGGGGGTGGATCGGGTCGTCGGCGCCGTTGCCGGAACGGCCGGCGGCGCGGAATGCGAGCCGCATGCAACCAATCCCCACGCGGCGAGCAGAAAAACCAATCGAATCCATCGGACATCCATGCGGGCGATTGTATGTCAACGTCCGAGAATATCTAATCGCTTTGCACCCTTTTTGCCGATAATTGATGCATATCGCCATGCCCTCAAGCGGAACGAAGAAACCGCGCGCTCTGCTGCCAAAACCCCGGCAAAAGGAATCCCACGGTTCGGATTTGGACAATCTGCTCGGCCGCAGGCCGGTGAGCCTGGACACGCCGGAACTGCAACGGTTCCTCGCCGGCAAGGACGTGCTCGTCACCGGCGCGGGCGGGAGCATCGGCTCGGAAATCTGCCGGCAATCGATGAAGTTCTGCCCGCGGCGCATGATCCTGCTGGACCAGGCGGAAAACAATCTCTTCGAAATCGACCGCGAGCTGCGCCATAGATGGGTGGGGGCGCAAATGGTCCCCGTGATAGCGGACATCGGCGACGGGCGGCGAATTGCACAGGTTTTCGAGCAACATCAGCCGCAGGTGATCTTCCACTGCGCCGCGCACAAGCACGTTCCGATGATGGAAATAAACCCCGGCGAGGCGATCAAGAACAACGTGTTCGGGACGAGAACGGTCGCGGATGCCGCGCGCGCCAGCGTCGCCGCGGCGTTCGTGATGGTCAGCACGGACAAGGCGGTGAATCCGAGCAGCGTCATGGGCGCCACCAAGCGCTGCGCCGAGTTGTACGTCCAATCTCTGAACGCCCAGGATTGCCGCACGCGGTTCGTCGCGGTGCGGTTCGGGAACGTGCTGGGCAGCAGCGGCAGCGTGGTGCCGATTTTCCGCAAGCAAATCGAAGCGGGCGGGCCCGTCACCGTGACCCATCCCGACATGAAACGGTATTTCATGACGATCGCCGAGGCCAGCCAGCTCGTCATGCAGGCGGGCGCGATCGGCCGCGGCGGGGAGATTTTCATCCTGGACATGGGCAAGCCAATAAAAATCCTTTCCCTCGCCCGGGAAATGATCCGCCGCCAGGGCCTGAGGCCGGGGAAAGACATTGCCATCGAATTCACCGGCATCCGGCCGGGGGAAAAACTATACGAGGAACTGGCCTGCCCGGGCGAGCAAACGCGGCCGACGAGCCACGCGAAAATCCGGGTTTGGCAGCTTCCCCGCGCGATGCCGGAGCAGGTCGAACAAATGATGGAAATGCTGGCGTCCGTGACGGGGGCGAGCCATCGGCAAATCGTTGAGGTTCTGTGCCGGTGCGTTCCGGAATTCCGGTCGAGCGCGGGGGAAAAGCCGGCGATGCGGATCGTGGCGGATGCGGCGTAGATATAGCGGAGCCCGCGGGATGAACATCCCGCGGCTTTGGGGGGAGGGCGGCGCAACTCATGCCGCCGCGCCGAATCCAAACCGATTATGCACGCGTCTTTCCAGAGGCGCAAATGCCAGGCGGTCGGCGAGCATGCCGATGATGACCATCACAATCATGACGGCGACAACCTGGGAAATGATTCCATTGTCGCGGCCCAGGGCCAGGAGGAAGCCCAGGCCCTGGCGGTCGGCGGCGAGGATCAACTCGGCTCCCATCAGCGAGCGCCAGGCGAAGCTGAATCCCTGACGCAGGCTGCTGGCCAATGCGGGGAGACTGGCGGGGAACAGAACGTAGCGGTAGAGCCGCCAGCGGCGGGCGCCCATCATCAAACCGGCTCGGCGATAGAGGGGCGGGATGGCGCGGAGGCCGTCGCGCATGGAAATCGAGATGCCGAACGTGCTGCCCATTACCAGGACAAACAGGATTCCGGTCTCGTTCAATCCGAAGACCAGAACGGCCAGCGGTACCCAGCAGACACTGGGGAGCGTTTGCAATCCGAGAAATGCCGGGCGAAGAAATTCGTCGAGGGCCGACCATCGCCACATGGCGGTGCCGAGAGTGGCGCCGAGAAAGACGCTGATGGAGAATCCCACGATCAGACGAATGGCGCTGACGATGTTGGCGCCGATCAGCTGACTGTGAACGATTCGCCACGGCAGGGGCGGCTGATTGGGTTCCCGTTCAAGGGGCGCCGGCCAGCCGGGATGCAGGGGTTCGCCAAATCCGGATGGAATCCCCAGCATGCCGAGCATCGAATCCAGCACGTGGCTCGGCGCCGGGAAGATGAACGGCTTCCAATGAACAATCCTATATGCCGCTTCCCACGTCGTCAGCAAAAGTACCCAAATCAGCAGTCTCTTCAGGCCGCCACGAATCTTCTGCCGCCAGGGCGTTGACACGATTGACCTCTTGTTCGATCTCTTTGCGGACGAGCTTGGCCAGCTCGTTGATGTCCGGGCTGTCGAATATTCGGGGATGAGCCAGTTCGACGCAAATTTCCTTGCGAATCCGGCCGGGATGGGTATTGAGGACGATGATGCGGTCGGCCAGACGGACCGCCTCGCCAACGGAATGGGTCACGAACAGAATCGTTTTCTGGGTTTGACCCCAGAGGATTTGAAGCTGATGGTGCAGGAGGGTGCGGGTCTGGGCGTCCAAGGAGGCGAAAGGCTCGTCCATCAGCAACACGGCGGGGTTCATGACCAGCGCCCGGGCGATGGAGACGCGCTGCCGCATCCCGCCGGATAATTCATGCACCAGTTTTTCCGAACTGCCGGAAAGATGCACCATCCGCAGCGCATCGGCGACTCGATCGGATCGCTCCGAGGGCGGGACGCCGGCCATCTTCAATCCGAATTCGACGTTCTGGGCGGTGGTCAGCCAGGGAAATAGTCCGTGGTCCTGAAAGACCATGGCGCGCTCGGGCCCCGGGGCGGTGATGGGGATGCCGTCGAGCGATGCGCCGCCGCTGTCCGGGCGGGTCATTCCCGCGGCGATGTTGAGGAGCGTGGTCTTGCCGCTGCCGCTCGGACCCACCACCACGACGAACTCGCCGGGGCGGCAATCCAGCGTAATGTCCTCAACCGCCGCGTACTCGGAGTTGGTGAATCGCTTGGAAACGCGATCCAGCGTCAGCCGGCCGGCAACCGGCGGCTTTTCCAGATTCGTCGATCGGCCATTGTCGAAGAACATTTGTTGAAGGACATTCTCCCGGCTTAGGGCTGCGAAGCCGACGGCGCGCCGGCCAGCTTGCGTATGATATCCGTTTGAAACAAATCGGTAAGTTCCGGCGCCGAGTTGATGAATTTCAGGTCGTGCGACCATTGCTCCATGGTCGAGAACGTATTGGGCAGGGGATCGTCGGTGAATCTGGTCCGCTGCAGCGCCCCGCGGATCACGGCGGCCGGAAGCTTCTTGCCACCCAGTGCGGCCAGGGCGTCGTTGAGCTGATCGGCGTAATGCAGGGGATCGACGTTCAAACGCTGCGTCCACAGGTGATGCACGGACAGAATCTTTTCAATGACTTCGGGATGCGCGGCGAGAAACGCGGGTGTGGTGATGACGACGGTCAGGGAAAACTCGTGGTCGGGCCAGAGGTCCTTTTCCTCGCCGATCAGGACCGCGCCGGTTTCGCTCATCAGCCGCGATCCCCACGGCTCCGGCACCCAGGCGGCGTCGATGAGCCCGCGGGCCATCATGCCGCTTTGTTCGCTGTTACGGATTCCCTTGACATTGCTGGCATCCGGCTGGCCGAGCACAACCGTCACGTAATGCCGGGCCGACACATCCTGAGTATTGCCAAGCTGCGGGGTGGCGATCCGCTTGCCTTTCAAATCGGACAGGGACTGAATCTGGGAATCTTTTGAAGCGACGATGACCACGCCGTTGGCCGCCGATCCGCTGATGACGCGGACGGCCTGCCCCCGGCTGTTGACGTGCGCCGCCAGGACCGGGCCGGGACCCACGTAGCCCACGTCCACGGCTCCGGCGTTCATCGCTTCGATCAGTTCCGGGCCGGCGTTGAATACTTTGGTTGTCAGATGGGTCGGCCCCAGCGCTGCCTGCAATTCGCCGGAAAAAACTCCCAGCACCGCCTGGGCATGGGTGACGTTGGCAAAGTAGCCGAGGCGGACCTCGGGCAGGGGTGCGGCCTGGGATTGCGGGGATGGGGCTTGGCTCTTGCCGCAGGCGGCGAGCAGGCCAAAGATGCCGGCAAGGGAGCATAGCAAGGGTTGAGAACGCATTTCAGTAGGTTTAACATATAACCTTGAGGAGCGCAAAATACAATTATTCCTACCGGATTCATAGAATATGGCATAATAGATTCCATGGATTGCCATCCGTGGGCTTTCGAGCCTGAGATCGATCCCCTTGCACTGATTTCGGTTTTTGCTGCTGAAGCGATTAGGCGCCAAACCGCCGGACGATGATCGTGTCATTCTGGCCGCCGAAACCAAAGCTGTTGGACATGGCGACCTCGACCCGCGCATTGCGGGCTTTGTTGGGCACGTAATCCAAATCGCACTCCGGATCGGCATTCTCCAGGTTCATCGTCGGCGGGAGCACGTTGTCGCGGATGGCCAGGACGCAGCAGATCAATTCGACGGCGCCGGCGGCGGCGATGAGATGACCCATCATGCTCTTGATGCTGCTGACGGGACATTGGCGGGCGAAATCGCCGAAGACGGCCTTGATGGCGCCGGTTTCGTTGCCGTCGTTTTCGCGCGTCCCGGTGCCGTGAGCGTTGATGTATTGGATGTCCTTCGGAGTCAGGCCGGCATCGGCCAGGGCTTCCTTCATGGCGACGATGGCGCCTTCGCCTTCGGGATGCTGATCGGTAATGCGGAAGGCGTCGGCGGTCGAGCCGTATCCGACGATTTCCGCCAGGATCGGCGCGTTGCGGTTCTGGGCGTGCTGGAGGGTTTCGAGGATCACCATGCCGGCGCCCTCGCCGAGCACAAATCCGCCGCGTTGGGCGTCAAACGGGCGGCTGGCGCGCGCGGGGTTTTCGTTTGCGGTGGAGAGGGCGGTGAGGCGGTTGAAGCCCGTCACGCCGAACGGATGAATCATGCTGTGTGCGCCGCCGCCGATCATGACGTCGGCATCGCCGCGGCGGAGGATTTCAGTGGCTTCGCCGATGGCCTGGGTGCTGGCGGCACAGGCGGTGAGGCAATTGAGCGCCGGGCCGCGGGCGCCGGTGAGAAGCGCCAGGTGGGAGAGGGGCATGTTGGGTTCCTGCTCAATTTCGCGCACCACGTTCATGCGTTCAAAGGCGACCTGGGCCCATTTGACGTCGTCCACCGCGCCGGTCTGCGCGTTCCATGCCGCCAGCGCGGCGGTGGTGTAGGCGTCAAAATCAATGGAACCCTCGCCGCTGCCCAGATAGATTCCCACGCGGTCGAGATCGAGGCGGGCCTTGTCCAAACCCGCCGCCGTCCAGGCCTGCTGACAGGCGCCCAGGGCAAATTGCGTGTTGCGGCCCGCGCCGGCGTGAGCGCCTGGATCGCCGATGAAATCCGCCAACCGGTAATCCTTCACTTCGGCCGAAATGCTGGAGGGAAACGTCGCCGCATCGAAGATCGTGGTGCGTGAAATCCCCGACTCGCCGGCGAGCAGCCGCTTCCACACCGCCTCGATGGAATTCCCCATCGGCGTGACCCAGCCTAACCCGGTGATGACGACGCGATTCATGCGGATTTCCTATTTGCTGCGATCAACTTTTGAACCTTGGGTACCAATGCCTCGGGAACCTCCATCCAAACCATTTCTTTCGCGTTCGAGATTTTTAGTTCTGGGGGTAAAGGCTGATCCTTCAGGCGATCATAATACTTGGCTATCTTTCGAACGCGCTGATAGTTCCACCCTAGGGGATAGACATTCGGATCCTTGGCAGGTTTCCGCCGCGAACTTCCGATTTTGCGAGTCATAGTTTTCTTTGTCCTCGTCAGCGAACCATGTTACCCCGGATCATTCAGAAGAACCACGGATTTCACGGATAGCACGGATAAATCAGGATCGCCCCAAGACGATGGCCCGCGCAGTGTGCGCGCCGCTCAAAAACGCGTAATGGATCGAAGATGTCAGTCAGCGTTGAACATCCGTGCCATCAGTGAAATCCGTGGTGAATAATCCGGGTTAAATGCTCTTAAACACCAGCGCCGCATTCTGGCCACCGAGGCTGTAGACGCTGCTGATGCCTGCGCGGAGTTTGGCGTCTCGGGTTTGAGGCGAGACGTTCAATCCCGCGGCGTCGATGGGTTTGATCGTATTCACGGATGGCGGGATTTTTCCGTGATGAATGGCCAGTGCCGCGGTGCCGGCCTCGACGCCGCTGCCGGCGGCGAGGCTGCCGGTCTGGGCTTTGGTCAGAGCCATCGGCACGGCCGGCAGACGCGATCCAAAGGCCAATTTCAGCCCGGCAAGTTCCGCGCGGTCGTGAAGGGGAATTCCCAAACCGTTTGGAATCAGCAAGTCGACGTCGGCGACGGACAGGCCCGCATCTTTCAAGGCCCCGGTGATTGCGCGGGCGTAGCTCCGGCCGGTCGGATCGGGTTCCGTGACCTTGTAACTGTCCTGAGTCGCGGCGAAGCCGACGAGTTCGGCGTAGATTTTGGCCACGCGGGAGCGCGCCCTTTCATATTCTTCGAGGATGAGCAGCCCGCCGCCTTCGGCCAGGACGGTTCCGGCGGCGTCGGCGTCGAAGGGACGGACCGCCTGGGCGGGCGAATCGTTATGCGTTTCGTTGAGACGCCTGAGCAGCCCATGACGCAGAAGGCCCATTTCGTTGACCTTGCTTTCAGCCCCGCCGCAGATTGCCAAGTCGGCTTTGCCGCGCTGAATCGTGCGGAAGGCTTCGCCGATGGCCAGATGGCTGCTGGCGTCGGCGCAGGTGATGGTGTTGCTCGGGCCTTTCAGTTGGTGAATGATCGTGACGTGACACGCCAACATGTTGGGCAGGTATTTCAATAGCCAAAGCGGCGTGAGTTGGGTCATGCCGTCTTTTCCCCAACGGGCCATGTCGAGGCGATTCGGCTCGGAGGGGGAACGGGCGGTGTTCATGGCGGCGGTCAGTTCATTCAACTCGGCGTTGATGAGGCCCGCGCCGATGTTGCAGCCGAATCGCCTTCCGTCGAAATTGGGAGTCTGGGTATATGCCTGCGACTGCAAGCCGGCATCCTTAAAAGCGTCATCGGCGGCGACGATGGCCAATTCGATGTCACGGGCCATGACCTTGGTGGCCTTGCGGTAGGTGCGGGGTACGAAATCGGCGATTTTGTAGGCGGGCGCTTCGCCTGCGATGTGCGTGGCAAACCCGGCGGGATCGAGCGAGGTGATTTGCCGCACGCCCGACTGGCCGGCCAGCAGCGCTTCCCAATGCGCTTTGCTGCCGATTCCCAGGGGGGAAATGATGCCGATGCCGGTGACAACCACGCGCCGCATAACACTTCTATAACGGAATGTCCCCGCCGGAGCGATAGGTCTTGAGCAAATCCTTGAACTGGTCCGTAAAGACAAAATTATGTTCGGGAAACGCGGTGCCGGCCAGGTTCTTGTCGATGTGGCTGAACATCAGGTCGATTTCGGCGACGAGCGGGGACGATGCGTCCGGCCCGCTGCGAGCGATTCCGCTGATCGAAGCGCCGGTTTCGTTGAGTTGCTCGATTTGGGCGAAATAGTAGAGCGTGTCCCCCGGCCGAACCAGCCGGTGAAACGTCGCCCGGCCGATCTTCGCCAGGATCACCTTCTCCGAAAAATTGCGGGCCTCTCCCACCAGAATCCCGGCCGTCTGCGCCATCCCCTCGATGATGAGCGTGTGCGGCATGATCGGAAACGCCGGGAACAGATCGTGCAAATGCTCTTCGGCCATGGACACGTTCTTCAGTGCGATGGCCGATTGTTTAGGGGTGAATTCGATGAACTTGTCGATCCAAATCCAGCGCATGGCCATTTGTCATTGGTCATTTGTCATTGGTCGTTGGTCATTGGAATTTCTGGTCGAAGCCGTCTTCAACAAGTGACCAATGACAAATGACCAATGACAAATGACTACTGACCAACTTTCGACTGAATGTAACCCACGATCGTATCCACGTTCAAAAGCGAACTAGCCGTCTCCATCGACGGGTTCTTGTCGAATTCGGTGAAATCGGAAAACGGCATCCGCTTCTTCAACTCGACGAGTCCCTCGGCGGTGATCTTGCCGTCCTTGACGTATTTCTCGTCGTTCATCAGGGTGGGCAGATCGTCGGGAAAAAGTTCGCCGCGGGGGATTTTGAACGGCTTGGCGGGGTCGGTGGTAAAGGCCTTTTCGAGGCGGAAAACGATGTCCAGGAAGTCGATGCTCTCCGCGCCGAGGTCCTCGCGGAGCGTTGCTTTGGGCGTGATCTCCTCGGCATCCACGCCGAGGGCGTCCACCAACACGGCCTGAACCTTGGTGTAAATCTCGTCTCGAGACATTGGCATAGGGTCCATCCTTCCTTTGATTGTCAGGTTGCGACAGACTGGCCCGATTGGGTTAAGACCATCCACCTCGAACGGTTGTGCTCGATCAACTTCCGATCAAGCTGCGCATCAGCCCCCGGCAGGGATTGAGCGACGTTGAAATACGCGATCTCCAGACGGGCGGATACGGCGGCATTTCCATTGACCGTCCCCGACGCTTTGAACGATCCGCCGGACTCCGTGAGCTTTACCGCCTCGACTTCGACGCGAAGCGCATTGCCCGGCGCGACGAACGTGCCGTATCTGACGTTCTTCGCTTCCTTGAGCACGGCCATCGACTTGGCGAACCCGTTCTTGCGGTGCAGCAGCCAGCCGGCCGCCTGGGTCAACGCCTCCAGCATGAGAACGCCGGGAAGCACGGGAAACGTCGGAAAATGATCGCCGAGATATTCCTCGGCCAGGCTGACGTACTTGACCGCCACCAGCCGATTGTCGGAAACCTCTTCGATCCTGTCGAGCAGGTTGAACTTCACGTCTCTAACCCTTTGGTGCAGGGTTTTAGCGGTGGGGTTGGGCGTTTGCAAGCGCGCCGGTTCATATCCCCTGCATTGACGAGAAGCACACCCCGGTAAGCAACCCGGCGACGCAGGCGGCGAGCAACAGGCCCAGGAGAAACGGCATCGCTCTTCTCGGACGCCTGACCAGCAGCGCAACAAACGCAATTCCCGCGCACGTCGCTCCCAAGAACGTGATGACGGAAACCGCTCGAAATCCTTGCGGGCGGTTGCTGCCGAGGACAACTGAAATTGTGAACATAAAAATGACCACTACCCCCACCACGAATCCGGCGCCGAATTGCAGAATCGACATGCAGCCGAACCCTTGGTCCGCGGACGCATACGGCGTGCGATAGTCCAGGGGCTGCGGACGTGAACGATATTTACCGGGTTCGTCATCGGCCATTGGTTATCCACTTCGTCAAACCGGCGCGTACATTTGCTGCAAGTCCTTGAGCCGCTGTTCCTTCCCGTCCCGGTAGAACAGGTTGTACGTGTCGAACGGAATGATCCGTCCATCGGGATGCGCGATATGAACACACGTTTTTTTTACGCTGCGTACGTCGAAATTCCAGGCGTCTAAGAATTGCATGATGATGATCCGGAAAATATTGTCGTACGTGATCGACGGCGGCACCGCGATCCGCGGCAAGCAGCAGAGCAATTGCCGAAGCGAAAGCGTCGAACTGGCAGGCGAAGCCGCCGTCGAAAAGAGCTTGAACAATTCGGCACGGAGGTTCGCATCCCGCTCGTAAACAATGGTGTTGCCTTCGCCGTGCAGCAAAACTTTCGGATCGATCAGTCCAGTGAGCGGCACGACCTTGCCGTCCAGCTTCAGGGCGTAAGCCATCGCCAGGCAATCGGGGTGACACGGCACCGGGATAAGGTCGGAGGGTTTGAACACCGGCGACTGGTTTAGGATCAGTTGCCGCACTTCGCCGAGGGTCAGCCGGTCGGTTTCGGGGTTGAAATGATCGAGCCGGCCGGCGATCTGGACCGGTTGGAAGGTGATTCCGCGCACGCATCGCTGGGCGAGCGCGAATTCAATCATCTCGCCGATCTCGCCGTCGTTCAGGCCTTTTTGCAGGGTGACAACCAGAGTCGTCGAGATGTTGTCTTCGTTGAGCCGCTCGATCGCCCGGCGTCGGATTTCCGACAAATCCTCGCCCCGCAAGACCCGCAGCGCTTCGCTCCGCAACGAATCCCACTGCAGGTAAACCTCGAATCCCGGCATGTAATCCTTCAGGCGACGCGCGAAATCTCCGTCCTGCGCGATCCTGATCCCGTTGGTGTTCACCATCAGGTGTTTGATCGGCCGCGATTTTGCCATGTCCAGTACGGTGAAGAAATCCGGGTGGATCGTCGGTTCGCCGCCGCTGATCTGAACGACATCCGGTTCGGACTCGTTGCGAACCACGCAATCCAACATAAACCCGATCTGTTCCAGCGTGCGGTGGTTCGGACGGTGCGGGGACGACTCGCTATAACAGACCGGACAAGTCAGGTTGCACCGATCGGTGATCTCCACCAGTGTCAGGCAACTGTGCTGTTCGTGGTCGGGGCACAGGCCGCAGTCGTAAGGGCAGCCGTAGCGAATCGGCGTGTTGAACTGCCTGGGCATCTGTCCTGGCTTGAGGGTTTGCCTCGACAGCTTGTAATATTCCGCATCCGTCGAGATCAGTACGCGCTGCATCTTGTGCTCGGGACACCATTTCTGCAGATAGACGCGGCCGTCCTCGATCAGCACCTTGGCCTCGACCTTTTTCAGACAGGTCGAGCAAAGACTGTTGGTCAATTCGTAGAAGAGATAGGGTCGATCACCCATAAGCCGGTTGCCCTCTTTGCACGTGCAAGTTGCGCAAGGTGACCACCGCGGCGCACACGGTCACGAAGCTCACCAACTGAATGGGGCTAAGCCCCGCGTAGGTCTCGCGCGGCTTGATGAATTCAACCAGGAATCGCCAACTCAAATAGGCGATCACCATGAGCTGGAAAATTTCTCCGTTCTGATAGGGTGAACGGGTCCGGAGCCAAAGCGCGCCGGCCAGGATCAGGCAAAAGATGCTTTCGTACAACTGGGTGGGATGGCGATGGATTCCGTCGCCGAAATCCACGCCCCACGGCAGGCTCGTCGCCACTCCGTAGGTGTGGTCCGGAAGTCCGGTCAGGAAACACCCCACGCGTCCAATCGCCAAACCGATCAGCACGGGGAACACGAATCGGTCCCCGGTCTTCTGCCGGATTCCCAGTCGCCATTTTGCGATTTCGACCCCGACCCATCCCCCGGCAAGTCCTCCGACGATGGTCTTGGCCCCCATCATTACCGCCAGATCGTGCCGATATGGCCAGTACGCGTGGATGTTTTCGATCAATGCCAGGATTTTCGATCCCCAAAACGCCCCGAACAGGCATGCGACGATCACGATCAGTCCGCGCTCCGAGGCGAAGCGCGTCGATGGGAATTTCCGGCGGAGGAACCAGAACAATCCGGACCCAACGACATAGCCGGCGGTTTCCATCACCGCATGCGCCGGCGCCCGAAGATTGCCGAATGTGAAATAGACTGGAAATGTCATTGGATGAATTGTACCCACGCGGCGGCATTGCGCAAAAAGCTTCACAAACGCAAAAACCCGCGCAAGGCGGGGGATTGCATTGACAGGCGCGGGCGGGCGGCTGGACAATCGTGGGTTCAATGGACCAACCGACTGTGCCCATCGCCACCGAGCGGGCGCCTTTTGTTGTGGTTGCCGGCTACGGATTGCCGGGGCGAACCCTCGTCGAATCCCTCATCCGCAGGAACATTGAGTACGTCGTCATCGAATTAAACCCCCAGACGTGCCAGCGGGCCGCCGCGGGTGGAATCCGAATGTTTCCCGGCAGCGCATCGGACGGCGAAGTGTTGCGTCTGGCCGGGATCGAACGAGCCACCTTCGTGGCACTCATGGTCCCGAGCGACGAGGTGGTCCTGGCCGCAATTCCCATTATCCGGCGAGCGAACCCCGCCGCGTACATTATCGCGCGCTGCTCATTTACTTCCACCGGGTTGGAAGCCGTGCGCCGCGGCGCCAATCAGAGTATTGTCGCCGAGCAGGTTATCGCCCGTGAGTTGGAGGGGATCACCGCGGAACTGATTTCCATTCCGGGATAACTTATTTGTGATATGACGCCTATGCCGGTCGCTCGGCCAACTCGGACGTTGCAAGCGCGGCCGGGAGGTTTGAATGCGGCGGGACCTTGTGGCACAATGCCCTTGTCCAAGGCATTTAAGTGAGGATTTGCGCCGATGCTGCTGCAGACCAACAGTTACATCGTCCCCAGAGAAAAGAGGATGGAACATGCCCGGCTCCTGCGGCGGTTCCGTCAGGTTCTGTTGCGCCTGGGTTGCGATCACTTCGAGGTTTTCGAGCAAGTCGGCGCGAATTGGAGTTCTAATGAGACCTCCGGCCGATTCGTGCAGATCATGCATTTTCGGGATCGCAAGCATCAATTGGCCATCCAGGCGGCCGAACGAGGCGACCCCACCGCACAGAGCCTGCTCAAGGAATTCTGCGATTTGATCAATCTTCCGTATCAGCAGCAGCAGGGTCTTTTCGCGGTTGGGTTCTACACCAGCTTTTTGAGAATGCCGCAGCGTACCGATACGCCCGGCGTCTCCGGCCAGTCCGCCCCGGAACTGCCCTCGCAAAATGAGCCGACCCCGCACGTGGAGGGCTCGCCCTCCACGGTGGAGGGCTCGCCCTCCACACCCGACGCGCCGGAGCCTCCGGAGGGCATTCCCATGCCCGAAAATGCCGAAGAATCCACCGACACCACCGAGCCCGGCGGCGTCGATGTCAACGCCGAGCCCGACGCGCACGCCGCGAACGATTCCGATCCGCTGGATTCTCAGTCCGTTTTTCTTCCCGCCGACAACGACGAAGGATTGGACGATCCGAGCGATCCGGGCGAATCCTCTGGGCCTCAGGACGAAAGCGCCGGGGCGGAGAATCCCACCAGCCCTTTCAGTTCGTGAAGACGGAATAAATGGACGAACCGCGGCCGAATGGCGCTGATAAATATGCGCAGTGCTCGAAAGAGGGATACTTTAATTGACCGATCACTTTCGCATCGACCCGTATTGCGGCGAGGCCGGTCAGGAGCCAGAGCGTGAAATCGATCGTCCGTTTTGTAAGCCTGTTGCTGATTTTGAGCGGTTGGATAGTCGCCGGGCTGTGCCTGCACGTTGTGCGCACACCCGATCCGGACAATCCGCAGCAATCGAAGCTGCTGGTTGTCCCGAAAAACCGGCTCGGCGTGAACGACACTTACGTGGACGCCCGAGGCTGGACAATGCAGGACGTGACGGAACATCCGATGCTGGTCCTGCGGCTTCTGGAGGCCGGCAAGGCGGATCAACTGAAATATCTGGCCGATCCCAAGAGCAAGAAGGACGTCGCAACGCAATTGACGGATGCACTGTCAAACACGTCCGGACCCACAACGGCCAAATCACCGGCCACATCGCCGATCTCCAGCCGCCCGGCGGGATTTTCACGTTGAGTATGAATTGATCGCCGCTTACGCCGCCTGCGGGGGCTCGAATACGCGGATGCAATTGCGCGTGCTGTTCTTCGCCGAGTACAACGCCTGGTCCGCCGCCGCCAGAAGCGCGGCCAACGTCAGGATATTCCCCTCCTTGCTCCGCTCGGCCACGCCGATGCTCAATGTCGGGTGAGCGTCCAGATGGGTGATCGCCTGGGAGAAATCCACCGACAAGAAAGCCTGCCGAAGTTTCTGCACGACCTGCTGGGCCTGGAACAGCGGGGTCTGCGGCAACACAATCACGAACTCGTCTCCGCCATACCGGAACGCAAGGTCCGTTTTTCTCAGCGTGATCCGAACGCAATCGGCAAAGGACCGCAGCATGTGATCGCCGGCGGCGTGTCCGTGAGTGTCGTTGATGTCCTTGAAATGGTCCAGATCGATCATGACCAGGGAAAGCGCGTGATTGTGCCGGTCACACAGCGCGACTTCGCGTTGCAAAAGCTGCTCCATCGATCGGCGGTTATACAACCCGGTCAGGGCGTCAGTCATGGATTGCTTTTCGGCCTCCGCCAGCAGATGCAGGGTGGTCAGGACGGAATGGGCGCTGTTGACGTAGGTTTGCGCCAGTTGCCGGCGATTTTCCGACCACGTGGTCCCGGGAGGCAGCAGCATGTGAGCGACGGCCTGCATCTTGCGTCCGATGGTGAACGGGATGCAATACGCCGGGTAAGTCGCCGGAAGCTTCAGACACGAATCGATCGCGCACCGCACGGGCGAACCCTCGGGCCTGAAGGCCCGCGGAAGGTTCTGTCTCAGGCACGGGCAGGTGGCGGTATCCAACTCCGAAAGGGGGTAGAGGCTGACGAAGTCCTCGGGCCAGGCCACGCGGAGTTGGACGGCCGGGGTTGCCTCGGCCTCGGCGGTGAGGATCGCCAATCCGGACAGCTCCAGTTCAGTTCGTAAGAAATAGCTGAGAGTTGCGAAGATCTGATCGGGTTTTCCCGCCCCCTGAATTGTCTGCGAGAAATCGAGCAGGCGATCCACCGTCGCCGTTCGGTCTGCCAGGGCCGCCCGGGCCGCCTTTTGCGCCCGCAATGGCCTGGTGAGGTAGATGACCCAGCCCAGGATCGCCGCGGCTCCCAACAGCGCAACCATCAACCACACTGGCGACATACCCGGACCCGTGAAACGGCGCAATCCGCACGAACGTCAAGGTCGGTATCGGCTTAACCAGCCATACACTAGATTCTCGTTGCTTTATTGCTTCTTGTTCAAATTTATCGGCCACATGGTTTGACTCTTGTCGCATAGTGCGTAGATTGTAATCATGAACTTTGGACCAACGCCTAATTCGCAAGCACCACTCGGAAGTGCTGACCAGGAGATAGCCATCCTGACCGATATTGGGCGCATTCTTTCCTCTACTCTGGAACTGCGTGAATCGTTTCAGAAGATGATGCAAATCATTTCAGAGAAATTAGATATGCGCCGCGGGTCTTTGGTGTTGTTGGATGAATCCACGGGTCGTCTGCGCACCGAGGCGGCAGTGGGTTTAACAGCCGAAGAGATTGAGCGCGGGAAATATGCATTGGGCGAAGGGATTACGGGAAACGTCGTCGCCACGGGCCGCGCCAGAATCATTCCCGACGTCCGCGCGGAGCCGGATTTCCTGAACCGCACGGGTCGGCTCACCCCGCAGACCGCCGACAGGGCCGTCAGCTTCCTTTGCGTGCCGATCAAAATCGAAAACCGGACCGCCGGGGCGCTGTCTGTGGACAAGCCGTTCGTCTCCGATGATTCGCTCCGGTCGGACCAAGCCTTCCTGGAAATTGTCGCCGCGTTCCTCGCCCAGGCGATCCAGATCAATCGCATGGTGCTTCGTCAAAAGGAAGAACTGCTGGCGGAAAACGCCCAGCTGCGCGCCCAGGTGCGGGATCGATTCCGATTCGAGAACATCATCGGCGACTCGCCGGCCATGCACGAGGTCTTTGCCACCGTGGGTCAGGTCGCCAACAGCCGCGCCACGGTTTTGCTCCTTGGCGAAACGGGGACGGGAAAGGAGATGATCGCCAAGGCGATCCACTACAACTCGCCGCGGCGCGAGCGAAGCTTCGTCCGGGTCAACTGCGGGGCGCTCACGGGGACGCTGCTGGAGAGCGAATTGTTCGGCCACGTCAAAGGGTCGTTCACCGGCGCCATCCGCGACAAGCAGGGCCGGTTTGAAGCCGCCGGCAACGGAACGATTTTCCTCGACGAGATCGGCACGCTGGAGCCGGAGTTGCAGGTGAAACTGCTGCGCGTCTTGCAGGAGCGTGAATTCGAGCGCGTGGGCGATACGCAGACCATCAAGGTGGACGTGCGCGTGATCGCCGCGACCAACGTCGATCTTCAGGAGGAGGTCGCCAAGGGGCAATTCCGGGAGGATTTGTTCTATCGGCTGAACGTGGTGCCGGTCTATCTTCCGCCGCTGCGGAACCGGCGCGAGGACATTCCCCATCTGATCGACTTTTTCCTCGACAAATACAACGCCCAGAACGAACGGAAGCTGCGCCGAATCAGCCGTGAGATGCTCAACGTTTTGATGCGATACCCCTGGCCCGGCAACGTGCGCGAATTGGAAAACGCCATCGAGCGGGCGGTCGTGCTCAGCAGCGACGAGGACTTTCACGAAGAGCTGCTGCCGCTGAGCGTTCGCATGTTCGCCGCCCAGCGACGAACCACGCCATCCAGCGAATCCATCGAAACCCTGACGCGGCGGCTGGCCGATCAGGCCATCGCCGATTACGAACTCCGCGAGGGGGAGATTTACCAGTTGGTGATCGATCAGATCGAGCACGCCTTGATCGACCGCGCCCTGGCCAAATGCGGCGGCGTGAAAACCAAGGCCGCCGATTTCCTCGGCATCAATCGCAACACCCTGAACAAGAAAGTCAAAGACCTTGGCATCGAGGCGTCGGAGTAAGAGAATCGAACCCGGCCCGCAAATAAATCCCTTATGCGTTACGAATCCATTCTGTTATTCGGCGCCCCCGGCAGCGGCAAAGGCACGCAGGGGAAAATCATCGGAACCATCCCCGGCTTCTACCACAGCGCCACGGGCGATATCTTCCGATCTCTCGATCTCCAAAGCGAAATGGGCCGCGTGTTTTGGGAGTACGCGGGCAAGGGAAAGCTTGTGCCCGATGAAATCACCATCCGGCTCTGGAAGCAGTACATCAAGGGGATGGAGATGATAAACCAGTTCCATCCCAACAGCGAAATCCTCGTCCTGGACGGAATCCCGCGGAACCTGGAACAGGCCCGGCTTCTGGATGAAACCATCGAGGTCGTGAAGGTCATTCACCTGGTCTGCGCGGACCTGGGCAAAATGGTGGAACGCCTGCGCCGCCGGGCGCTGAAGGAAAATCGTTTCGACGATGCCAGCGACCAGGTGATTCGCCGGCGTCTGGACGTTTATGAGCGCGACACGCGGCCGGTATTGAATTACTACCCGGCGGACCGGATCGTCCGCGTCGAGGCGACGATGTCGCAGATCCGCGTATTGAGCAAGCTGGTGGAAATCCTGGTCCCGCTGAAGGAACAGCATGACCACCACACCGAGCAAGCCGCCGCCGCCCACGAGCCGGCGCAACGGGAACAGGGACGAACGGGAACCGGGACGCAGCTAAATAAAAACTAGCTGCGTTCCCGTCCATGTCCCAAGGAAAATCTTGAATGTCCCCTTATCGTCAATCTACTTGGCAGCCAAGGTTTTGCTCAGAAAGGCCAAAACTCGGGTTAGTGAATCATTTGCGGCATTCGCGTCCCAAAGCATGTAGCCTTTTCCATGGATTGCGGCGGGGTCATAGTAATGAAGGGCAGGCTCATTTCGATTGAATCCATGTTGGGCGCCGGGATATTCCACGGTAGTCACGTCAAAATTGTATTTTTTGGCAAGCAAGCTCTTAAACGCCGGAACGTACTTACCCTCGCCGTAACAGTCTTCAGTCCCGTAAAAGATAATCATCGGAGCGCCGGTCATCCGGCAATCGCTTTGCGTGGTGAAGGTCCTGCACACGGGATAAAACGCCGCATGGGTTGCGAATCCCTTCTCGTCGCCCATCCATAATTTGCGGTTTTTTTCAAAAGCCGTATTCACGGTCAAGTGCCCGCCCATTGAAAACCCCATGATTCCAATTCGGTTGGGATCAATGGCAGGTATTTTTCGCAATTCCTTTAGCGCCGCAAAACCCATGGGCACGAAAGTATCCGCGGGCGGCCGGTTCGACGGGGAGGTGAAAATCCCGGTCTTAAAGTCCACCTCAAAAAACGCAATCCCCGCCTTCAAGATCGGTTCCCGATAAAACCTCCCAACCGAGTTGATGCCCGAAGTGCCGTGAACCACTACAACTGCCGGGCATGGAGTTGAACTGTTTTCAGGCGAGTAAAGCGTCCCGTGAAGATGGTAGTCCTGATTCTGGTCCAGGGAAGAAAAGTAAATTACCGTTCCCGGAGAAGACGGTTCAGCCGTTGCGGCGTTTGCCGCGGGTTGGGTTGTCTGTCCCAACGTCCGCCTCCCAATGGCCAGGAGGCACGATAAAGAGATAAAAACAATTCCAACCAATTGCGCGCGACGCATATTGCCTCCGATTGCCGTTGACCTGGGGAATTGGGCGCAGCGAACCCAGTAATATTGCCCCGAATTTTCAACGCCGCTGCATGACCGGGCGTCCTGAGTTGACTCTATCTCTCCGCCCCTAGGCAACCATCAGGCACATCGCCGATTTGTCTGTAAGCCGATCTCGTATGCGGTCTACGATTTTCTTGTACGTTTCCAGCCCCGCCGCCGCGTTGGAAGCGGATCGCGGACGCTTTACATTTGACTGGGCGTGCCGGACACTTGCGCGGAAGATGGCGGATTTGGCAGAGCTGGTCGGATCGGGGCGGATAATGCTGCTGGTGGGGGCGGTGCTGCTTTACGTGGCGTCGCGCGCGGGAGTCGAGGCGCTGGCGGGGAAGGAGGCGTGGCCGGGACGACGGGCGGTCGGGCATTGGATTCCGATTGCGGCGGCGGCGATGGTTGCGGTGGCAATCCATCGGGGGGATTTGGCTATTTCGATTATCTTCGCGACCAGCGTCGGATGTTTGTCGCTGGTGGTGGGCTCGATCTGCATCGTGAGTCCGGATTCGGATTCGCCGGCGGCGCAGCGGCGGGTGTGGCCGTTCGCGCTGCCGGCGGCGTTGCTCACGATGCTGGCCGGGTTCACGGGGGAATTGAACTGGAGACATGCGCTGGTGCTGTTGATTGAAGGGGGAGCGTTGGGGTTCGCCTGGAGAGAACTCAGCGCGGGGGGATCGCTGGCGGTGGCGGAATTGAAGGGGAAGGCGGAGAATCGGCGCGAATTCGACTGGCTTGGCTGGGCCAATGTGGGGCTTTGCGTGTTGCTGTCTCTGATCGGGGGGATCGCGGGCGTAAACGGGGCCCAGCGCATGAGCCGGGATTTCCCGGCGATCCCGGATGTGGCCATGATCGTGGCGGTGCTGGGGCCGATCCTGGTTTTGCCGATGTTGACCGGAGGGGCGGCGCTGGCGCAGAGCGATCGGGGCTGGGCGGCGATCACGGCGGCAGTCGCCGTCGTGCTTTTGAATCTCTGCGTGTTGTTGCCGGTGGTGACGCTGATCTGGTATCCGGCGCAGATGATCAACCCGAAAGATTTGATCGGGTCGATACATCATCTGGCGAGCACTGGGCTTGGGGGATCGACTCCGTTGCCGTTTTCGTGGGTGACGTGGAGGGTGGACAACGTGGTGCTGGTGCTGGTGTCGTTCGTGCTGATTCCTGCGTCGCTGGGGCGATGGAGGCTGGGACGGACGGAGGGATTTACGCTGATCGCGGTGTATGCGATATACGTGCTGATGGAGGCGGCGGGGAGCATGCGGTTTTGAGAGGGTTTGGATTCCGCAGGGAGCAAGCTCCCTGGGCTTTGGATGGCGCTAGGGTTGACGTAGGATGCGGGATATGAACGTGGACTTATCCAAGATCAAGATCGAAAAGCGGGCGCCGGAGGGGGAAATGATGGACGTGATGGGGGGATCGGCGCGGTGGGAAGTGAAGGTGCACGACCATGGATTGGTGGCGTTGTGCGACGTGATGCCGCGCATGGTTCCGGCGGGGAAGACGGCGGATTTCGCAATCGTGCAGGCGGCGCGGGTTTCCTACGGGCAGGGAACCAAGCAGGTGAGCGAAGATCGGGGATTGATCCGGTATCTGGCCCGGCATCGGCATACGACGCCGTTCGAGATGGTGGAGTTCAAGTTCCATCACGTGATGCCGATCTTCGTGGCGCGGCAATGGATCAGGCATCGGACGGCGAACGTGAACGAATACTCGGCGAGG
>Ga0181538_10000996_pt1 | contig 32898 bp, 27 predicted proteins | sample PEATcosm2014_Bin_40_FD_119773 | JGI IMG/M metagenome (GOLD analysis project Ga0181538, IMG submission 119773) | Peatland microbial communities from MTU Mesocosm Facility, Houghton, MI, USA - PEATcosm2014_Bin23_30_metaG | ecosystem: Environmental > Terrestrial > Soil > Wetlands > Peat | place... | reverse complement strand
GGGCAAGGGACCCCCCGCCCCCGGCAAAATCCCCCTAATTAACCGCCTGGGGGGGGGGGGGGGGGAGGAGCCGCACTAATCGCGATCGCTGGTCACAAACCTTGATGGCTATGAAACGAATTGCTGTCCTGCGGGCGGAAGATCACCCGGTCGTTAGAGCGGGTTTTCGACCGTTATGGGATGCCGAAGACGATATCACGGTTGACGCGCCGCCCGCGGAAGCTGCATCCGGCCCAATTCCCATTTTAGGCTCCCCGAGTTATGATGGCTGGATACTGATGAATGAAGAATAACGGTCGCAAACCCACCGCTCCGGCAGCTCATTTGCCAAAGTGTCTGACGGGCATCCAAGGTCTCGACGAAATCACCGGCGGCGGGTTGCCGCGCGGACGGCCCACGCTCGTGTGCGGCGGCGCGGGCTGCGGCAAGACGCTGCTGGCCGTGGAATTCCTGGTGCGCGGCGCGGTGCAGTTCGACGAGCCGGGTGTGTTCATGGCTTTCGAGGAGACGGAAGCGGAGTTGAAGGCCAACGTCACGTCGCTCGGATTTGATCTCGCGGGCCTGGTCCGGCGTAAGAAGATTGTGCTCGACCACGTGTACATCGAGCGCAGTGAAATCACGGAGACGGGCGAGTATGACCTGGAAGGGTTGTTCGTCCGGCTGAACCTCGCAATTGACTCGATCGGCGCCAAGCGCGTGGTGCTGGACACGCTCGAAGCGCTGTTCGCCGGCCTGCCTAACGAAGCCATCCTGCGCGCCGAGTTGCGCCGGCTCTTCCGCTGGCTCAAGGATAAAGGCGTCACCGCCGTCATCACGGCCGAGCGGGGGCGCGAACAACTGACGCGCCACGGGCTGGAGGAATACGTGTCCGATTGCGTCATCCTGCTCGACCACCGGGTCAATGAGCAGATTGCGACGCGGCATCTGCGCGTGCTGAAATACCGCGGCGCGCTTCACGGCACCAACGAGTTTCCTTTCCACATCGGCGAGGACGGCCTGCGCGTGTTGCCCATCACGTCGCTCGGGTTGAATCACGGGGTGTCGAGCGAGAGGATTTCCTCCGGCATCCCGCGGCTGGACGCGATGCTGAGCGGGCGGGGCTTTTTTCGCGGCAGCAGCATTCTGCTCACGGGTACAGCCGGCACCGGCAAAACCAGCGTCGCCGCCTGTTTTGCCCAGGCCGCCGCCCGGCGAGGGGAACGCGTGCTTTTCTTCTCGTTCGAGGAATCGCCCGGCCAAATCATCCGCAACATGCGGTCCATCGGTTTGCGCCTGGAACCTCTGGTCCAGCGCGGCCGGCTGCGGTTTCACTCGGCGCGGCCTACGCTCTACGGCCTGGAAATGCACCTGGCCACGATGTTCAAGGAGATCAGAGCGTTTCAACCCGCAGTCGTCATCGTGGACCCGATAACCAGTCTGCTGGTCGCGGGCGCCGACTACGAAACGAAGGGGATGGTGACTCGGCTGATTGATTATTTGAAGGGCGGACAAGTCACTTCGCTCTTTACCAGCCTGACGCACGGCGGCCACGCGCTGCAACAAAGTGAAATCGCCATGTCCTCGCTCATGGACGCCTGGCTGCTGTTGCAGGATATCGAAGGCAGCGGCGAACGCAACCGTGTGCTTTACGTGCTCAAATCGCGGGGCATGGCGCACTCGAACCAGGTCCGCGAATTCCTGATTTCCAACCGGGGCATTGAACTCGTGGACGCCTACATCGGCCCGAGCGGTGTTTTGACCGGCACGTCCCGGATGGCGCAAGCCGCCCGTGAAAAAGCGGAAGCGCTGGCCTGCCAGCAGGAAGCCGCCCGCTGCAAGCGCGAATTGAAACGCAAACAGGCGGCGCTTGAACAGCAGATCGCCAGGCTGCGCTCCGAATACGAGAGCGAAGAAGCGGAACTTCGGCGCCGGGATGAACAGGCAGGCAGGCTAACGCGCGTGCTGGTCGCCGAACGGACAGAGTTGGCCCGTTTGCGCCAGGCGGATGATCCGACCGCAGCCGGCGCGCGCGGCAATTCCAAACTAAAGAAGAGAAAATGAGAACCAGAACACTGAAGCGACCCGCGTCGGGCTCCTATCGCCCGCCCGCGAAACTCTGGCAACTGCGCCTTTATGTGGCCGGGCAGACGCCCAAGTCGCTGACGGCGTTTTCGAACCTGAAGAGGATTTGCGAGAGCCACCTCAAAGGCCGCTATGACATCGAGGTGATTGATTTGGTGGAGCAGCCCCAACTTTCCAAAGGCGACCAAATCCTGGCCATTCCCACGCTGGTGCGCAAGCTGCCCCAGCCCATGCGAAAGATCATTGGCGACTTGTCCGACACCGAGCGCGTGCTCGTGGGGTTGGATTTACGCTCCGCCAATGTAAGGAAAGGCTGAACTTTGAAAGCAAACAAGAGCAGCCGCGCGACCAAGGCCTTTGAGAAGGCTCTGGCCAGTCGGCCAGCAGGCAAATACGTCCTGAGACTGTTCGTGGCGGGGGCCACTAACCGATCGCGCCAGGCTATCCTGCGCGCCCGCCAATTGTGCCAAGCTGAATTCAAGGACAACTTCGAACTAGAGGTGATTGACGTCTATCAGCAGCCCATCCTGGCGCGCGACGGCCAGATCGTCGCGACCCCGACGCTCGTGAGGGAATTCCCGCAGCCGGTGCGCCGGCTGATCGGCAACCTATCGAACGCCACCGGCCTGTTTGTCGGGTTGAATCTGGAAACGAAAGGCAGAACGGCACATTGAGAACTGCGCGGCCACAAGACTCCTCCCGCCCCGCGCTGACCCGGCTGCGTAGCCGAAGCCACTTCGGCGCGGCGAAGGCCCGCGAAGTCGCCGAACTCCGTGCCCGCCTGGACGAGGCAGAGGATACACTCCGCGCCATCCGCACCGGCGAAGTGGACGCGGTGGTGGTCGCGGGCAAACAAGGCCCGCGAGTGTTCACGCTGGAAGGCGCCGAGCATGCCTACCGCGTGCTCATCGAATCCATGCACGAAGGGGCGCTGACGCTGACGGCTGACATGATGGTTCTTTACGCCAACAAGTGCTTTGCGAACATGGTCAAATGCCCGCTGGAGCAGATGATGGGCAATTCGATTCGCTGCTTCCTTTCCGCCGAAGACCAGGCAACGCTTCAACCGCTCCTGAAACGAGCCGACAAAGCCGGCTTTAAAATCCAAGTGCTGCTCAAAGCCAGCGACGGTTCACAAATGCCGGCGCAACTCTCCATTCGGCCACTGGCAAAGTGTGATTTGAACCGGGCGGCCATCGGCATGGTGGTGACGGATTTGACGGAAGCCCGGCGCAACGAGGAAATGCTGCGGGCGTTGTCCCACCGTCAGGTGCAAGCGCAGGAGGCCGAGCGCGGGCGCGTGGCCCTCGAATTGCACGACCACATTACCCAGCTTCTCTGCGCCATCCTCGCGCGCAGCCGGGTGCTGTCGGACAAACTTTCGGCGCGCGATGGGCCATCGAAGCGAGAAGCGATGAAACTCCACGAAATGCTCGGACAGACAGCCGAAGAAGTGGAGCGCATCTCCCGTAATCTGCGGCCTGGCGTACTGGACCAACTGGGTCTGACCGCCGTCCTGCGCGACACGGGCAGGGAGTTCTCGCAGCGAACTGGCGTCTCCGTCGAGCTGGCCTGCGTACAGTTGGCCGCGCGGCTGCCTCCCGACATCGAGTTGACGCTCTACCGCATTCTCCAGGAAGCCTTGAAAAACGTGGAGAAGCACGCGCGCGCGCGCCATGTGACCGTGCGCCTGCGGCAGCAGGACGCCTTCATTCAGTTGACGATCAAAGACGACGGGATCGGCTTCGACCCGGATCATCCCCCGGCCAGGCGAAAGGGAATGGGCGGCCTTGATCTCTTCAGCATGCAGGAGCGGGCGACCTATATGGGCGGCGCGGTCAAGGTCAAATCCGCTCGCGGCGCCGGCACGGAAATCGTGGCGAGCATTCCCCTGTCCCCAAAGACCGCCGCGGCTGACTGAACTGACTTATGAAACGCATTACCGTTCTGCTGGCGGATGATCACCCGCTCGTTCGAGTGGGCTTTCGGACGCTGTTGAAACACGAACGCGATATTGAGGTGGTCGGCGAAGCGGAGACCGGCCGCCAGGCCGTGCAACTCACGCGGAAGCTTCGTCCCGCCGTGGTCGTGATGGACATTGCGATGCCGCTGCTCAATGGGTTGGAAGCCACCCGGCGAATTCGCAGAGAATTTCCCGACAGCAGGGTGCTCATTCTCTCCGCGCACAGTGATGATGCCTACGTCGAGCAGGCGATCGTGTTGGGCGCGGCGGGGTTTTTTCTAAAACAAACTTCCTCAGACAATTTGGCCACGGCGATTCGCGAGGTCCACAAAGGGAACACATTCTTCAGCCCCTCTATTTCCAGGCGCGTGCAGGATCGCAGTCAGAAGCCGATAAATCGAGAAGCGAACTTGCAGAAGAAAACCAACCGCCTGAGTTCGCGCGAGGTGGAAGTGCTTCAATTGATTGCCGAGGGCAAGCCCAACAAACAAGTCGCCGCGGAACTGGGCGTGAGCTTCAAAACGGTGGACAAACATCGGCAGCATCTCATGAGCAAGCTCGACATCCATGACGTCGCCGGGCTGACCCGCTACGCCATCGCCGAGGGAATCATCGACAGCAACGTCCGGGTGACGATCAACTAATCCAACACGCGGTATCGCGGTTCTCTGTCTCGCTCCAAGTCCAGCCCGTGACCATCGCGACATGCTGTGTCGGGCTAGAAGTTTGAAGTCTTGAATGGGGGAAATACCCCACGGGTATTCCCACCCTGGCGCGGGCAGGGATTCCCAGCATATGGTTATCCTGCTATGAAGGGTACCGAAACCTCGCACGCGGGAAAGCCATGCAGCACAGCGCTGCAATTCCAAACGAATCCGCCCGAACACATTCTCGTGGTGGAGGACGACATTTTCCTCCGGCGACTCAACACCCAGGTGCTGGAGCGCTCCGGCTATGAAGTGGACGCCGCCGCCGATGGCGCAGCCGCCTGGAAGGAACTCAATACGGACAGCTATGATCTTCTGATCACCGACAACTCCATGCCGAAGGTGTCCGGCGTGGAGTTGCTCAAGAAGATGCGTGCCGCCCGCATGGTCCTGCCGGTCATCATGGCCACCGGAGCCTTGCCCACGAAGGAATTCACCCGATACCCCTGGCTCCAACCCGCCGCTACGCTGCTCAAGCCCTATACCGGCGAGGAGATATTGAGCGTGGTGAAGAAGGTGCTGCGCGAGGCGGAAGGCTCCGCCGACGGGCCCCAGTGGTTTATGTACCGCAATACGAAGGACAACAATGACTCACAAGCTGGAGAGCCTGCCGGTGCAACAGAGCCATGCACGATGAGTTCCTCACAGCGCATTCTCGTGGTTGATGAGGACGGCGACCTTCGGCGGCTGTACGCCGAAGCGTTGGCTGGTCTCGGCTACTGCGTTGACGGCGCGGAAGACGGCGCAGCGGGCTGGGAGGCGCTGAAGGCCAAGCGCTACGGTCTTCTGATCACCGAGCACGAAATCCCCATCCTGACTGGGGTCGAACTGGTAAAGAAGCTGCGTGCCGCCCATATGGCCCTGCCGGTCGTCATGGCGGCAGGAAGATTGCCCATGTACGAACTGGCCCGAAACCCAGCGCTTCAACTTGCGGCCACGCTGTCGAAACCTTTTGTCATTGATGCGTTGCTGGACACGGTGAGAACCGTCTTGCGTGCGACCGATAGTGCCCAAGAGCAGCCCGATCCGCAGCGAGACTGGCGAAACCAGCCCTCAGCCAATGGTCTGAGCCTGTGATAATTTCAATCTCCCCGTCCAGAATCCAATTGGCCATCAGCCAGCCCGAGACTTGGTATCGTGGTTTTCTCTCGCGCTCCGGCCCCAATCCGCGGCCAGCCGATGTTCCGTCAACGCCATCTATGGGGGAAATACCCCACGGATAATCCCATCCTGGCACACACAGTTGAATGCCTTAAGATCGTCCTCCCATGCAAGCACACAAAACCTCGCACGCTAGACAGCCAGCTAGCGCACAATCTCGATCCGGAATTGCCACTTCAAATCGCATCCTCCTGGTCGATGATGACATCGATATTCGCCTGCTTAGCGCAGATCTGCTCTTTCACTCCGGCTACCAGGTGGACACCGCCGGAGATGGCGAATCCGGTTGGGAGGCGCTTCAGACGCGAAACTACGATCTTCTTATCACCGACAACCAGATGCTGAAGGTTTCGGGCCTTGAGCTGGTCAAAAAGCTGCGTTCCGCTCGGATGGCGCTGCCAGTCATCCTGGCGTCGGGAGCAATGCCCGAAGAGTTGAACCGGCTGCCGTGGCTGCAACTGGCCGCCACCTTGTGGAAGCCCTTCTCTCCCGACGAGTTGTTGGGAACAGTGAATGAAGTCTTGCGCGCAACTAACGGTGCCCACGAGCAGACCAACCCGACGCCAAGCTAGCGAAGCCGGCCGTCACCTGCTGGTTTATGGCTGTGATGATTCCAGGCCACGCGGCTAATTCCACGCCCATGTCAAACCACCTCGATCCTCACGCGCCACTGCCTTGCCGGGCCGACCGTCAGAAGCTCATCAAGCAGGCGGAACTCGTCCTGACCGACGCGCGAGCCATCGCGGAGCAGTGGGACCAAATCTTCGCGCTGCTTTCGGCCGAACGGCCCCTGCCGGTTTGCGGGAACGCTGCCCCCTTGACTTCGTTGTAGCGGGGGGCGCAAGCGCTTTCCGCGGAGACCAAATCGTATCTCGAAATCCACGACCCACGCGTAACCGGTCGGTGTTCCGGGACAAACCTCAAATGGGGGGAAACACCCCACGGTCAACCCCCTGCTAGCGCACGCGGTTTCCCAGCATATGATTTTAGTCGCATGAAAAACCTCAGACCCTCGCGCGCGGGAGAACCCGCCGGCGCACATAATCGATGCGGGACCAAACCAGCCCGCACCATAGCAGTGAGTTTTTGGGGCGATGACGAGATGGGCATCCGCGAGTCGAGCGCCGAAGTCCGGATTCGCCATGAAACTGATTTTCTGCTGAAAGGCACTACTATTAACCGCTTCCAGAATCAGGCTGGGTATGCCCCTTCTGAGTGCCGCCTGTAAATCCTCCTGATCTGCCCAACTTCGCACAATTAAGCCTGACATATTATCACAGCCAACAAACAGCAACCATGAATACTTCAATCCAACATCCCGAGCCGAATGGCATCGTTCAACCGTTAGTTAACTCGTCCCAGAGAGGGGCGGCACTATCCACCTTGCGCAACCCGAGCGCGCCCTTCGTTTGGGTGGCATTGCTCGCGGGGCTGCTTTTTCTTTTCTTCAGCGCGCCGGCCGCCTTCGCACAGCGAAGCCCGCCGGGATGCCTCGGGAGCGGCTTGGGGATCAGCCTCTTCACAAGCCTGCCGGACGTTCACATCGGCGACACGATCTCTTACAGCGTCAATGTGTTCAACACGCCCTTCCCCGCCTGCGACGCCGGCAACACCAATGCAGCGAGCGCCGGCGCGATCTATGCGTTCATCGTCACGCCAGATGGTGTCACCAATTACATCACCTTGCGGCGAACATTTCTGGCACCAGGCGACTCGGATTTCTATACCAACGTCGTTAGTTACGTTGTCCGCGCTCAGGATATTCGCCCCGATGGCACAATTCGCGCCACGGCGATTGACCAGGGTGAGATTTGGCAAAACGACGTCCACAGCTCCGGTGGCGGCAACCAGGGAGTGAACACGCAGGTCAATCTGCCCTGCGTCCTGATCAACGCGCAATGCGTCGGCAGTGTGGGGGAAAACGGCGCGATCACCTTCACCGGCACGGTCACCAATTGCGGCAATAACACGCTGGTCGGAGTGACCGTCACAAATTATAATGACAGCGGATATTTCACGGTGCTGTTTCCCACCAACCTCGCCTTCGGCGAGGTCGCCTCGTTTAGTGGAAGCTGGGTGCCGGCGAATCCCTGTGGGCCGAGCACGGCCATTCTCACCGTTCTGGCCACCGACCAGTTCACATCCACTCCCCGGACGCTGACCAATTTCACCACTATTACCTGCCAGAACATTCTGACCCCGGGGATTAATGTGACCAAGGCCTGTCCCGCGCAGCCGGTGTCTCCCGGTCAGTTACTCACTTATTCCGGCAGCGTCAGCAACACTGGCAACGTGACCTTGACGAATATCGTCGTGGTTGACAGCCAACCGGCTGCCAACACGCCGGTGTTTGCACTGGCGTCTTTGGCGCCCGGCGCGGTGGCCAATTTCACCGGCAGTTACACAGCGCCGACCAATTGCTCCATTTCGGACACCTTGACTGCCACCGCAAGCAGTCGTTGCGGCGTCGGAGTTAGCAGCATCGCCAGTGTGACCTGCCCCATCCTGACGACGCCCCAGATCGTCGTCGCAGTGTCTTGTCCGAGTACCCCCGCGGTGCCCGGCGGCACGCTGACTTATAGCGGCAACGTGCGCAACGTCGGCAATACCACCCTAACCGGCATCGCCGTGGTCAGTGATCAACCCGCGCCCAACACGACGGTGTTCACGGTGGCCACGCTGGCCCCGGGCGCATCTGCCAACTTCACCAGCAGTCTTACCGTTCCTGCCAACGTCTGCTCCGTCACCACCACCTTCAGCGGCCAAGGCAAGGACATCTGCACCCCCAACATGGTCACGAACACGGTTCCCATCACCTGCCCGATCACCACCGCTCCGGCCATCGCGGTCACGCTGGCCTGTCCGGCCACGCCCGTCGCCACCGGCGGTTTGATCACCTACAGCGGGACGGTCAGGAATTCCGGGAACGTCACTTTGAACAACGTCACCGTTGTTAACAGCCAAACTGCGCCCAGCACCGTATTGACCGTCCCGAGCCTGGCGCCCGGAGCGTCCGCGAACTTTACTGCGAGCTTCACAGCGCCTGCCGATGCGTGTTCCGTCAGCAGCACGGTGACCGCCAGTGGCAGCGATAATTGCACGCAGAACATGGTCAACAACAGCGCGTCGGCAACCTGTACACTGGTCACGACTCCGCGCATCGCCGTCACGCAGAACTGTCCGGCGAACCCGCCCAGCCTCGGTGGCGTCCTCACCTACAGCGGCACCGTCAGCAACGCAGGCAACATCACGCTCACCAACGTGGTGGTGACTGATGACCGCACGGGCGCCAATTCGGTGTTCACAGTCGCGACGCTGGCCCCCGGCGCGTCCAGCAGCTTTACCGGCAGTTACACGGTGCCCACCAGCGGTTGTGCCGTCACTTCCACCCTGACCGCGAATGCGAGTGACAAATGCACCGGCGCGCTGGTCACGGCTAGCGCGACCGCCACCTGCACCGTGCAGGGCGCTTCCAGTATCGCCGTAACGCTGGCCTGCCCGGCCACACCAACACTTCTGGGCGGGCTTCTAACCTTTAGCGGCAGCGTCAGCAATAGCGGCAATGTCACTTTAACCAATGTGGTGGTAGTTCGAGATGTCCCGGCTCCCAACACCTCGGTCTTCAGCGCGGCCAGCCTTGCGCCTGGAGCGTCGGCCAACTTCACCGGCAGCTACACCGTGCCGGGCAGCAACGCCTGCTCGATCACCACCTCAGTCAGCGCCAGCGCCAACGATCAATGCGCCGGCTCGGGAGTCATCGCCCGCGCGACCATCAGTTGTCCGCTGGTCACCACCCCGGGCATTGTCGTCACGCAAAACTGTCCGGTGAATCCAGCGAGTCCGGGCGGCGTGTTCACTTACAGCGGCACCGTCAGCAACGCGGGCAACAACACGTTGACCAACATCGTCGTGATCAACAATCAGCCCGCGGCCAACACGGTTGTCTTCACTCAGGCCACGTTGGCATCCGGCGAGTCCACCAACTTCACTGCCAGTTATACCGTGCCGAGCAGTTACGTCTGTTCCGTGACCGCCGTCGTCACCGCTACCGCCAACGACCTTTGCAGCGGCAACGCGGTCACTAATTCAACCACGGCTACTTGCCCGCTCACGATGGCTCCGCGCATCGCGGTCACGCTGAACTGTCCGGAAGTGCCCGCCACCTCCGGGGGTTTAATCACCTACAACGGAACGGTCAGCAACCCGGGCAACGTCACTCTGAACAACGTGACGGTCGTTGACAGCCAGTCCGCGCCCAGCACCGTGTTCAGCGTGCCGAGCCTGGCGCCCGGAGGCTCCACGAACTTTACCGCGAGCTTCACTGCGCCCGCCAACACCTGCTCCGTCAGCAGCACGGTGACCGCCAGCGGCAGCGATGCCTGCGTGGGGACCGTGGTCACCAATTCTGCGTCGGCGACCTGCCCGATCTCCACCGCTCCGGCCATCGCGGTCACGCTGGCGTGTCCGGCGGTGCCCGTCGCCGCTGGCAGTTTGATCACCTACAGCGGGACGGTCAGGAATTCCGGTAATGTCACTTTGAATAACGTGACCGTCGTCAACAGCCAGGCTTCGCCCAGCACCGTGTTCACGGCGGCGAGCCTGGCCCCGGGAGTGTCCGCCAACTTTACCGCAAGCTTCACTGCGCCCGCCAATGCGTGCTCTGTAACCAGCGCGGTGACGGCCACTGGCAGCGATAATTGCACGGAGGCCGTGGTCAACAACAACGCGTCGGCAACCTGTACCTTGGTGACAGCTCCGGGCATTGCCGTCGCACAAAACTGTCCGGCGAGCCCGGCGAGTCCGGGTGGCCTGGCCACTTACAGCGGCAGCGTCAGCAATGCTGGCAACATCACGCTCACCAATGTGGTTGTTTCCAACAGCCAGTCTGGGTCCGGCACGGGCGGAGGGGGCGGAGGGAGTGTCAGCACAGCCGGCCTGGTGGGTTATTGGGCCTTCAATGAAGCGAGCGGGAGCGTCGCGATTGACGGTTCCGGTTTGGGAAACAACGGCAACATCATCAACGCCACCCGCGTCCCTGGGGAATCGGGCGGCGCGTTAAGCTTCAACGGAAATGCGTATGTTGACCTTGGCAACAATGCCAGCATGAACTTCAGCGGTCCGGTCACGTTCTCGGCGTGGATCAATCCGCAGTCCATCGTGGCGGCAAACGACATCTTGTCGCACGGCTACTCGTCTTCGCCCATCCAAGCGGTATTCATGCATATCTATCAAGGACGATACGAAGTGGGCTCGCAGATTAGCGACGGAACCGCATTCGTAGCCGCGGCGGCGGTGCCGGCCGGTGACATCGGGACTTTCGTTCACCTGGCCGGAGTTTTCGACGGTTCGACCTGGACTCTCTATCGCAATGGCGTGGCGGTGGCCACGACGCCCAGCGGGGCGGTGTCCACGACGGTGAACGCGAACTGGGCGATCGGCGCGCGGGGCGGCGGCGGCTCACAGTTCTTCAACGGCGTAATTGATGAAGTCAGGCTCTACCAGCGGGCACTGAGTGCCGCCGAAATCGGCTTGTTGGCCGGCCAGACAACCAACCCGGGACCCGGCCCGGGCACATCCACCACGGTATTCACCGTCGCCGCTCTGGCTCCAGGCGCCGTCGCCAACTTTACCTTCAGTGCGACCGTGCCCACCAACAGCGGTTGTGCCATCACGAGCACGCTCACCGGCAGTGGCAACGATACCTGCACCGGCAACCCGGTCACCGCGAATGTGTCCTCGAGCTGCCCGCTGGTGACAGCGCCGCTCATTGCCGTTACACAGACTTGCCCGGTGAATCTGGTGAGCGCAGGCAGCATCCTCACTTACAGCGGTACCGTCAGTAATGCCGGCAATATCACGCTAACCAACATTGTCGTGACCGACAATCGGCCCGCCGACAACACCGTGATCTTCACTGCCGCCTCACTGGCCCCGGGCGCCTCAGCGAACTTCTCGGGCAGCTACGAGGTGCCCATCAATTGCTGCGTCGTCTGGAGCACGGCCACCGCCAGCGGCCAAGACACTTGCGTCGGAACCACCGTCACCGATACGGACACAACGACCTGCACGGTCCTTACTACGCCGAGTATCGTCGTTACCAAAGTGTGCCCGCCGACAGCGGTGCAACCGGGAGACGTCTTGCAATACAGCGGCACAGTCAGCAACGCCGGCAACATCGCCCTGGTCGAGGTGACCATCGTGAACAGCCAGCCGGGCGACGGTTCTACCGTGTGGGGACCGATCACACTGGCACCCGGTGAATCCGCCAACTACTACGCGTCATATCTCGTTCCGCCCGATTTCTGCGGCACGGACACGATCACGGCGCAAGGTTTGGACGCCTGCACCCTCGCCCCCGTGGTGAATAGCGTAACGACGACTTGCCCGGTCCTAACAACTCCGCGCATTGCCGTGACGAAGAACTGCCCGGCGCAACCCACTCCCAAGGGGGGCGTGTTTACGTTCACGGGCACAGTCAGCAATCCTGGGGACGTCACGTTGACCAATGTCATGGTGGCAAACAATTACGAAGTCGATTGCTACTTGCGGACAAACGGGCCGGTCATTGGCCCGATTACTCTGGCGCCGGGCGCCTCCGTCAACTTTAGCGGCAGCTATACGGCGCCGCTGAGCTGTTGCGAGGTCATGGACACCCTCACCGCGAGCGGCCAGGACCGCTGCGCAGGCGCAAGCGTGATGGCCACAGCCACGGCCGTATGTCCGTTGCTAAGCACGCCGCGCATCACGGTTACCCGGGTCTGCCCGGCGTCGCCGGTGCCGGTGGGCAGCGTGTTTGCATATAGCGGTTCCGTGAGCAACGCGGGCGATGTCGTTTTGACGAACGTCATTGTCCTTAGCAGCCAGCCCAACGCCAACACCATCGTGCTGGCACCGATAGCATTGGCGCCGGGTGAAACGGAAATGTTCAGCGGCAGTTATACGGTCACAGCCAACTCCGACCCGACGAAAGACACGGTCACGGCCAGCGGCGCGGACATTTGCCAGGGGCGAACCGTTACCGCCACGGCCAATTGTTCGGGGCCTGTCGGTCCGCTGATCGTCAGCTCGGTAACGATTGCCAATGGCACGGCGACAGTTACCTGGATGGCCAAGTCTGGAGTCACTTATCGCCTCCAATGGGCATCCAACAACCAGAATTCAGTCTGGAATACTGTCTCTGGCGATGTGACCGCCACCGGTGACACTGCCTCCAAGAACGACGCCGTGGGATCAACCACACAACGCTTCTATCGGGTCATGGTCGTGCAGTAATAGACCGCCATTGGCGAGTGATAAAGCTAGCCGAAGGAAGGCGGGAGAAGTTTCGCCTCCTTCGGCTGGGCTTTAGCGAATGAGGAACATGGTTGAATGAGGAAAGCGGCATGACAAAACGGCCGGCAGACAACACTATTATGAATAAGACTCTGTTAGCAGTGACCCTGTGGACGGGCGCATGGTGCATCGCGGCTCTGGCTGAGGGCACTCCCAAGATCCAGTTTGATCAAACGGTTTACGACTTCGGCAAGACCTCGCAGGTCGCAACGGTCTCCGGCGTCTTCAAGTTCACGAACGTCGGCAATGCCATCCTCAAATTGGAGCCGCCTAAGCCATCCTGTGGCTGCACGGTTGTCAGTTTGAAGCCCGACACGCTTTCGCCCAGCGAAAGCGGCGAGTTGGCCTTCACTCTGCATCTCGGGGTTTACCGAACAACCCTCGAGAAGCACATCGCGGTCCGGTCGAACGATCCGCAGACTCCCGAAGTCCCGCTCACTATCAGGGTGGATTACACGCCGCTCTACGAAATCAACCCGATGATACTCTCCCCCAACCTGGCGTTTGGCGTAAATGATACTGACCAATTCACCACCATCACCCGCACAGACGGAAAGCCGCTCCGCATCCTGAGGCTCGACACCTCGAAGCCCTGGATCACGGCGAAAGTGGAGCCGGGCGCCAAGGCGGATGATACCACCGCTCGCATTCGCGTCGCGATTCAACGAGATGGACCCCCGCGCCGTTTCAACGAATTCGTCCAGGTCTTTTCCGTCGAGCAGACGAACACTCCCGTATCCAGCATCTACGTCTGCGGCCAGATGAGTGGTGAAGTCTCGGTCAGCCCGGAAGCGCTGTACTGGAGCGTCCCAAACGCGACGAACGCGCCGGCGGAGCGTCCGGAGGCGCTGGTCCTGCGCCGGGTGGCGATTCGCTCGGCCGACGGCAAGCCGATTGAGTTGAAGAATCCGCAAAGCTCGATCAAGGCCATCAAGGTCGAACTGGTGCCCAAGGAGGCCGGCAAGGTGTATGAACTTGTTGCCCGGCTGGATGAGGTGCCGGCGAGCACGGTCAGTGGCAATGTGTCCTTTGAAACATCGGTGGCGGAGCAGTCCCGGATTGAAGTGCCGCTCATCGTCAATGTGTTCAAACCCTGATGGGTTTCTTCGCTGTCTTCGGTGGAATGGGGGGAACAGCGTCCCCTACCGCCCGCTCATACCTCCGTAGCCCCACCGGAGCCTCGCCGTAGTACCCTCGATCCGGATCGAGGGTACTACGGCGAGGCTCCGGGGCGGCACGCGGGACAGTCAGGTCCAGAGTTGGAGGAACGCTTTCGAATCACCGACTCGATGGGGTAGCCGCTAATCCGCATGGACCCGAACAACTACTGCAGGCCCAGGTTCGCTGTGATGTTCTTCCTGCTCTCGATATTCCGCATGCCCGCGATCTTCCCCGCCGCCCCGACGGCCCGGGAAAATGCAGCCGACAGTCGTGAGCAAGATGACAACGCTTATTAGCAGAAGGACGGATTTCATATATTATTGTGTTTTGTGATTTCCTCCGAGGACTCCTCGCGAGGTGTAATGCGTTCTCATAAGCTAACAACGTGCCGTTCGCTCCCAGTTGACCCAATGCGTTGATAGTGAACGAGTTACGACCTTTCAAGTCCTGACACCCGCATTCTGGATCATGTAATCTGCACGTTGTTGGTGGCTCAACCTTGCGTTCTGCACTGGGTGCTGGACAAATTCCGGCGCCGGGCAAGGTTGCTAAATGATCGAGTCAGACGAATCCACCGAGGCGCCCAGTTTTCGGAGCCGCAGTAGCTTTAGATTATCAAAAATGCTGTTTGACTCACTGGTGAGAAGCTCGCTGACGTGGGACATGGACGGGAGGCGCTCGCAAATGACTTTGATCGAGACCAGGATTGGCACCGATAACAAAGCGCCGGGCACACCCCAAAGCCAGGTCCAGAAGATCAACGAAACGAAAATGACGACCGGGTTCAAGGTGAAGCGGCGCCCCAGCAAGACCGGCGTGATGAAGTTGGATTCCAAAAGGTGGAGCAGCAAATACCAGGCAGGGGGAAGGAGTCCCTGCCACAGGGTATCGAACGTTAGGAGGCCAACGATGGCCAGCAGCGAGATTCCGGCGACCGGGCCGAAGTAGGGGACAAAGTTAAACAGCGCGATCAACATGCCCCACATAGCGGCGTTGGGCACCCCGAGCCAGTAAAGACCGCCCCCAACGATTATGCCAAGGCCCAGGTTGATCAAGGAAACCGAAAAGAGATAGTTGGAGATCTGTTGTTGGATCTCGTGGCTGATATCCACCGCCCGCTTCTTGTCGCGCAGCGTGGGCATGATCCGAACCAGCTTTTGCAGGAACAAATCTCCCGAAGCCAACAGCAGATAGAGCAAGACCAAGGACTCGCCCAACCCCGCCAGGAATGTCCCTGTCCAGTTAATGACGGTGGGTACGCGGCTGGTCCTGAGCTCGACGGCTGGCGCTTTCTTTTGTTCTTCCTCGGTTGCAGCCAGGTTGTTCACCGCGTCGGCGGCCTGGCTGAAGCGTCCCCTGCGGGGGAACAGTTTCTGCACTTTCTGCCTCAACTCGGTCATGTGTTGCGGCGCGTCATTCATCCACGTCAGCGCCGGGTGGCCCAGTTGAATAAAGCCAATGGCGACGCCGGCGACCAAAAGCGAAAGCACGACCGCAGCGGAGAGACCCGGAGGAACATGGTATTGCGACAACCAGCGAATAAGCGGTTTAAGAGCCATTCCGCCCACACACGCCAGGAAGATCGGCAAGACGACAGGACGGGCGAAATAAAGGAAGGCGACGACGCCGAGCACAACCAAAGCGATTTGCACAGATGTCGCTTTGCGTGCCGGGGCCGTGTCCGGCTGATCGGGCGACGCTTCGGTGGCTCTAAGCGCGCCTGCCGATGGGAGCGCGGCGGCGGTTGGGTCGCCGTTGGCCGCAATCTGGCGGGTTGGCTGGCCTAACTCCATAACCCTGCTGTGCCAGGATTAATCGCGGCGGCGCCGCCCCAGCAGGTACCCCATTACGGCACCGACGCCAAGGGCGATGACCAAGGTCTGATAGGGATTGTCGCGCACGAGCTGGTCGGCGGCTTTGGCACTCCCGACCGCTTTCTCACGAACCCGGCCAAAAGCCTGCTTGCCACTGTCCAATGCGGCCGCCAGGCGCCTGCGGGCCTCCGCGACTTTATCTCCCGCCACATCGGCGGTGGCGGCCATTAAAGCGCGCGCATCATCGGCCAGAGTGCCCATGTCGTTTTCAACGGTCCGTTTATGTTTGTCCATAATACTCTGTTCTTTCTAATTGACTTGGATTGGTTGGCTGCAAGCGTCCGCAGCCGACGGGGTCCGGTGCTTCAGATGAGGCGGGCGGCTCTAAGGGCCGGGATTATGCCGCGGATCGGATTCCCATTCCCTCTACGGAGGGCGAGGTCCAATCCCGCGGGATCGACCACGCCAGCGGCGGAACACCGAATTCTGCCGGATCGAACACCCCACCCAGAACGCTCAGGTCCAGTATCTGCTCAGGCAGAAAACTGAGGAAATGAGTGCCGTTATTGCTCGTGTAGTCCCACAGAGAATAGCGATTCACCCCATCCGGAATCCCGGCTCCCGGACCATAATCCAGCGGAGCGCAGACCAGATCAATGACTCCACTGTCGGCTTTGGAGTAGAACCGCAAGCTGACCTTCTTCTTCTGGTTGATGGCTTCGATAAACTGTTTGTGATTTGGTATCATAATGTTGATGCGCACTCTCCTGCGCGTGTTCTCTAGTCCTGTAGCTAGTAGAGGGCCAACTGGACGCCCGGCACTCCGACCACTTCAATACAGCATAAATAGGGCGTTTGACGTCACCCTTGGCGGCCGATGAGGGACGGACAGTCAATGCAACTTGCACTGCCATTACCGCCGCACCATGCACTTTGCAACCTGGCCGAATGGCCTCGCGCGGCTGCACTGGAATCTGGCGGCCGATCGTTTGGTGACCCCTGTGGGCGGCAATTGGCAGGATTAACCGTTGATGGCAGGGCAGTTTAGGGCTTTTCGCAGGCGACCACAGCGAGTTGAATATCCGGCCAAGGCCATGCCGAGTCGCCCGTGGCACACCGCACGCTAAAGACAACGCACGGACATGAACGGGCTCCAAATGATTGGGGACCGGATTGCCGTCATGAATAATTCAATACAAAAGGCTGCGTAAAACAGCCAGATACATTATGAAGCACAAACAGTTACTTCTCAGTCTCCTCGCCGTGGCCGCATTTGCGCTGGGCTGCAACAAGGAGCAGAGCACCTCTCAACAGCTCGACAATGTGAAGGCAGAAACCAAACAGGCCGCGCAAGACATGAAGGACTATACCTACGCGCAAAAGGCGGAGTTCGTCGAAGCAATGCAAGCCCAGTTGGCCGCACTCAATCGGGATTTGGAACAGCTCTCAGCCAAAGTCGAAAAATCCAGCGACGCGATCAAAGCCGAAGCCCAACCCAAGCTCCAGGCGTTGCGCGATCAAACGGCCCAGTTGAACAAGCAGCTTGACGAGGCCAAGAACGCCACCGAGTCCACCTGGGACAGCGTCAAGGGCGGCTTCAAGAAAGCCTATGAAGCCTCGAAGGACAGTTTCCAACAAGCCCGCCAGTGGGTGAGCGATAAGATCGCGCCTTAAGGCGGAGCAATATTAATCAAACAAACATCCAAACGAAAGAAAGATAATGATAAAGACATCTGTAAACACGGGCCAAACCCTAATCCTCTTAGCGGCGAGCGCCTTGCTGCTCGCCGGCGCGCCGCTGCGTGCTTCCCAGACGGACGACCGCATCGAGTCCTCCGCCAAAAAGTCATACGTGTTCAAACACTACCTCACGGACGATTCGATCAAGACGGAGTCCAAGAACGGCGAGGTGACCTTGACGGGCACTGTGTCTGAACAGTCCCATATCGGCCTGGCCAGTGACACCGTGTCAGGGCTTCCCGGCGTCAAAAGCGTGGACAATCGCCTGGTCGTCAAAGGCGAAGCCCCCGCGGAGCATTCGGATACCTGGATCGGGCTCAAAGTGAAAACCGCGCTGCTGTTCCATCGCAACGTGAGCGCCACCAAGACGGATGTGAACGTCACCGACGGAATCGTCTCGCTAAGCGGCAAAGCCTCCAGCATGGCCCAAAAGGAGCTTACGACCGAGTACGCCAGAGACGTCGAAGGCGTCAAAGATGTGAAGAACCAAATGACGGTGGCCAAGAATCCGGCCAAGCCGGACGAAACCGTGGGCGAGAAGATCGATGACGCGTCCGTCACGGCCCAGGTGAAGGCATCGTTGCTGTCGCACCGCTCGACCAGCGCGCTAAAGACGAAGGTCGAGACGACGGATGGCGTGGTTACGTTAAGCGGCATCGCCAAGAACGCCGCCGAAAAGAGCCTCGTCACCAAACTGGCCACCGATGTCAACGGAGTCAGCAGCGTGGTCAATAACATGACCGTCGATACGACTCTGAGCAAGAATTGAACACCGAATCTCTGTGGGCTGGCGCGGGCGCGCCGGCTCGCAGCGGTTCCAACACAAACGGAAAGGTAAAACATATGTTATACACAATAGCGGTAGTCCTGCTCATTCTGTGGCTTCTCGGCCTGGTGAGCGGTTACGCGATAGGCGGATTAATCCACATCCTGCTAGTCGTTGCGCTGGTCATGGTGCTGGTAAACTTCATCTCCGGGCGCAGACGATCGGCTTAGGAAGCTATCAACCGAATGAAGTAAACTGGAGATTCGAAATGAACACAAAAAGCATTGTCGCAGTCATCTTGGTCATTCTAGGCATTGTGGTGCTCGCTTACTCGGGCATCACCTTCACGACTCCGGGGAAGCCTGTTGAATTCCTCGGACTCCGCTTCGAGACCACGGTCAGTCATTTTATTCCACCAGTCGTCGGAGCGCTCGCACTCGTTGGCGGGATCGTCTTGCTGGTTGTCAATCCCAGGCGGGCTTGATGGGCAGAGTCGAAATCGGTGCCGCCATTAGAGACCATCCTGGTCGGCGGTATCGTCGCTACCGGCCGTGTCCGACCGCAGGGTTATTCACTCGGCGGAAAGTGTGGTTTCATTGAAAGCGTCCCTCTTAGAGTTGATCTCACGTCGATGCAAGAAGCTCGCGATATGGGCGGCCGCCGTGTTCTTGTTCTACACGGTCCTGGGGTTCTTCCTTTTGCCGCCAATCGTGCGGGTGATTGCGGAGAAGCAGTTGTCGAAACACCTGGACCGGCCGGTCGCGATTCAGAAGGTCCGATTGAATCCTTACCGGCTCTCGGCCACCATCCGGGGCTTGCTCATAGAGGACAAGGACGGTGCGCCGCTGGTCTCCTGGGACGAGGCCTACGTAAATCTTCAGCTCGCGTCGTTGTTTACGCATGCCTGGGTTTTCAATGAGGTCAGCCTGTCACAGCCGTTCGTGCGCATGCGAGTGAACAAGGATTACACGGTGAACTTCTCGGATCTGGTCGCCAGGCTTTCGCCGGCAATTCCGCCGAAATCCACTGAGACTGGCAAGCGTCCTCCCTGGCGCGTCAATCGGCTGCGCCTGACCGGCGCGAAAGCGTCATTTACCGATCTCACGCCCCGCATGCCTTTTGAGCGAACGATAGGTCCATTGGAAATGACTCTCCTCAATTTCAGAACGGATTCCGGCTACAAGATTTCGTATGCTTTCGCTGGCATCACCGATGGTGGCGAGCAGTTAGCTGGGAAGGGTTTCTTCTCTCTGGACCCGTTCCGGTCCGAAGGCGAGCTCTCGTTCGACGGCATTTCCCTGACTAATTACGCGCCGCTATACCAGGATTTGTTTCGCTTCGAAATCAAGGACGGGGTCATTGATTTTCGTTCGACGTACCGATACGAGAGCAGCGCTGAAGCCCATCTCCTGGCAGTAACGAATACTGCCTTTGCGCTCAGGGCCCTGAAGGTGACGGAAAAGGACACCGGCGAAACGGTGGCCGGGGCCGCTAACTTTGTGGTAACGGGCGCCAGTGTGAATGCGATGACGCGCCAGGCTGAGGCGGGCACTGTGACGATCACCGACGGCCGGTTCCTCCTCCGCCGCAACAAAGACGCCTCCGTCAATGCGCTTGAATTATCAAAGCCCGCCGCGGCGGCTCCCAACACGCCCGGGGGTATTCTCCTGCTGCTTCGCGCGATGACCAATGTGGTGGCGATGCTGCTCAACAGCACGAATCTCTCGAACGGCACCATCGGCGAGCTCACGCTGACCAACTGTGCGCTGCACCTTGAGGACCTGGTGAATGCGCAACCGGTTCGGCTCGACCTCGACCGAATCGTAGTGACTGCAACAAACCTCTCGAACCGCGCTGGGAGCAACCTAACTGTAGGCGTCTCGCTGAGGTGGGACACCAACGGCACCATCCGGGCGGATATTAATGCGGCTCTCTCGCCGGCCAGCGCGGAGGTAACGCTCGCGTTTGATAAATTGAATCTGCGTCCACTGGCACCCTACCTGGAACCGCACCTAGATGTCTTTGTATTGGGCAGCAAGCTGGGTCTCGCCGGCACGGTCCGCTGGCGCGGCGCCCAGAACGAGTTGCCCAAAGTTCGGTACCAGGGAGACGTCTGGCTCGATGAGGTGTCGGTCGCCGAGGGCATCGCCACGGAAGCGCTGCTGCGATGGAATTCATTGCGTCTGTCGGGCATTGAAGCCAGCTTCAATCCGCCAGTGGTATCGGTGACGAAAGCTAGCTTGGAGGATGTGTTTGCGCGGTTGATCATCGAGCCGAACCGGACGCTCAACCTGATGAGTGCGCTACGCTCGAGAGGCACCAACGTGGCCGCAGAGCCGCAAGCGACGGATACGACGGCAGCGGTGAGGCCGAAGATTTCCTTGGCTTCGCTGGTGATCACCAATGCCAACGTGCATTTCACTGACCGTTCGCTTAAGCCTAACGTGAACATCACCCTCGAACACCTCAACGGCACCGTTTCCGGGCTCTCGTCCGATGATTCCCAGCCAGCGGACGTCCATCTCCAGGGCAATGTCGATAAGACCGCGCGGACCCAGATTGCCGGAAAAATCAATCCGTGGAGCTCAACGCAGCCGCTGAACCTAACGATTTCTCTTCAAGACATGGACTTGTTGCCGGAGGACCCTTATTCGGGCAAGTATCTTGGCTACCGGTTGGATCGAGGCAAATTGAGCGCGCAGTTCAGCTATCAGGTTACCGAACGAAAGCTGAAATCGGAGAACCGCCTCACCCTCGACCAGCTCACTCTGGGTCAAAGAGTGGAAAGTGCCGATGCAACCAAGCTACCGGTGCGACTGGCCATTGCCCTCCTGAAAGACCGCGACGGAAGGATTGCGTTGGATTTGCCGGTTAGTGGCAGCCTGGACGACCCGCAATTCGACCTAGGCAAAGTGGTTTATCGCGCCATCGAGACAGTGGTAACCAGAATCGCCACTTCGCCGTTTTCAGCCCTGGGCACGCTCTTTGAAGGCAAAGGCGAGGAACTGAGTTTCCAGGAGTTCCAGCCGGGTTCGACGAATCTCCTGCCGGCCGCGCGTGCGAAGCTGGACGTCCTGGCCAACGGTCTCTACTCGCGTCCGGAATTAAAGTTGGAGATCGAGGGCAGCGCAGACCCGTTGACCGACATTGAAGCATTGCGCCGCGTGGAGTTGAACAAGCAATTGCTGGTGCAGCAATGGGATGCCGCCATGAGCCTGACCTCGGTTCGAACCAATGACGCCGGCGCACAAGGCCCGCTCGTCCAAAGTTCCCGGAAAGCGTTTGCGTTCGACAAAGCGTTCGACAAAGGCGCTTCCGCCCTCAGTAGCCCGGTGGCATGCTCGTCTGCTGTTCCAATCAAATTCACGCCCGCAGAAGTTTCTACCGCCTCAAGCTCCTTGAGAGCTTTTGCGGACGACAAAGGCGCGACGGCTCTGATGCTGATCTTCGCGCCTGCGGCGGCCCCAGACCTGGATTGGGAGCGTGAACTTCTGGAAGCGGTGGAAATCGCGCCAAATGCGCTTCCGACACTGGCGGCTGAGCGCGCTCGAAATGTGAGAGCCTACCTTCTCCAAAGCGGTAAGCTCGAAGCGCGAAGAATCACGGAGTCGGGCCCCGGCGCCAGTTCCAAGGGCAGCCGCGTTTACGTGCGGCTGCAATGAGACGCTGAGCAGTGCTCATCTCCCCCGATACTTTGACGGGTTGCGTATCCGGTCGAGCCGTTCGGTTTCGGACTGGCGCCGGGCGAGCTGCAGCCGCCGTTGCTGAACGGCGAGTGCGATCGTCTGGGGCAGCATCCAGGCTTGTTTGACCAACTCGACGATCGTCAGGCAGATCAGTTTAAGTTTATCCATAATTCAGAAGTTGGATTGACGCGTTCCATGCTCTTCGGTTCAGCTTGGACTGTGCCGCTGGGCTTTCCTCATCGGGCACGCTGCCATTCAACAGGTTACGGATGTCCAAAGCTTCAGCGTGCGTTTTATGAGCGAGGTATTCTGTGCAAATTGCATGACGGGCGCAGCCAAAGCCGAGCAATTTGCACGATGCCGCAGGGCCCGCGGTAGCCAATGCTCGGGGCCGCAAACGCGCAAGTGGCCAAGTGGCAACCGCTTGGGGCCGTGTCAGGAAATGCGGCCCTCCTCCTGCTAAGTCCATGTGCAATGAGCAACCGCAATTTAAACGGAGATATGAGCGCATTCATCAAACGCATCCTAGTCCCGCTATTCGTCACCAGCTTCCTGGCTATTGTCGCGGTCGGCTGCAACACCGCCCACGGCTTTGGCAAGGACATGGAAAACGCCGGCGATAGCATTCAAAACGGCACCAAGTGACCACGGCACGCGCTCAAGCTGGGACGAAGAAAACGATTGTAAGGGTGTTGACCTTCATCACCTGCCTGTGCGCGTTACCTTTGATGATTAGTCTGCCGGGTTGTGCCAGCGACCGCTTCAATCAGAGCATAGATCCGCGTATTGAAGACAGTCGCACGGCTGAGCGTGTCCGCGAAGCCCTGGCAGCGACCCCTCAATACAAGTTCGACGGGGTACAAGTCGCAGCCAGCAACAGCGCTGTCCGCTTAAGCGGCTTCGTCAACACGAGCGCACAAAGGACAAGGGCCGGAGAGGTCGCCAGCAAGGTTGTGGGCGTGAAGAGTGTCGAAAACAACCTCGCGGTCAAAAACTGAGCCATTCCGTGCAGGAGCGAATTGTGCGAACCTTCAGTCAGTTCTTTTCAGGCTTGCGGTTCCGCCTGCTGCTGCTGGTGGTGCTCGCCTCCATCCCGCCGGTGGTGCTGACCCTGCATATCGCGCGGCAAGATCGCCAACGCCAGACCGCGGCTTTGAGGCAGCGTTCGCAAGACCTGGTCAAGCTGGCCTCCCGGAAAGAGGACGAAATGATCGCCGGGACGCGACAACTGCTGCGGGCGGTGGCGGAGTCCGCACAGGTACGGTCGGCCCAGTGGGGCAACACTACGAAGTTGCTGCGCACGCTGTTCGCAGACTACCCACGCTATGCCAACCTGGGAGTGATTAAGCCCAACGGGGATCTGGCGGCCTCTGCCCTCTCGATTACAAACACGGTCAATCTGGCCGACCGTTCCTACTTCCAACGCGCCCTTTCATCGCGTGCCTTTTCCATTGGCGACTACCAGGTCGGCCGCGTCAGCAGCAAGCCCAGTTTCGATCTTGGCTATCCGGTTTTCGATCCCTCTGGACAGATCCAGGCCGTGGTGTTCGCTGCGCTGGATTTGGACTGGGTCAACCGTTCCGACTATGCGCTCCAGGTGCAGTTGCCCCCAGGAGCCATCTGGACCAAAATCGACGGCCGGGGCACGATCCTCGCGCGTTATCCTCCACCGGAGAACTGGCTGGTTGGCGAACCTCTGCCAGACATGGCACTCATGAAGACCTTCCTGGCTAGAAAAGACGGTTTCATCGAGGCGGTGGACCCAAAGGGGGTTTCCGTCTTCTATGACTTCACATCCACCCGCAGCGCGCTCGTGGCTGGAGACGTAATCAGTATCCTGAGCATCCCCAGGAAAGTGCTCTTTGCCGAGCCGGACCTTATAATGATGCGCAATCTGACGTCGGTGGGGATAGTGGCCGGCCTGGTCCTGGCGCTCGGTTGGATCGGCAGTCGTTACCTGATCTTGCGCCCGATCCAGGCGCTGGTGAAATTCACGGCACGGCTGGGCGCGGGCGACCACAGCGCTCGCACCGGCTTGCCGCGCGCGCGGGATGAATTGAGAGAGCTCATGAATGGCTTTGACAAGATGGCCGAAGCCTTGCAGCAGCGCGAAGCGGAACGCCAGACAACGGATTACGCGCTGAAGTCTTCCGAGATGCGCTATCGCCGGCTGTTTGAAAGCGCCCAGGACGGAATCTTGATACTTAACGCGGACACCGGGCAGATTGATGACGTCAACCCGTTCCTGACTGAGATGCTGGGCTACTCTCGCGAGCAGTTGTTGGGAAACAAACTCTGGGAGATTGGCCCTTTCAAAGACACCAAAGCGTCCAAGGCGGAGTTCCGGGAGCTGCAGCGGGAAGCTTTTGTCCGTTACGATGACCTGCCGCTGGAAACCAGCGACGGCCGGTCCATGAACGTGGAGTTTGTCAGCAACGTTTATCAGGTCAACGGCAGCAAAGTCATTCAATGCAACATTCGCGACATTACCCAGCGCAAGCAAGCCGAGGGGAAACTCAAGCAATCTCGCCAAAGACTCCAGGTGCTTTCCCGCCGGCTGGTTGAGGTGCAGGAGACCGAACGCCGGCACCTCGCGCGCGAACTCCACGACGAGATCGGCCAGGCCCTGACGGTCACTGAAATGAATTTGCAGGCGCTCTTGGCGTCCCCGGGCACCGACGCTCTGGCGCCACGCTTGAAACAGAGCCTCGAGGTGGTCGAGCGGGTGCAGGAACAAGTGCACGACCTCTCTTTGAACTTGCGTCCGTCCATGCTCGACGATTTGGGCCTGGAGCCGGCTTTACGCTGGCTCACCAAGCGGCAGGCAGCACTGGCCGGCCTGCAAGCCGAAGTCCGGGCGGACCCCTTGGAACAGCGTTTGGATCCAATGATCGAAACCGAGTGTTTTCGGGTGGCCCAGGAAGCGCTCACCAACGTCGTGAAACATGCCAAAGCGCGCACCATGAGCATGGAATTGAGCAGAAGCGACGAGCAACTCCACTTATGGGTGCGCGATGACGGCGTCGGTTTTAATGTGGTCAGCGTCCGGGAACAAGCCGTGCGTGGCGCCAGTCTAGGCTTACTGAGCATGGAAGAACGCGCGACGCTGGCCGGCGGCGGCCTCCAGTACCATGCCTCTCCGGGCCAGGGCACCGAAGTCCACGCCTGGTTCCCGTTAAAGTGGGCGCATCCCGCAGTCTTGATCGGAGATATATGAACACAACCAGTGAATTGAAGTCCTCTACCAAGTCTATTCGTATCCTGCTGGCCGACGACCACACGCTCGTGCGCGCGGGCATCCGCGCACTACTGGAGAAACTCCCGGGAGTGACGGTAGCCGGTGAGGCCAGTGATGGCCGCGAGGTAATTGATCTGATCAAAGCGCACCAGCCGGATGTGGTGCTGATGGATATTTCCATGCCGGGCCTCAATGGTCTGCAGGCTTTGGCGCGCATCACCCGGGACTTCCCAAGGGTGCGGGTTATCATCCTCTCCATGCACCACAACGACGAGTATGTGATGCAGGCGTTGAAATCCGGGGCGTCCGGCTACCTGCTCAAACGCGCCGCGACCGCCGAATTGCCGGTGGCCCTCAAGAACGTAGTTGGCGGCGAAATCTACCTGAGCCGGGAAATCAGCAGCCAGTTCATCAAGAAGTTTCCTCTGCAACACATCGCCCGCTCCCAGAGCCCGCTCGAGCAGTTGACCCCGCGCCAGCGCGAAATCCTCCAACTGCTGGCCGAAGGCCAAACCACCAAGGCCATCGCTGCGATCCTGAAAGTCAGCGACAAGACCGTTGAATACCATCGCTCGAAGTTGATGGCAGGCTTGAAGATCTTCGACGTCGCGGGACTCGTGCGCTTCGCCATGCGGACCGGGGTGATCTCGCAGGAAGGCTGACCTGCAGGCCAAGCCGGCCTTCGGGAACTTTTCGGTTGCAGCCATCGATTCAGGAGAGCATAATAAGCTTACGGCAATGAGGACTCGGGTGCAGTTCAGCTAATTGAACAACACGCCGCGCCCGCGCGCCGGGGAGCTGGCCAAGGCGAGAGAAATGAAAACCAAATCTGCATCAGAACGTGGGCGGAAGAAGTCCTCCAGCGCTACTCGTCGGGAGACCGCTGCCTCGCCGGCAAGTGTAATGTTCCCTATCGTCGGCATCGGCGCCTCCGCCGGCGGACTTGAGGCTTTAGAGCAATTCCTGGGAAGTGTGCCGGCGGGGGGTGGCATGGCGTTTGTCATTGTCCAGCACCTGGACCCCACGCATAAGGGAATCATGGCCGAACTGTTGCAGCGCGCCACCGGCATGAAAGTCATCCAGGTTAAGGATCGCACCCGCGTGCGGCCGGACTGCGTGTATGTGATCCCGCCGAACAAAGACATGTCCATCCTGCACGGGGTGCTGCACTTGCTCGAGCCGGCGGCGCCGCGGGGACTGCGCCTGCCGATCGATTTCTTCCTCCGCTCCCTGGCGCAGGACCGGCAGGAGCACAGCATCGGCGTGATCCTTTCCGGGATGGGCTCCGACGGCACGCTGGGGCTTCGGGCCATTAAGGAGAATGCCGGCTTGGTGCTGGTGCAGGAACCGGCGACGGCCAAATTCGACGGTATGCCGCGCAGCGCGGTGGACGCCGGGTTGGCGGATATCGTGGCTCCGGTGACCGAGTTGCCGGGGAAGATCATCGCGTATCTGCAGCGCAGCCCGCTCATCGTTAAGTCAGAGGTGGCACCGGCAGACAAGACGCAGAGCGCCCTCGAAAAGGCGGTCATCCTGCTGCGCGCTCACACCGGCCACGACTTTTCCCTATACAAGCGGAATACTCTCTACCGCCGGATTGAGCGCCGCATGGGCATTCATCAGATCACCAGGATGACCGCCTACATCCGCTACTTGCAGGAGAACTCGCAGGAGTTGGATCTGCTCTTCAAGGAGCTGCTGATCGGGGTGACAAACTTCTTCCGCGATCCGGCGGCCTGGGACCAGTTGCGCACCCAGGCCATTCCAACGCTGCTTGGGAACCGGTCGCCCGGCCACGCTCTGCGTGCATGGGTGCCCGGCTGCTCCACCGGGGAGGAGGCCTATTCCCTGGCCATCGTGTTTCAGGAGGCCATCGAGCTGGCGAAGCCCAAGGGGAATTTCGCCTTGCAGATCTTCGCCACCGACCTGGACCGGGACGCGATTGCCAAGGCTCGCCAGGGCCTCTTTCCGCACAACATCGCGGCCGACGTTTCGCCGGAACGGCTGACCCGGTTCTTTGCCAAAGAAGACCGGGGTTACCGGATGCGCAAAGAGATTCGCGAAATGGTGATATTTGCCCCGCAGAATCTGGTCATGGATCCGCCTTTTACCAAGCTGGACATCTTGACCTGCCGCAACCTGCTGATCTATCTGGGCCCCGAGGTGCAGAAGAAACTGATTCCGCTGTTTCATTACAGCTTGAGTCCCGGCGGCATCCTATTTCTCGGCAGCGCGGAGTCGGTGGGCGGCTTCACCAACCTGTTTATGCCCGTCAGCGGCAAGTCGCGGCTCTTCCGGCGGACGGAATCCGGCCTGCGGTCGGAGCCAGTCGAGTTTCCGCCTTCCTTTAGCGCAGCCCCGCCGGTCGGGCTGGAGACGCGGCAGTTACCGAAACCGCCGGCTAGCCTCCAGTCCCTGGCGGATCAGTTGGTTCTGCTGCGCTTTTCCCCACCCGCCGTGCTCGTCAATGACAAGGGCGACATCTTCTACATCAGCGGCCACACCGGCAAATACCTGGAACCGGCCGCCGGCAAGGCCAACTGGAACATCTTCGCCATGGCCCGCGAAGGCTTGCGCTACGAACTGTCCGGCGCCTTCCATAAAGCGCTCCAGCAAAAGGGCAGAGTGGCGCTCCACGGACTCAAGGTCGGGACCGATGGCGGGGAGCAGTGCGTGAATGTGACCGTCCAGCAACTTGATGAACCCGGGCCGCTCCAAGGGTTGGTGATGATCGTTTTCACGGACGTGGCCGCGCCCGAGGCAGCCAAAGCGGCGGTCCGGCCGCCCAAGGCCCACCCCCACAACGCGCGGATGGCGGAACTGGAGCAGGAGCTTCTCCAGGTGCGCGCCGAGGCGCGGGCGACCCACGAAGAGATGCAGACCTCGCAGGAGGAATTCCGCTCTGCCAGCGAGGAGCTGCAATCCACCAATGAGGAACTGCAGTCCACCAACGAGGAACTCACTACCTCGAAGGAGGAGATGCAATCGCTCAACGAGGAACTCCAGACGCTCAATACCGAACTGCAGGCCAAGGTGGACGAACTTTCCCGGTCGAGCAACGACATGAAGAACCTGCTCAACAGCACGGATATTGCCACGCTATTTCTGGACAACGATCTCAATGTGCGACGGTTCACCCCGCAGGCGACGAAGATCATCAAGCTCATCCCGGCCGACGTGGGCCGGCCCATCACCGACCTGGCCTCGGAGCTGCGCTACCCGGAACTGCCCGAGGACGCGCTAGAGGTGCTGCGAAAGCTGGCCCCGATGGAAAAACCGATTGCCGCGCGCGACGGCCGCTGGTTTACCGTGCGCATCATGCCCTACCGCACGATGGACGACCGGATTGATGGCGTCGTGATCACCTTCGCCGACATCACCGCGGCCAAGACGCTGGAGGCGGAACTGCGCCGGACGCAGGCTGGATTGGAGCAGCGCGTGGCCGAGCGAGGAACACAGTGAGGGAACGAGGGGCGTGATCAGTTATCAGTAATCAGTTTTCAGTCACCAGTAATCAGTAACGAGTAACCAGTGATCAGAAAGAGAGCGACACGATGAGCCAATTGCAGCATGCGCGCAGTTTCAGGGACTTGATTGTATATCAGAAGGCAAGAGCCGCGGCGAAACACGTCTTCGCCGTGACCAGGCACTTCCCCAAAGAAGAGATGTATTCGCTCACGGATCAGGCGAGACGATCATCCCGGTCGGTAGGAGCGCAGATTACGGAAGCCTGGGCCAAGCGCCGTTACGAAAAGCACTTCGTTAGCAAACTCACCGATGCAGACGGGGAGCAGCAGGAGACGCAACACTGGATCGAAACCGCGGCGGACTGCGGGTATCTAGAGGAGGCAGAGGTCACTAATTTCAACAATGAACTGGGCGAAATTGGGCGGATGCTCAACTCGATGATCGAGAAGGCCGACTCCTTTTGTGGCGAACCTTCTCTGGCACTCCATGAATCCACCGTTGATTATTTCACAACCACTGACGACTGATGACTGATAACTGATGACTGATCACTATTTCTTTAGCACCCAACCGCTCTATGCAGAAGACGCTCCCTCCACCCATTGACCCCGAACTGCGCCAGCGCGCCGAGGCGCGGCTGAGCGAGAAGGGGACCGCAACCAATCGGCCCATCAAGGAGGCCGACCTGCGACGCCTCTTCCACGAACTGGAAGTCCACCAGATCGAACTGGAGCTGCAGAACGAGGAACTTCAGCGCGCCCACGCCGAGGCCGAGGTCCTGCTGATGAAGTACACCGCCCTCTACGATTTTGCTCCGACCGGCTACTTTACCCTGGATCAGGAAGGGACCATTCGCGGCTTGAACCTCGCTGGCGCGAGCTTGCTGGGGACCGAGCGCTCGAAATTGCTGAACCGCCGTTTCGATCTTCTGATTGCCGCGGAGAAGCGTCCGGCCTTCACTGCTTTCCTCAGCCACGCGTTTGAAAGCGGGACCAAAGAGGTCTGCGAGACGTTGCTACAGCCGGAGGGCGATCTCCCGCGCTGGGTGTGGATCGAGGCCTGCGAGGCCGTGTCGGGGCCGGAATGCCACCTTACCGTCATAGACATCACCGGGCGCAAGACAGCGGAAACCGATCGCGCCCGGCTGGAGCGGCAGGTCCAGGCTGCCAGCGAGCGGGAACAGCAGTGCATCGGCGAGAGCCTGCAAGAAGACCTTTGCCAGCGTTTAGCCGGGATTGAAACCGCCACCGCCGCCCTGTCAAAAGCCCTGAAAAGAAAAGGGCGGCCCCAGTCGAAGCTGGCGGATAACATTGCGGCCAAAGTCCACGAGTCTCTCGAACATGCCCGGCGTTTCGCCGACATGCTGCAACCCGTCTCTTTGCTGGAGCAGGGCCTCGTGGCCGCTATTGGACATCTGGCGGATCACGTGAAGAAGAGCTCAGGGATACGGTGCGATTTCAAGGGTGAGGATCTACCTCATATCGCGGCCGCCGACGCCAACCATCTCTACCGGATAGCACAAGAAGCCCTTAACAACGCGGTCCAGCATTCGGCTGCCAGCCAGATCGACGTTGGTCTGTCCAGGAGCGGTCGCGGCTTCATCCTGACTATCGCGGATGATGGGTCGGGCATGGTTGAACCGTCCGGCGAGGGATCGGGCCTGGGCCTGCAAATCATGCGCTACCGGAGCGACTTGCTCGGCGCAGCGCTGACAATCCAATCGAAGCCGGGGCGGGGAACGGTCGTGACGTGTTGCTATCACGTGGTGGGAGGGCAGCGGCCTGTGAGCCGTGGCCAGTGATCAGTAATCAGTAATCAGTAATCAGTAACCAGTAACCAGTAACCAGTAACCAGTAACCAGTAACCAGTAACCAGTAACCCTGCATGCAAAAGAAGACGCCAAACCTCCCATCGACTGCCGCCGAACTGCGGCGCCGCGCCGAAGCGAGGCTGCGGGAGCAGCACCCGGAAACGGGCCAGGCCCGGACCGACGCCGACACGCAGCGGCTCGTCCATGAATTGCAAGTCCACAAAGTCGAGCTGGAGATGCAAAACGAAGAACTCCAGAAAGCCAGGGACTCGATGCAGGTGGGGCTGGAAAAGTACAGCGACCTCTACGATTTCGCCCCGGTCGGCTTCTTGACACTCGACCGCGAGGGGACGATTCGCGAGGCCAACCTCACCAGTGCCAGCCTGCTGGGGATCGAACGAGCCCGGTTAGTCAACCGGCGCCTCGGGTCTTGCCTGTCCCCGGCCGACGTGCCCGCGTTCAACGCCTTTCTCACGCGGGTCTTCGAGAGCAAGGTCAGGCAGTTCTGCGAAGTGACGCTCCTCAAGGAAGGAAAACCCCCGGTGGTGGTGCGGATCGAATCGACGGTTACCGCGTCGGGGCAGGAGTGCCGCGCGGTGCTTGACGACATCACCGAGCAAAAGCGGGCCGAAGATGATCGGCTCATTCTGAACAAGCTGGAGTCCACGGGGATTCTGGCGGCCGGCATTGCCCATGATTTCAACAACTTGCTGACGATGATCCTCCTCAACCTGGAGTTGGCTCAGACGCTCATCCCGCCGGGAGAGGAATTGGCACACCACTTGGAGCAGGCGAAGCAGGCCGGCTTGACGGCCGTTGACTTGACCCGGCAACTCGCAAGCTTTGGCGCAGGAGGCGCTCCGGTCCGGAAGCCGACCCGCCTGGCTGGACTGATCGAGGCATCCGTCCGGCTTGCCGTGAGCGGTTCAGTCTTACGCTGTGATTTCTCCCTGGCCAAAGATCTCTGGCCGGCAGAGGTGGATGCCGGACAGATCGGACAGGTCATTTGGAACCTGGCACTGAATGCCCGGGAAGCGAAGCCGGCGGGAGGAGCGATCTCCGTCCGGGCGGAGAATGTGGTTCTGGGACCCCAGGAAAATCCTTCCCTGCCGCCGGGGGATTACGTTCGGATAAGCATTACCGATTGGGGCGGCGGCATCCCGAAGGAGGTGCTGCCGAAGATCTTCGATCCCTACTTCTCGACCAAGCAGAGGGCAACTCAAAAGGGCATGGGTCTAGGGCTGGCCATCTGCCATACGATCATGCAGAAGCACGGCGGAGCGATTGTCGTGGAGTCAGAACCGGGGGTTGGAACCACCTTCCGCCTCCACCTACCCGCCTCCCGTCAGTTGCTCCCGAAAGAGAAGGCTTCCGTGCCAGCCGGCGTTCTGGGGAAACGAAAGATCCTGGTGATGGATGACGAGGAAGTGGTCAGGAAGCTGATCCGGCGGTTACTCCAGCAGATGGGCCACGAGGTGGAACTGGTGGAGGATGGACAGCAGGCCGTCGGGGCCTACGAAAGCGCACAGGGCCAGGGGCGTCCCTTCAATGCAGTCATCCTGGACTTGACGATTCGCGATGGCGTGGGAGGCCAGGAGACGATCCGGGAACTGCTCAAGATTGACCCGGCCGTGAGGGCCATTGTCATGAGCGGATACCACAACGACCCAGCGGTTCTGGAACCGGAACGCTATGGGTTTAAGGGCGTCTTGACGAAGCCCTTCGACAAGGCAAAACTGGGAGCGGTCCTTTCCCTGGTCCTGAGGCCGGCGAAAAGCGGGCAGGGACCAGAGACATGATGCCACAAGGGTTCGTCGCTGTTTTCGGGGTAATGGGGTGGAGCACCGTCCCCTACCGCCCGCTCACAACTCCGTAGCCTCGCCGTAGCCTCGCCGTTACCTCGCCGTAGTCACACTAACCCCGGGTTGAATGGCGCTTAGATAACGGCACGGTTTTCATGGGGTGAGAGTTAGGAGGTCTTGGAGGGGGTG
>Ga0181538_10000995_pt1 | contig 32937 bp, 26 predicted proteins | sample PEATcosm2014_Bin_40_FD_119773 | JGI IMG/M metagenome (GOLD analysis project Ga0181538, IMG submission 119773) | Peatland microbial communities from MTU Mesocosm Facility, Houghton, MI, USA - PEATcosm2014_Bin23_30_metaG | ecosystem: Environmental > Terrestrial > Soil > Wetlands > Peat | place... | reverse complement strand
GGGGCGAAGCCCGACAAATTCTTTGTCGATCAGGCAGCTACTCCGAGTTCCCGCAAGATGCCCGCCATGGCGCCGCGGATTGTTACGTAGTGACGGTCCAGCGCCGTCGGGTTCTGTGACCCGTGCCCGCATCGAGGACAGATGAAGCCATCCGGCCACCGACAAGCCGCCAAGTACTGCTGGCAGGCCTCCTCAGTAGCGAAGTCGGATTGAAACTGGCGGAGCGTCCTGGGGAACGGCGGTCGTGGCACCCCTCTACACTACCTGTTGGGGCATGCTGAAGCAACCGGATAATCAGAAGCTAACTGGCCGCCCAGAACCAGCAGGTCAGCGGAGTCTTCGTCCGGTGAAGAACAGTTCCGGACGTCAGCGAAACCTGGTGTCGGCACTTGGCGCACTGATGGCGTCGCTGGTTCACGAATTCGTAGGCTCGCCCGCTACCTGATGACTACTGACAAGCGTGGCGTGTCCGCACTGCTGTTGCAGCGTCAGCTCGGTCTGTCTCGTTACGAGACCTCCTGGATGATGCTTCACAAACTTCGTCGGGCGATGGTGAATACGACTCGGGAACCGTTGCACGGTGAGGTAGAGGTTGATGACACGTGGATTGGCGGGGAACAAGCCGGCCTCCGAGGGAGCCGGCAACTCAAGAACCGCCGAGCCGCTCTTTGTCCTGGTCGCTGTCGAAAAGCGTGGGAAAGCTTCCGGCCGAGTCCGGATGAAAGTGATTCCTGATTTCAAGGCCACCACGATAATTCCGTTTCTTGCCCAGAACGTCACTCCGGGATCCACGATCTATACGGACGGCCTCAAAAGCTTCGCCGGCCTCTCGGAGGCCGGCTTCAAACACGTCGCTCGCAACCAACCGCTCCGATCAGAGTTGCGCAAAGGCGCGAAGTCCGCTGTCCCGCTTGCCGATCGGGCCATTGGCAACCTTCAGCAGTGGCTGATCGGCACCTACCACGGAGTGAGCAAGGGCCAACTGCAGGTTTACCTCGACGAATTCGTCTTTCGCCATAATCGTCGCAAGACACCCGCGGCCGCATTTCAGTCACTGCCTGGTCTCGGAACCGCCCGCAAATCAACCAAGTACGAGCAGATCAGGGGAGCCAGGGATCTCAACCCCAACCTATTGGGGCATGCTGAAGCAACCGGATAATCAGAAGTTTAGCTAGACTCCCAGCAGCGGATTTACCTCGCGGGCCGTGGGGGTGTCCTTGGTAAACCCGAAGGTTCCGCTCTCCAGCAACTCGCGCGCGGCGCGCAGAAACGCGCCCTGCGCGGCGCGCGCCAGCCAACCGCCCGTGCTCACGCGCTTCACGCCGATTTCCGACAATTCCGCCAGCGAGAGCGGCGCCGGACCGAGTCCGCCCAGCACGTTCACCGCGCGGTCCACCGATCGCACCACTTGGGCGATGTCGTCTCTGGATGTGAGCCCCGGGGCATAGAGCACATCCGCGCCGGCGTCCTGGTAGGCCTGCAAACGTCGGATGGTGTCGCCCAAATCCGGCCTGCCGACAATATAGTTCTCCGCCCGCGCGGTGAGAACGAACCGAAAGGGTAGCGCGCGCACGACTTCGGCCGCTGCGCGAATGCGATCCGCGGCATGCTCGATTTCGTATACCGGCTGGTCCGCACGGCGGGTGGAATCTTCAATCGATCCGCCGGCGAGCCCCGCCAAGGCTCCCAGCCGGATGGTCTCCGCGGCATCTTCGGGCGCGTCTCCGAACCCGTTCTCGAGGTCGGCGCTCACCGGCAGATCGACGGCTGAGACAATCGCCGCCACGTGCGCCAGCGTCGAATCGCGCGACACGGCGCCGTCCGGCTTTCCCATCGTGAACGCAAAGCCCGAACTGGTGGTGGCGAGGGCTTCGAAGCCCAGATGAGCCAGCACCCGCGCGCTGCCCATGTCCCACGGATTCGGAATCAGGAAAGCGCTCGCGCGCCGGTGAAGCGCGTAGAATGCGGCGCCCTTTTCCGCTTGAGTCGCCATCGGTTCAGTCGCCGGAAGCTTCGGCCGCGAGCATATTAGGGGCCTGGCGTTCGCGATGGGCCGACCGCAGCATCATCGCGGCCGTGTAAGTTACTACGCAGACTACCAGCCAGTTCACCGCAGTGAGCGGCAGCGACCTCACGATGTAAGCCGCGAGAAGCACCCCCGGCACTCCACCGATGGCCAACCCCAGCGCCGATTTCAGGTTGTATTTTCCCGCGCGTACGAACCGTACGCTGCCCACCGGCATGAGGAAAGCGCAAGAACCCATCATGATGGGGAAAGCCGTAATGGGACTCATTCCCAAGAGCGCGATGAGTATCATGCAGGGCGCGAACAGTCCGATTCCCAACGTCATCAGCGCGCCCAGCAGGGCGTTGCCCAGGATGCCGACGGCGAGCCGGACTCCCGTCAGACCCATTGCCTGACCGCCGCCCGGTACCCACTGCATCTGCCTCACCACGATGATTATCGCCGCTGCCAGCAGTACGCCGCCCATGCCGATCTGCACTTTGCGCCGCGGCCAGGCGCTGACGATGCCCGCGCCCAACCATGCTCCTACCGTGGCCGCGGCAATCATGGAGACCAGGGTAGTCACGTCCACCTGCACCAGCGCCACGTAAATGAGGGCTTCCGCGATGGTGGCCGGCGTGTGGCCTACGTTCAGAGTCCCTGGAATCTCTTCGTCGCGTACCAGACCGCCGAGTTTGAAAAGGGAACTGGTGGTGGCGAACGACCCCACCCCGAGGGTATCCAGGAAATTGGTGAAAAAGCCGATGCCGATATCGAGCGGTGTGGGTTTGCGCGGGGTCTGGCGGCTCTGGCGGGCCTGCTGGATCCAAACCATCAGGTAGCCGAGCGCAAAAATCCCCAGGCCGATAAACAGGGCAGTTTTCATACAGTTGGATGCAGTATATCTCGAAAGGATAGTGCGATGCAGAAGTGAAGGAACGGGGGGAACTGTGGAGGGGGTAGAGCAGCGGGCGTGACTCCCATTTGACCGGGAGTCACGCCCGCCAAAGGCTGTTTTACTTCTGGCCCTGCAAATTCGCGATCGAAGCCTGCAGCAGGCCGACCGTGTAGTCGAGGTTGTGGACTCCCTTGCTGCCGTCGTGAGTGACGAACAACCAGTTGTAAGCCGCTTCCAACTGCGGCTTCGTCCAGGTGGAATCGATGGAGAGCGAAGTCTTCACCAGGTTATTCGGCGGAAGCATGGTGGAGAGCTGGTTGAGCAGCGCCTGCACCTGATCCTGCACGCCGGCTTCGCCGCCGGTACCGGAGAAGTTAAACATCGGGAAGTTGAAACTGGTGATGTCGGTGCCGTGGCACGCCTGGCAGGCACCCACCAGATCCTCGGGCGTTTTCCCCGCCGGAGCATAAGTGGTGCTGAAGGTATGGTCTCCGGCTTGCAAGAACGCCGGATCGGTGCTGGCCACGGTCTGCATGTGGCAGTCCACGCAGGCGTTGGTGGTCACATATTGATGCGCGGAACTGGGGATGGTCTGGCCATAGGTGTAGCCATTGGTCCCCATCAGCATGTCGGCCTGCGGCCCTTCGTGCGGTCCCCAATAAGTGCTCCCGGGGGTGGTGTCTACCGTCGAAGCGGCCATGCGGCTCTGGTGGCACTGCATGCAGAGAATGCCTTCGCCGACGGTGGAACTGGTGACCTTGGTGCCATCGATCAGCGTCACCGACGCCATATTGCGAATCAGGTGCGTGGCGGTCGACGGCTGTGTCATGCCGTGCGGTTCGTGGCAGGTGTAGCAGTCGATCGAGTGATATGCGGTTTCGGTAATCGGGTTTTCGCCGTTCATACGGGCGATGAAGCCGGTTCCGGTGTGGCAACCGACACAAGTCGCGTTGCCGGCTGGATCGGTGGTAGTCACTGCATGAACGGAATTGGCCCATGCGGCGCTCTTGATGTGGTGGCTCGGCTCGTCATGGCACTGGCTGCACCCACCGGTGTTGGAGGGGATCGCCACGGCAATCACGTCGCCGCCGTAGTTGGCATGTTCGCTGCCCGGCCCGTGGCAGTTTTCGCACTGCACATTCGCCACATTCTGCAGCGCCTGCGGCATAGCCTTGAAATTGCCGGCCGCGGCGGTGGTCGGGAACTTCCAGCCCAATTGGGCCATCGTCGCCGAGAAGCCGCCATCGTTCACTTTCGAATTGGCGTCATAGCCCACCGTGTGGCAGGAGGCGCAAGACGCGCTTTCGGTTTCGCCGGCAAGGCCGCCGTCGATGACGTAGGTGAAAATGCTCGCGTGCGCCGTCGTCGACCACGGCGTTACCAGCGGCTCGGCAAGCCCGCCGCCATGACACTGCGTGCAGACCGCTACACCTACATACGTGCCCGCAATATACGATTGCGCCAGTTGCGTTGCCGTACCGTTAAGCGTCACGGTCGCGGTTATTACGTAGAGACCGTGAATGTCCGGAATGAACAACTGTCGTCCGGCCACCTGATAAATCAGGCGATCCGACGGTTCCGCGATCGGTATCGTACCGAGCGGACTGGCTGCCAGCGCGGCTTTCGAACCGGTCGGAGCCTCGACAATTGCCCAGGTCACGCCGCCTAACTGGCTTGCCGGAATGGTGGCATCGACCTGTACTTCCATATACAGTGGCTCGCCGAGCCCTACTGTTCCCAATCCACCCGACACCTGCGTTGTGGATGGTAGTTTATAGGTCGCAATATCGCCCGGCGTTACTGCACGTAGTGCGAGTCGTGGCGCCTGTAGCGTTTGCGCATTCAATGTGGTCGTTGCGGCCACAGCCATCAGCGCCACTGCGAAAAGCCCAGCTAGCGCTCGAGGAAGTCGTTGATCCATTTTGACCCCCATCATCAAAACTCCAATCTTATAAAGTCCCAAAAACCAGGGTAGTCCGACCCCCATTATATTCGGTGTTTGAGGTCTTTTACTATAGATTTCTCCGCTATGTCGATCTTTTTGGGCTCTCGTGGCTGGGATTTGTGGATTAATCCAACAATAATCGGGGGCTTACCTCGGTTTGAAATGGATAAAATTGGTCCGCTAACACACTTCGGCGGTCCCCCCGGACGTTCAGCCCCGCGAACCGATCGTCACCGGAGTGCCGTCCATCAGGGTGAAATGGAAGCCGCTAAAATTCTCGGCGTAAGTGTCCACCATGTCCTGGAGGACTGCCATCGCGACATGTTCCCCCAGAAGCAATCCCGTCTCGCCGTCGCTGCGATAATGGATGCCAGCAAAATCACGCCCCATCGCAACGTTGAATGCAAGTTTGTTGACCTCGCCGCCTACCGTCAACGCCGGTCCCGTGTACGGGTTCAAGGACAGGCCGTCGTCGCTCGCGACAACGCAATTGGTCACGATCTGAGTCTCGTCGAAGAACGCTTTCAGCATGACCGAGCAGGCGCCGGAGACGGTAGCGTGTCCGGCGGGATAGGAAGGATGCAACGGACAGCCTTCCGGGAAGGCCTGGGGCAGCAGGTAACTATTATTGGCCGCATAAACCATAGGTAAGGCGGCCGACTTCATCAAGTCCGGGTGAATCGGATATTGCGCCGCACCCACCTTGGTCTGGTGCACCCTGCCGCCGAATTCCTCCGGCCGCAGGCGCCGGTGCACCATCCATTTCTGGTACCAAACCGCGTACAGAGCGGCGACCGTGACGGTTCCGAGAATGCTACAAATGTGCGGCGCTCCGAAGGTGCCGAATCCGGTCTCTACTTTCGTAGTCTTGTACGGGTTGGTGGGATTCAGGTACGGATTGGTGTCGAGAACCGTGTCCGGGGTTTGGTCGAGCAGGATCAATGCGGCGTTGTGAAACGCCTGATAGAGGAAATCGTAATGCACCCATTCGGCCAGCGAGCGGCCGTTATTGATGTAGCGGAGTTGAGGATCGGGAGTCCAGGCCAGGAAAGGCGGTACGCCCGTCTGGAGAGCGAGCCACTCGCTGAAGTTATTGAGATAATCGATTCCCGGCATGCCTTGGCGGTACGTCTGCGGGGTGTAGGTGGAATTGAGCGGAACGGGCTGCCAGAAGAATTGCGATATAAATGGTCCTTCCAGCCCGCCGGTAACGTTGCCGCGAAACAGCGTATCGGTGGTTACCTTGCCGCTGGAAGTTGGGCCGGCGAAGGCTGAAAGCCGGTTCAGATCCTGCGCCGCGGCAGCGGTGAGGGGCGAGCTGTCGTATTGCGTGAAAGGCACATCGCGGCAAAGCGCCTGCCAGTAGAGTTCCACCATCTCGCCGGCCGCGGCGGCACTCGAAAAAGCCGGAGGCGGCGCAATCCCCCAGACATGCGAATCCGCCCCTTCCATCTGATAGGCGAAACTGGCCAGCGGATTGACCAGTTTGGCGCCAGATCCCCGTTGAATGCTCTCCAACGCAGTTTCGGTACCCGTCTCCAAGGCCGCAAGCAAGCTTTGGTAAGCGCCGGGCTCGACCTCGCCCAGTTGGGTATGGGGCAGGCCCTTGGTGAAAGTCCCGATATAATTCGGCAGCGACGCTTCATCGCCGTTATTCGGGTGGCTGGCTTGCGGTTGCCGGCTTTGGGCCAGAGCGGCGGCCTCGCGCAGACGCAACGCCTCCTCTTGCCGGGTGCCTGGAACGGGATTTCGCGGTCCCGCGCCGGCAGTTGCCGGGAGAGCAGCTAGACCCGCCAATTTCCAAAAGAACGAACGACGATTGTCCGAGCCCATACGACCTGCCAGGCAGCCAGAATGTCTGTAATAGTATCACCAGCGGGGAAATGCGCGCCACTACCACGCAGCCCCCCGGCGGCAGATTTAACGTACGGAATGGGTTCGCCGATGGGTGGGAAGCTTCGCTGACTCGGCTGGATCCTGCCGGTCTATGGCCGGCGAACCCTCGATCGAGTATATGGTGCTGCCAAACAGCCGCTGCCGGATGGCTTCGACAATCCGCTCGACAGCGGCACAGCTTGGGCAATTCACCGATTGGCATCCCGCCTCGTGATCCAGAAGCCCTCGAAAATAATCCACAATCTCGAAATCTTCGGTACTCATGGCGTCCCCTATGGACTACCTGCTTTCCCGTATTCTCGATCCGTTTGCGGCCGAGCACAATCCTTCCCTACGTCAGCGCTATGGTTACGATTGCGGATAACAGCCGCGCGGCCCCAACGGTAGCCACGCGCGTATCACGAGAGAGAGCATCCGGCGGAGATGAGAGTACCGCCAGCGCGCCGAGCAGCCCGGCGGGTTCGCTGGTAGACTGGATGATCCGCGGAAGCGAGGGCGGTGAAGTGAACCGATCGGCACTGGTAACAATCGCAGCAGTTCTGCAGATAACTCCGGCGTGGGGGCAATCGCCCTTCCGGCATCGGGAAGTCATGATTCCGATGCGCGACGGCGTTCATCTGCAAACCGCGATCCTGACCCCGGTCAATCAGCCCGGCCCGTTGCCCATTCTGCTGCGCCGCACGCCTTATGGAGTGCCCGCGCAAGCCCCCGAAAAAATGCCGGCGAATTTGCAGGAACTGGCGGCGGACGGGTACATCTTCGTCATACAGAACCTGCGCGGCCGGTTCAAGTCCGAGGGCGTTTTCGAACTTTCTTCGCAAGTGGACCTGAGCAATCCGAAATCGGTGAATGAAACTACCGACGCCTACGACACCATCGATTGGCTGGTGAAAAATGTGCCCGCGAACAACGGCCGCGTGGGAATCTACGGCGTCTCCTACGATGGCCTGACCGCCGGGCTCACGCTCTTACAGCCGCATCCCGCGCTCAAGGCGGTGAGTGAGCAGGCCTCGCCCGTGGACCAGTGGATGAACGACGACGACCATCGATACGGAGCCCTGCGCCTCAGCTACAACTTCGAGTACGCCGTGATGGAACAGTCGGATAAAGAGAAGAATACTCACTTTCAGTTCCCGATTTACGACACCTATCAGTGGTACCTGGAGGTCGGTCCCGTGGCGAATCTCAACGCCCGCTATCTGCACGGATCGATTCCGTATTGGAACGCCAATGTGGCCCACCCGGATTACGACGATTTCTGGAAACAGGAAGCCTGGGTTCGCCAGTTGCACGGCTCCCCGGTGCCCACCTTGAATGTGGCTGGATTCTGGGATCAGGAGGACCCGTGGGGTCCGTGGCAGATTTTCCGGCACGGCGTGGAAAAAGATGCCGAGCACGCCGATTTCATCGTTGCCGGCCCCTGGCTGCACGGCCAGTGGCAAAACGCCAAGGCGGAAGCGATCGGCGTCTACCAGTATGGCGGACACGATACCGCCAAGGAGTTTCGCGAGGAGATCGAGGCGCCATTTTTCCGCTATTACCTGCATGGATCGGGCGACCGGTTCGCCTGGCAGGCGAAGACGTTCCAGACCGGGTCGAACACGTGGCACACCTATGGGTCCTGGCCGCCGTCCGGTGCGAAAGCCAAGAACCTTTACTTACAGACGGACGGGACCCTCACGTTCGATCCACCGAAGGCCGGCAAACCCTACCGGGAATATGTCTCCGATCCAGCCAACCCTGTGCCGTATCGCAAGCGGCCGATCTCGCCGACCTACCCCGGCGGCGACTGGCGCGCGTGGGAGGTGGACGATCAGCGTTTTGTCGATCACCGGCCCGATGTCCTCACCTATGTAAGCGCTCCGCTCGAGAAGGACCTGGTGGTGACGGGTGAGGTCGCCGCAAAGTTATACGCCTCGACTTCGGGCACCGACAGCGACTTCGTGGTGAAGCTGATCGACGTATATCCCGAGAATGCGCAGAAGAATGCCTGGAATCCGGACGCGGGGCCGGCGCCGGGCGAGTATGCGCAATCGATGAATGGATATCTGCTGCCGATTGCCATGGAGGTGCGGCGCGGGCGGTACCTGAAGAGCTTCGAGAAGCCGCAAATGCTACAGCCGGGCGTACCGGTGGCCTGGGACTTTCCGCTGCGCGATCGCGATCATGCGTTTCTGAAGGGGCACCGGATCATGGTGCAGATACAATCCACGTGGTTTCCGATCATCGATCGCAACCCGCAGAAATTTGTGCCGAGCATTTACGCGGCGAAAGCGGAAGATTTCGTGGTCGCGACGCAGAGAGTCTACAGCGCACCGGAGATGCCGTCGTACATCGTGCTGCCGGTGGTAGCGGGTGGTCCCGCAGCGCCGCGGCCTTGACGCGACGGCGCGGTAGCATTTGGGCCATGAGGATTACATTGGTCGCCGCCTTCGCGCTGCCGTTGCTGCTGGCGCAATCCCCAAACGGCCCGACGATCCCGAGGGTGAAAGACGTCAATCCCGAGCTTCTGAACCTGGTGATCTACGATCAGTGGGATCGGGGCAACGACTTATACGGAGATCATCGCCCCTCGCCGGACGAAAAGGTGGACGTCGCGAAGCGGGACGAAGATCGCCGTATCGCCGTCCGTAAGCTGCTGGCGGACGGTAAACTCCAGACCGCCAAGGACTATCGGTTTGCAGCTCTCATCCTACAGCATTCTCCCGATAGCGCCGGCTATATGCTGGCCCACGTGCTGGCGGTGACGGCGGTGGGCAAGGGCGACGGCTCGTCCAATTGGCTGGCGGCGGCTACCCTGGACCGTTACTTGCAGTTGCTCAACCAGCCGCAGGTGTTCGGCACGCAATTCCACAAACCGGACGGGGTTTGGACAATGGACCCATACGATCGCACGGCACTCTCCGATGCCATCCGGGCCACGTGGTGCGTGATCCCGCTGGCCGAGCAGGAGAGTATCGAAAAAGATGCCCGGGAGGGAAAGCCCATCCGCGGCACCGGAATCAACCGTTGCAAGTAAGGCTGCGGGAGTTAGCGATCGAGGACGAGCGGGCCGAGCGAACGGATGTTCTCCACCATCTCGGTCAGGACGCGGGCATATTTCTCGCCTTCGCTGGCCGCCACGAAATCGAACCGGCAGCGCTCCGGCGCGATCCCGAACTGTCCGAGCAGGCGCAGGAGAAGACGATGCCGCTGGATAGCCCGATAGTTTCCTTCTTTGTAGTGGCAGTCCCCCGCATGGCATGCGAGGATCAGCACCCCGTCCGCACCCTTGCGAAACACCTGCAGCACAAATTCGGGATCGATCCGGCCGGAGCACATGACGCGCATCACGTGCACGTTGGGCGGGTAGGGAATCTGCGCGGCTCCCGCCTTGTCGGCGCCGGCATAGGAGCACCAATTGCATAGGAATCCGGCGATTTTTGGCTCGAACGGAGCGGGCTCAAACGAAGCGGGCTCGGACGGAACCTGCTCGGACGGAAAGGTCTCGGTCATTGCAAGATTGCCTCCATTTCGGCCAGAATCTGCTCATTGCTGAAGTGATTGCCTTTGATCGCACCGGCGGGACACGCCGCCACGCAGGTTCCGCAGCCGTGGCACAGCACTGCATTGACCGTCGAGACCTGCCGCTCGTTGGAAAAACCGATCGCTTTGTACGGGCACACGCCGGCGCAGATCCGGCATCCGGAACAGACGTCCTGGTTTACCTCGGCCACGATCGGCGAGACCTGCAGCTTCTTGCCATCGGCCAGACCGGAGAGGATGTAGCCGGCCGCCGCCATTCCCTGATCGCACGCGCCGCGGATATCCATCGGCGCCTGGCACGTGCCTGCGAGATAGACACCCCTTACCTTGCTCTGCGCCGAGTCCACCCGGCCGTGCAGTTCCTGGAAGAACCCGAAGCGATCCGGCGTGGTTTCGAGGAGATGCTGCAGACGCGCCGCCGGCTCCGCGGGAACGATCGCCGGACAAAGCACCACTAAATCGGCCGTGAACTCGTCCGGGCGGCCGGAACTGTCGATGTACTCGATAACGTGACGGTTCGCCCTGGCGCTCACACGAACGCCGGCGATGTCGGAGTAGCGGATCAGGCGCGTCTGAGGGTTGTGAACGGCGTGCCGATAGATCGCAAACTCTTCTTTGCCTGCAACCACTATCTCCTTGAACAAATGGACAACGCGGCTGCCCGGCAGTTTCTTGCGGACCAGATGGTTGAATTTGAACGCGTAGGAGCAGCAAACCGCGGAACAATAGGGCTGGCGCTGCTCATCGAGGCTGCCCACGCAGTGCACAATGGCGACGGTCGGGGCTTCACCGGCATCGCGCAAAGGCAGTTCGCCGCCGGTCGGCCCATTGCGGGCGAGAAACCGTTCAAATTCCAGGCTGGTGTACACCCCCGGCAGCGACCCATATCCCAGCGCGGGCAGTTGATGACAATCGTACAGCGAAGCGCCCACGGCAACGACGATGGCGCCGACCTTGCGCTCGATCAGCCGTTCGCATTCGTCATAAATCACGGTTCCTTCCACCGGGCACGCATCCCGGCACAAGGTGCAGTCCTCGCCGTGCGACCGCAGACAAGCGTCGCGCGAGAGAAACGGGGCGTTGGGAAGCGCACCGGCAAAAGGCAGGGAAATTGCCGGGCGAGGCTTCAATCCGCAATCGAACTCATTCGCCGCCTGTGCCGGGCACACGGGAATGCAAGCACCGCATCCCACGCACCGTGCGACATCCACAAAGCGGGGAGACTGCCGGAGCGTGACCGTGAAATTGCCGTAGTAACCTTTGACCTCGTCCAACTCACAGAGGGTGAGAATCTCTACCTTATGAGAGTGCTCGCCATGGATCACTTCCCCCATCACGGGCTCAAGCAGGCACGGGCCGCACTCCATGTTGGGGAAAAGCTCTTCATAGCGCACCGGGAGGCCGCCGATTACGGGAGCTTTGTCGATCAGGGTCACATTTCTGCCCGCTTCGGCAAGACTGACGGCAGCTTTCAGACCGGCGGGCCCGCTGCCGATGACTAGAACATCGGGACAGGCATCGAGTTCCGTCCGCTCCAGAGGTTCATGGCGGCAGACTCTCGCGATGGCCGACCGGATTACGGCGGAACCTTTCGCGGTGGCCCGCTCGGGGTCCGGTGTCACCCACGCTACCTGCTCGCGAACGTTGGCGATCTGGATCAAGTAAGGATTCAGCCCCGCCGCACCGGCCACCTGCATGAAGGCGCCTTCGATTTCGCGTGGAGAACAGGCGGCAATCACCAGGCGGTCCGGACGGTTGGCGGCCAGATCTTCCTGTAGGAACTGCTTGCCCTCCTCGGAGCATAGGAACTCGGCAGTACGGACGTAGGCTACTTCCGGAATCTGTGCCAGAGCGGGTGCGACCGCGTCGTAATTTACTTTTTCGGAAACGCTTGTTCCGCAACTGCAGAGATAGATTCCGACTCTCATGCTCCTCTCCTCCCGCTGGAACCTGATGGAGCCGCATCCAGCTCGCGCATCACGGACTCCACCACTCCCGCCGCGGCGCGCTCTACATCCGCCGACAGATTTTCACCGTAATCCGACAGGTTTTCCGCCTCCACGCCCCAAATCCGCACCGTGGAAGGGAATTGGAGTCCCACTGCCTTGCCGAGTTCGAGCGCTACCGAGAAAGCGCCATCGTGCGTGGAACAGGTGTTCCTGGTTTGGGCGAGGCTGTCCGGGCCGAGGCGGTAGACCGACCCCGGTGCACCTCCGCCGCCGCTCATGGCATCGATGACGATGGCGCGCTCATACCCGACCATCGTTTCCATCAACCGGATGCCGCCGCAGCACAACCTGGCGACGGCGACACCGGAACGGCCGCGTAGCCGCTCTTCCAACCGGTCGGCGATCTTGAGGCCCACGCTGTCGTCGGTGAGGACCGGGTTGCCAATCCCAATGATGATGGTCTCCATCGCATTCACCCGTTCCGCCGGAACGACCGGATACGCTCGCCCGCGTGGTTATTGATATTGACCATCAGCGGCATGGCGCCCGGCAGGGAGTGAGTGGCGCACGACAGGCAAGGGTCGTACAGCCGAAAGGCCATTTCCACGCGGTTCAGCAGCCCTTCTTCGACGATGCGTCCGGCGTGAATGAGCTTTTCGGCGGCCTTGCGGATGGACATCGCGATGGCCGCGTGATTGTTGGTGGTGCCGACGATCAGATTGACGCGTTCCAGGATGCCGTTGCGATCGGCCGTGTAATCGTGAATCAGGGTGCCGCGCGGCGCTTCCACCGAACCCACCCCACGGCCGACAACTCCTTGCGGAATAGCGCGAACGTCGCGCGAGGTGATCTCGGGATCGGTGGCCAGTTCGAGCATGCGCTCGGCGGCGTACAGCAGTTCGATCAGCCGCGCCCAGTGAGTGGCCAAACGATGATGGACCGGCTGACGGCGGCCATCCGTCTTTTGCGCGCCGAAGAACTCGCAGAACCGCTCGAACTCTTCCTGCGCCCGGGGCGTGGCCAGACTGTCGCAAACGTTGAGCCGCGAAAGCGGCGACGCGCAGTACACCCCACTCGCCATGCCATCGCGAAAGCCGCTCCATCCGACCTGTTTCAGGTAGGGGAACTTCAAATACGTCCATTCCTCCACGCGCTCGGCGATGTGGGCCTGGTAGTCTGAGGCAGGATACCGGACAAACTCGCGGCCATCCGGGTCCACCACGCGGATCTTCCCGTCGAACAGATTCAGCCGGTTGTGTTGGTCCACCGTTCCCATGTAGTAGGTGCGGTGGCAATACGCATCCGACTCCACCATCTCGCGATAGACGGCATTCTTTAAAACCACGGTGTCAAAGACCCGCAGGCTGAATAACGCGAATTCAATGTTCTCGCGCGCCGCTTGGGCGATGTGCGTTCTCTCGTCCTCGCTTACGGGTTTGCTCCAACCCCCCGGCAACGCGGCGACGGGATTGATGGGACGGCCCCCCAACATCCGGATGATGTCGTGATTTCGCGCCCGGCATGCGATGACCTGTTTACCGACGTCCAGACCGACTTTGCGAATCACTCCGAGGATGTTGCGCTCCGCCGGGGGAGCGTCGGGGCCCACGATGAAGTCGGGACCGCCCAGCGCATAAAAGTGCGTGGTATGGTCGGTCACGAAAAAGGCCATGTAAAGCAGTTCGCGGATCTTTTGGGCCGCGACAGGAGGTTCGACCCCGAAGAGTTGATCGAGCGCCTTGACCGACGCTATGTGGTGGGCTTCCGGGCAGACGCCGCAGATGCGGTTGGTAATGACCGGCATCTCTTCGGCTCGCCGGCCCACGCAGAACTGCTCGAATCCGCGGAGCTCCGGCACCTGGAAGCAGGCGTTGGCTACGTTCCCTTCTTCGTCGAGGAAAATCTCGATCTTGCCGTGACCCTCGAGGCGGGTGATGGGGTTTATGGAAATACGCTTCATGACCGTTTTTTCCGTAGCAGCGAACCGGCCAGACTGTACTGGTAAAAGGTTCCAGCCGGATCGGGAATTCCGCCGAAGATCTCGTCGGCCCGTTCGGAGACCTGAGCCTCCGTCAGCCCTTTATAAGCGCCTACATCCAATACCGAACCGAGAGCCGACAACATGTTGGCGCCGGAATCCGAAACCCCCTCCGGCGGGCCGTAACAGCCGCTACACGGCATGTTCACTTGCGGGCAGAGAGCGCCACAGCCATCGCGGGTGCCTATGCCGAGGCACAGGAGGCCCTGCTCGAGCAGGCAGCGTTCCGGATTGGGAACAAACTCGTAAGCGCGCTTGAATTCGGTGATGGATTTGCTGGTCTTCTGCCGGTTGCACTCCCGGCAGACCGTGGAATCGCCGGCTCCCAGCACAGCTCCGGGCGGAGGCAGCGGCTTCCCTTCTATCAAGCCCCCCAGAACATTCCAGATCCGGTGCGATTCCGGCGGGCATCCCGGCATGTAATAGTCCACTTTCACTGTCTGGCCGAGGTTTTTGACGGTGTCGAAGAGCACCGGCAGCTCCAGTTCGCCTTCCTGCACGGTGGAGGCGTTCCGCGGCAGGGCGCCCTCTGAATTGACTACCGTGGGGCTCTCCAGATAGTTCGTCCGGAGATGGTCCGCGAGGGTCGACAGATTGCTGAGCGAAGGAATACCGCCAAGGAACGCGCAGGATCCGAAGGCAATCAGAACCTGCGACTTCCTTCTTAACAGCCGGGCCATTTCCGCGTTTTCACTACTTCGGATGGCCCCGTTGAAGAAGGTGATAGCGATCGCACCGTCGTCGAGGGCCTCGATATCCCTGTACTTCGTGTCCATGAGGCACGGACAGAAGACCAGGTCGAAATTGCGATCGACCTCCAGAAGCTTCTCGTGCAGGTTGACGAGCGAAACTTCACACCCTCCGCACGAGGATGCCCAATACATGCTGATTTTCGGTTTATCCTTCATCGAGAAACCCCGCGACCCCGATCTGGAAGCATTCCAAGACGAGATTCAGATTCTGACCTGACAGCGCTTGGCTGTGCCGTCGGGCTTAATCCAAAGCAGAGCTTTTTTGGAGCGACCGCACCAACCGCGAATGTCGGTTTCAAATGTGGGACAATCGGCCACCGCCTCGAGGATATCGCCGGGCTTCATGGCCAGCGCCTCAATGGTCATTTTGAGGGCCGGTTGCGGGCAAGGCAGCCCCTTTAAATCCAGCTTCTTGACTGACATCGATACTCCTTCGCCTACCCAATTCATATCGGATGAGCGGGCAAGAGCGTTAGAGCGGTCGCGTTTTTCTCTTGCCGCAATTGCCCGGCACGAATCCAGGGGTTGCAAATAGCGCGTTGCGGAGCAGTACCGAAAATTCATTTCCCACGTTGACAGGTATTTTCCGCGGCCTGTATACTTCTTCACGCGGGAACAGGGCGAAGCTGGGTCGGCCTTGCCGCTGGATGCATGTCCAAATGTTGAGGAGAGGCAATGAAATCGACGGATACACCGAAATTCGAACAGCAATGGTGGAAGAAAAACAAGGGGCTGCTGGTCCCGGAAACGGGGTTCGGCAAATTGCTCGGCGCGTATGAGGTCGCTGAAGACCAGATGGATTACGCCGCGCAGATCACCGCCCTCGACAAGATCGAGGTCGCCCTTCCCAAGGTGATTCAACTTTGTAAAAAAGACAACGACACTGTCACGGTGCTGAAGAAATTTCCCAACCTTATTGCCGGCAAAAAAAGAGATGCCAAGAAAAAGCTGGACGAAGAAAAGCAAAAGCCGCAGGTGACTACACCGCCGAAACAACAGATGAAGGGATTGGAAGTCCTCTGGTCCAGAGATTTCGGCGAGCAGGTTACCAAGGAAGTGAAGTGGGTGAACATGAAGGGGTACAAAGTCGAGTTGAAGGTCAACGCCGATGGTCTGGATCTGCTGGATAAAGTGGACGGGGGATCGACGGCGGCCTTCATGATGCAGGATGCGGAGACCATTTGCCGCAAGTACGTCGCCGTGTTCGTCAAGGACCTGAACAATCTGGACCAGAAACTCCAGCCCCAAGAGCGCCAGAAGAAGGTCGATGAGATGTTCAAGTCGGTTCACCCCAAACTGTGTGCCGAAGTGAAAGAAGTGCCCAACGTCCGGTGGAAGAAGTTCATATCCGATAAGCCAATGTGGAAGGAATACAAGATCGAGACCGCGGCGAATATTACCATCGGCTCGCTTACGCTCGTTCTGGGAGCTCTTAACATTGCGGCCGCCGTCCCCACCATGGGAGCAACGCTCCCGTTGGCCATCGTGGCCACCGCCAGAGGCTTGTTCAAGACCATCACCGAAATTGGCAATGCTCTCAGGTCTGTCGAGTCCGACCAGAAAGAACTGCTATCCAGCATCGAGAGCCTTACTAAGGCTTACCTGGATGCGAACAATAAGGCCAAAGTGCGGTTGCACGTCCAGGAGGTTGGAGCCGCGATCCTCAAAGGAATCCTCGGCGCGGAAATGCCCCTGTTTGTGGAGAGCCTTCCCAAGTGCAATGGTGCTTACAATCGCTGGAAGCCCAAGGTGGCGAAGCTCCGGATCGACCATGGCAGCGCCACTCGCGAGGCTATGGACCTCGTCAACAAAACCGGCCAGTTCGAAAACGAAATGAAGAAGGTGTCGACCAAAGAGGCTATCGAGATCCTAAATAAAGTGAAGAAACTCCGGGTTTCGATCACCAAGAGCCTGGACTTCATTCATGCCCTTGGCGGCCGGATCACCAAAGCCGAGGAAGTGGAACCGCAGCTCAAAGAGGGCCTCGAGGAGTTGAACAAGGCAACCCCCAATTACGTCAAGGTTTTCACCGTCGTCTTCCCGGCGGTTGTAAGCATTGGCCTGGGTGCAAGCTCCGGCGGGCTGGAAATTAAGGGGGCCACAGAAGTAATCGAAATTGTCAAGGCCGGCGTCGAGGTATCCGACGAGATTCTCAGCTCGGTCAAAGAGATGGCGGAAGACGTCAAGAACATGAAGTGATTCCCCCAACCTATGGGAGCCTGGGGTGAGCCTGATAGCGGAGGTTCACCCCAGCAGAGCCTTCCACACAATCCAGGACTTCTCCCACAGCGGCAGCCGCACCCTCCGCCGGAAGACATCGTAATTACTGCGTTCGATCCGCTCGAGCAGCCGGGAATAGATGGTAATCAGTGCCCACAGCGACGCCCGGCTGCGCGGGTGGATCAAATCGAGCAGCGGACGCGATTCGTTGTAATATGCGCGCGCGCGCTCCGCCTCGAACGCCATTAGCTGCAGGAATGCCTGATCGCGGTGGCCGGCGCGCAGATCTTCCTCACTTACTCCGAAGCGCCGCAGATCTTCCTCCGGGAGGTAAATCCGCCCGCGTTCGGCGTCCTCCCGGATATCGCGCAGGATGTTGGTGAGCTGAAACGCCACGCCGCATTTTTCGGCCAGCGGCAAAGCGCTGCGAGTGTCGAACCCGAAGATGTGGATGATGGTCAGCCCCACCACCGATGCCACCTGGTAACAGTAGCGATAAAGCTGCGGGAACGTCTCGAAGCGCCGCGGTTCCAGATCCGACTGCACGCCCTCGATCATTTCGCGGAAATACTGGTGCGGAATGGCGAAGCGGCGCACGGTGTGATAGAAGGCCGGCCACACCGGGTGATCGCTGAAGCGGCCTTCGAGCGCGGCTTCCATCTCGGCCCGCCATTTGTCGATGGCGGCGCGGGTGGCCCCCGGCTCATCGCTCAGGTCGTCGCAGTAGCGCATGAACGCGTAGATCGCGCACATGGCGTTGCGCTGCGGCCGGGACAGCAGAACGAACGAGTAATAAAAGTTCTTGGCGCGGCGGCGCGCCACACGGCGGCAATACTCGTAGGAGCGTTGGGTGGCGTTCATCATGCCGCCCGCGAAAACGCCAGCCGGCTCAGCGATCCAAGCAGCAATCCCACTCGTTCCGCCTTCGAAATCGACGGCCGCGATGCCAGCACATTGTAATCCTGCGCGGCGATCTTATCGAGCACGCGCAATCCGCCGCGGCTGAACAGGTCAAGATCGAGTGCGAGCCGCCGGTTCACCATCCCGACCAGCGGCATGCCCTCGTGAAACAGATCGCGCGCCTTCTGGACGATCTCGCGCATCACCTCGCGGAACGCGGGCGTGAAGCGGTGCGCGAACAATTCCTCCACGGTGTACCCGTGGCGGTACAGGATATCGAGCGGGATGTACACGCGGTCTTTTAGCTGATCGACCGTCACGTCCTGCCAGAAATTGGCCAACTGCAACCCCGTGCAGGTGGCGTCGGAGAGATATTGCCGCGGCGGGTCGGAATAGCCGCACAGATATAAGACCAAACGACCGACCGGATTGGCGGAATTGCGGCAGTATCCGAACAGCTCATCCCAATTGCGATAGCGCGTCACGGTTTGATCCTGCACGAACGCCTCGATCAGGTCGGCGAACGGCTGGCGCGGAATCCCGTGCCGCTCGACGGTGGGACGGAGCGCGGCGAAGACCGGGTGGGTAGCGCGCCCGGTATACATGGCGTCCAATTCGCCGCGCCACCAGGCGAGCAGGCGCAGACTCTCGCCGCGATTGCCGGTCTCGTCGCCCAGATCGTCAGCCCAGCGGCAATAGGCATAGACATTGTAGAAATCCTGATGCAGCCGCTTGGGCAGCAGGAAACTCACGACGTGGAAATTCTCGTAGTGGTGGGTGGCCAGCCAGCGCGTGTACGCTTGTCCTTCTTCGGTCGACCAGGTTTTCGCCATGGCCTCGCGCGACCGGACAAACTCGATGGGCGGAAGAGGCATGGCGCGCCCCAGTCCTAAGGCACGATCGCCGTTTTAAGGTGCCCGTTGTGGCTCATGAGGTGGCGCATCACTTCCAGCAAATTCGCCAGCGGCTCTTCGCGATTCACGAAGAACGAGGCGGTGATGTGGCCGGCGCAAATGAGGTCGAGCGCCTTCTGAATATACGCCGGGGTGTGGTGGAACGTGGCCTTGCAGGTGATTTCCGAATAATGCAGCAGCGCGGTATCCAGATGTACGCGGCTATCGTTGGGGCAGCCGCCGAAGAAATTGACCGTCCCGCCGCGGCGCGCCATGCCCGCGGCCCATTCCCAGGTTTGCGGCTTGCCGACGGCTTCGAGAGCGATATCGACGCCGCGCCCGTGAGTGAGCGCCCGGACCGTCGAGACCGGGTCGTGATGATCGCCGCCGGTCACGAGTTCATCGGCGCCGAGAGCTGCGGCGCGATCGAGTTGCGTCTTGCGGCGCCCGATGGCGATCACACGACACCCATAGAGCTTCGCCAGTTTGACGAACATCAAGCCGATGGGCCCCAGGCCGATTACGGCGACGGTATCGCCGGGCTTGGGCGCGGTCTCGTCGAGTCCGCGAAGCACGCAGGCAAGCGGTTCCACCAAGGCTGCATCCTGATAGCCGACATGTTCGGGGATGATGTGGGTGTTCCGCTCCACGATGCGCGCCGGAATGCGGATGTACTCCGCGTAGGCGCCATTGTTGAACAGCAGATCCTCGCAGAGGTTCTGCAATCCGCGCCGGCAGAAGAAGCATTGCTCGCACGGCGCGGAGTTGGCCGCCACTACGCGCTGGCCAACCGAGAATCGGCTTACTTCGTCTCCCACCGCCACTACATCGCCGGCCAGCTCGTGCCCGAACACAGCGGGGGGCACGATCATGCGGGCGTGATACCCGCGGCGGAAGACTTTGACGTCTGTCCCGCAGGTCAGTGCGACCCTAACCCTCACGAGGATGTCGCCGCTTCCGATTGTCGGAACGGCCACCGGCTCCACCTGCAGGTGCTCTTTTCCGTACAGCACCGCAGCCATCATCTGGTTATTCACTATGCGACCACCTCTGTGGTTGAACGATTATTTTCAACGATTTAGGTCCTGGATGCAATGCCAAATCAATCCCTGAGCCAATTTTACTCAGGGGCAGCCGGTGGCTGATCAACTCCTCCACCGGCAGTTCACCGCCGAATACCAGAGTTGCAGATTCCTTTTGAAGCTCTAATGATGCACTATAACACCCGAAGAGGGTACGCTCACCTACACAGATGTCGGCTCCGGATGCTTCGATTCGCTCCGCGGCTGACGTCTGGGCGAAAAGCAACACGCGCGCTCCCGGGCGCGAGCAGGCCATTGCCTGGTCCACAATGCCGGGTACGGAGGCTGCGACAATCACGAGGTCGGCTCCACGGCCCGCAGTCAGCTTCTTGATTTCGGCGGCGATGGCCACCTCGCGCGGATTCCAGGTGAAGTCGGCGCCGCAGCGCGCCGCAACCGCGAGCCGCTCGGGGATGGTATCGGTGGCGGCGATGCGCGCGCCAGTGCGGTGGACCAGCATGGTGAACATCAACCCGATCGGCCCCTGCCCGAGTATGACCACGAACTCATCGGGTTGCGGATCGCATTGCACCACCGCCTTCAAGCAGGTGTTCACGGGCTCGACCAAGGTGGCGCGCTCGAACGACACCCCATCGGGGATTCGCTCCACGCCGCGCGCGGCAATCCAATCCATTACCCGCACGTACTGCGCGAATCCGCCGCCCGCGGGCTCGTATCCGGCGGTGATTCCGACTTTCTTGTAGACCGGGCACTGCGCGTAAAGCTTGTGATGGCAGTAAAAACACTCGAGGCAGGGAATGTGGTGGAAAGCTACCACGCGATCGCCCGGCCGGTACGCGGTGACACCGGCGCCGGCGGCGGCCACCACTCCGGCCGTTTCATGGCCGTAAATCCGCGGCGGCGCGAGCAGATTGTTCTCGATCTTTTTGAGATCGGTATGGCAGATCCCGCATGCTTCCACGCGGATGAGAATTTCGCCCGGTCCGATACGCGGAGTGGGAATCTCTTCCACGCCGATGGTGCTTTGGCCACGATACACGGCCGCGTGCATAGTTGCGGGCACAGCACTCAGGTCAGAATCGACAGTCGGCAATGAACTCCCCCAGCGATCGTGCGGCCAAGACACACCGTCGCTGCAAACGGAGCAGTTCCGGCAGCCTGACCCACGGGTGGCGCAAACTTGAAGCTAAGAGATTTATTGTATCGAAATGCCCGTCGGGGCGCAGTACTGCGTTGAAATCATTGGCTAAGGTCTCGCCGGCCAGATCGGTTATAGATTTGATACAAAAGAACGGCACGCCCAGCTCTTGGGCCCGTTGCGCCACACCGGCGGCTTCCATTTCGACCGCGATCATGCCAGAGGCATGAAGCAACTTTTTCTCCTCGGCTGTGCCCACGATGTGGTCGGCGGTACAGACGGGGCCGGTGCGATGTGGCGCCGAAGTGATGGGCGGTTCGGCGGGGAATGCCCGGCCGCCGGCGAAGACGGTGCTTGCGACGACAATGTCGGCGATGTTGAGGGAGGGGTCAAGTGCACCGCAAAATCCCATGCTCACCATGGCGTCGGGCCGAAAGCCGGCGAGCGCCCCGTCGATGCCGGCCGCGGCGCGATCGGCGCCGGCGCCGTTGGCGACGGTTCGGACCTCATCGTGCGGCCGCCGCAGGTGACGGAATTCCATGGGCATGGATGCTACGAAGATAAGCTTCATTTTACGGTTGCGCATCGAGCCGGCTGGAAAGCCGGCCGCAGGCAGGATTGCCTGCCCCACTGGGGCGCTTCACGCCACCCGCGGCAGCCGCCCCGAGCCGCTGAACCACTCCACGGCTCGCGCCAGGGCCTCTTTGGCGGGACCGGGCGCGAATCCCAAATCGCGGCGCGCCTTTTCATGAGTCACCCACATTTTCTCGCGCGCCATGCGGACCGCCGCCAGCGGGACGCGCGGCGCAATCCCGGTGAGATTCGCCCACGCTGTGCTGCACGCGCCGGCGCACAAAGCGACCGCGTAGGGCAGCCGCACGGTAGGCGCTTTGCGATTGGTCAGGTACGCCAGCATTTGAAAAATCTCCACCAGCGTCAGATTCTCGGCGCCCAGAATGTAGCGCTCGCCCACCTTGCCGCGCTGGCAGGCGAGCCAGTGGCCCTCGGCAACGTCGCGGACATCCACGATGTTGAGGCCGGTATCGATGAATGCCGGCATCTTGCCCTTGAGGAAATCGAGGACGATTCTCCCAGTGGGGGTGGGCTTCACGTCGTGGTCGCCGATGGGCGCGGTGGGATTGACTACCACTACGGGGAGGCCCGAGCGGGCGAATTCCACGGCGATTTCTTCGGCTAGGAATTTGGACCGTTTATAATCGCCCGTCATGTCAGCGAGAGTCACCGGGGTGTTCTCGTCGCCGGGGCCGTTGTGCATGCCGATACAGCCGACGGTGCTGGTGTAAACCACGCGTTCGACGCCTGCCTGGCGCGCGGCTTGGAGGACATTGCGGGTGCCGTCGACGTTCGAACGGTAGATCTCGCGCGGATCCCTGGCCCACAGCCGGTAATCGGCAGCGACATGAAAGGCGAGTTCGCAACCGCTGGCCGCGCGCGCCACCGATTCGGCATCTCGCACATCGCCGGGGAACGGTTCGACATCCAACCCGTCGACGCGGCTTCCGGGCCGTAGGAGCGCGCGAACCCGATATCCGCGCTCGACGAGGACACGGGCGACGTGCCAGCCGATGAATCCCGAGGCTCCGGTGACAAGCGCGGGTTTCATGGCCGCTCCATTGAGAATTCACCACAGAGACACGGAGACACGGAGGGAAAACAAAGATCGGCGCCGGCGCGTCGGCCAGCATCGCGTCTTCCATCAGGCGGTCGAGGGCACGGAGGTGGCGGAGGACACTGAGGTGGCCGATGGCCGCAGATCCATGACCGTTCGCTTTGGGCGAGGTTCGGAAGCGCCGATGCCGGGCGCGGGGTCATGTCTGCGAGCGGGCGCGCGACTTCACGAACGAAGTCAGCGCCAGCAGGGGGAAATAGTCCTTGTACAGGTGGTAGTTGAGGTAGAAGACTTTGGGAAAACCCGTGCCGGTGGCCAATTCCTCGTCCCAGTTTCCATCCGCGCGCTGCGTTTCCAGCAGGTACTCAATTCCGTGCTGGACGCTCAAGCTGCTGTCGTCGCCACCGGCGATCAGGCCCATGAGGGCCCACGCGGTCTGCGAGGGAGTGCTTTCGGCGGGGGTGAAGGTGCCGTTATCGTAGCTGGCGCAGCTTTCGCCCCATCCGCCGTCGGCATTTTGTATGGAACGAAGCCATTCCCCGCCGCGCAGGACGTGGGCTTCGCGATCGCTCTCGCCGGACGCGGCCAGGCCGCGCAGGGCAAAGCAGGTGCCGTAAATGTAAGCCACGCCCCAGCGGCCGTACCAGCTCCCATCCGGCTGCTGATTGCGGACCAGCCAGTCCACCCCGCGGCGGACGGCGCGATGATTGCTGTCCACCCCGTGGGCCGCCAACGCTTCCAGGACGCGCCCGGTGATGTCCGGACAGGTGGGGTCGAGCATGGCGTTGTGGTCGGCGAAGGGAACCTTGTTGAGGAACTCCCAATTGTTATCGGCGTCGAAGGCGGCCCATCCCCCATCGGACGATTGCATGGCGAACAGCCAATCGAGCGCGCGCCGGTGACAGCCGTCCTGCATGGCGGCGTCGGACCCGCGCGCGGTGCCGAGCGCCAGCATCACCATGGCCGTGTCATCGACATCGGGATAAAACTCGTTGGCATATTCGAACGCCCAGCCGGACGGTTCGGTATTGGGGCGTTTCACCGACCAATCGCCCTTGCGGCGGACTTCCTTGGCCAGCAGCCAATCGGTTGCCTGGCGCAGCGCGGGATGCTCCGGATCGGTCTGGCCGAGAGCATAAAGACCGATGGCGGTGTCCCAGACCGGCGAAAAGCAGGGTTGAAAGAAGAAGCGGTCGTCGTCATCCACCATCAGGTTGTTGAACTGGCGAAGGGCTTCGGCGCGCAGAGGATGATCTTTGGAGTAACCGAGAACATCGAGCGCCATCACCGAGTACATCATGGGCGGATAAATCGCGCCCAGGCCTTCGGAGTGATGCAGGCGTTCGATCATCCACTCCCTGGCTTTCTCGATGGCTTTGCGGCGAATGCTCTTCGATCCGCTGCGCTCCCACCACTTCAGAAACCAATCGGCGCTGAGGAAAATATTATGCCAGGTGAGCCAGCGGCGGTCCTTCTGGAACGACCATTCCGGGCTCGCCCCGGGTTTCCAGATCTCGTCGAGGTGGAAACCTTCGGGAACCGGCCGGCGCGGGTTGGCGGCATGGAGGATGGAAAGCGACACCACAATGGCGCGCGTCCAGGCCGACATCTGGTAGAGGAAATCGAACGGCAGCAGGACTACTTCGGGAGGAATGCTCGGGCAATATTTCCGGGGAAAGAGATCGAACAGGCTGAGATTGACTTTGACGTAGCTGTTGGCCGCCTGAATGCCGCCGAGCTCCAGGATGCGGTCGCGTAAGCGAACCATCCGCTCGTCATCGCCCGGAATTCCGGCCAGCTTGAGAGCGAAATATGCTTTGACCGAAGCGCTGACTTCGGAGGGCCCGCCGGTGCAGATATTCAAACCCCCATCGGGGAGCTGGCGATCGAGAATCGAGCGCGCGGCCTTGTCCACCAGCGAACGGGTTTCCGGTTCCCAAACGCCGTTCTGCGGAGGATACAGCCAGAGCTGAAACAGGATGTAATCGGATTCGAGCGTGGTGTCGGCGGTGAGTTCGGCGCACCAGTGGCCGTCGCGCTGCTGCAGGCTCGCCAGCCAGCCGGCGGCCCGGCGAATCGCCAGTTCGGCCGCCGATTCCAATGCATTGCCAATTTGGACGGGCGCGCTCATTGGATGGTAATCGTAAGCTCCGATGGTAATGAAAACCGCACGTCTTCGTCGACCAGTTCCACTTCCTCCATCTGATTGAAGCTCGCGTCCTTCAAAAATTGCATCAATTCTTCGACCAGATGCTCGGGCGCGGACGCTCCAGCCGTTACCCCTACGTTCTTAACTCCTATCAACCATTCCGGGTCGATGTCGCCGCAATCGTTCACCAGGTGCGCTTTGACTCCGAAATTCCGCCCCACTTCCACCAGGCGCTTGGAATTCGAGCTGTTTTGCGATCCCACCACCAACAAGAGATCCACGCATTGGGACACGGCTTTCACGGCCATCTGCCGATTCTCGGTAGCGTAACATATATCCTGCGCGGGAGGGCCCTGAATAAACGGGAAACGCTCTTTGAGACGCAGGATGATGTCGCGGGTCTCGTCGAGGCTGAGGGTGGTCTGCGTCAGGTAGCGGACGCGGGTGGGATCAGGCAGTTCCAGGCGATCCACATCTTCCACGGTCTCTACCAGATAGCTGCGGTCGGGAACTTCACCCAGGGTGCCGATTACCTCATCGTGGTCTTTGTGGCCGATCAGGACAATGCTGTACCCGTCGCGGGCGAAGCGGACAGCTTCCAGATGAACCTTCGTTACCAACGGACAAGTGGCATCGATGATATCCAGCTTGCGGTCGGTGGCTTGGCGGCGTACCGAAGGCGCCACGCCGTGAGCGCTGAAAATGGCGCGCGCTCCCATGGGGACCTCGTCGAGTTCTTCCACAAAAACAGCGCCGGCATCCCGCAATTCGTCCACAACGTGTTTGTTGTGCACGATCTCTTTGCGAACGTAAACCGGCGGACCGTAGAGATCCAGCGCGATTTTTACCACGTCTATGGCTCTCACGACGCCGGCACAAAATCCCCGCGGTTTGAGCACGAATATTTTCTTGTCCGCGCCAAGATTCGGCGTGATCGGCTTAAGAGGCATAGAAAAGGATAGTGCTAATTATAACAGGTGGTTTACGGGATTCGCACGCCAAAATCCGTGTATCGCAAGCATTTGCGCGATCCGTCACGGTGCGAACGTGGCACACTGTGGTCATGGTGGAGTGGACCGAAGTAAACATCGTAGACGATCTGAGAATCCGTCTGGTTGCAAGCAAGTCGGGACTCCGGGGGCTCGAATTTCACTCTTTCGCCGAGCCGGAAGGCGAAAGAAATGACCACAATAGATGGATGAATCTGGCGGCCGAGGAGTTGCGCGCCTATTTCGCGGGCAGCCTGCGAGCATTTTCTGTTCCATTGGACATGGAAGGGACGGAATTCCAGCTTTGCGTGTGGCATCACCTCACGAAAATCCCCTACGGAGAAACCCGGAGTTACGCGCAGGTGGCGGAAGCGGTCGGGCGTCCCAAGGCGGTGAGGGCGGTGGGCGCGGCAAACGGCAGCAATCCGGTGGCCATTATCGTGCCGTGCCACCGCGTGATCGGGTCGACCGGAAAATTGACGGGGTACGGCGGCGGGTTGCCTATGAAGAAGCGGCTGCTGGAGTTAGAGGGCGCCTGGACTATGGCGTTGAGGTTGTGAGCCTACCGGAACAGGCGCAGATCGATGGCGTCAGCCATGGCTTGGCGAGCAGCTTACCGAAACCTTAGTCTCGGCATGGAATCCCGTCCTGTTTGAGCATTGTATCGTCGAGCACGTTTTAGCACAGCGGTATGCGCGAAAAGCTGACGGAGACTGTGGTAATGTACCGGAAGCTTCACCGATGGTCCGTAATCATTCTTTAACCGAACGCCTCCAGTTATTCATGAAAGGCGATACTGACGCGGCCAACGCCCTGGCGGGGGAGATTTTGCCGAAGCTTCGCGAGATCGCTCTCCGCGCTCTTCGCCGCGAGGGCCCGGCGGCGCCTCTCTCGCGAACGGAACTGATTAACGAACTGTGGGCGCGCAGGCTCTCGAAAGGCGGCTGGCGAATCCAGGACCGGCAGCATTTTTACGCTCTGGCAAGCCTCGCGATGCGGCGTCTGCTTACCGACATGGCGCGCGAGAGGCTCTGCCTGTGCCGCGGCGAGGGAGCGAGTGCCGTGCCGCTCGACGAGTGCGACCCGATCGTCGGGACATCGCTCGATGAGGCAGAGCGAATTGTGGGAATCGGCCTGCTCATGGAGAAACTGGAAGCCCAATACCCCGACGCCGCGCGTGTGGTAGACATGCATTACTTTAGCGGCTTCACCCTGGAAGAGATTGCTCGCGAAACCGGGCTCACCTTCAAGCAGGTGCGTTTCCGCTGGGACAAAGGTCTCCGGTGGCTGAAGCGCAAGAGCCTCACGCCGGAGCCATCCCCTCAGGTGACAGGCCGGGAAGCGTCCCATTCCAGGTCCCTGACCAGGGGATTGACAAAGCAGCCCGCCACGTGAGGCCTTCTGGAGGGGTCAAACTCCAGGGCGCCGGCGAGTAGATCGATGGCTTCGTCCGAGAGATTCACTTCCAGGCCTTTCAGCAGTTCCCGCGTTCTCGCGCCGAGATCGAGCGCCGCCGCAGGCAGCAGTTGAGCAAGACGGCGGCCGGTGAGCGCTTCGATGGCAACTTTGGCCAGGCTGTAAATATCGGTGGAAGCCTCCGCGTAGCCAATGGCTTGTTCCGGCGCCATATAGTCGAAGCTGCCGGCGGCGCGTGAGAGCCCGCAAAGCGTTTCATTCGCGTCCTTCACGATAGCGATGGAGAAATCGATCAGCACCGATTCCTCCTCGCGCGATCCCTCCCGCCGGACCACGATATTCTCCGGCTTCACGTCCCGGTGACAGATGCCCTGCGCGTGGATGGCGTCGAGCGCGCTGCCGATCTGCCGCAGCAGCCTCGCTGCGCGCCAGGAAGCCATGGGTCCGGATTCGAGCACTTCGCGCAAAGTCCTGCCTTCCAGGAATTCCATCACGAGATAGGGCGCGCCGGAAGGCGTGCCGCCATGGGCGTAAATAGAAACCACGTTGGGATGGCGCACCTGTTGAAGCGCGGCAACCTCCTGGTCGAAGCGCTGGTGAATCCACTCCGCATCTCCCACCTCGCTGCGAAAAATCTTCACAGCACAACGTTTTCTCTGCCGGCGGTCATAACCGTCCATCACATTGGCAAACCCGCCGCGCGCGAGCAGGTCGCGAACCTCGAAGCGCCCGTCTAACACCGTGCCAGCAAGCTCACTGACCTCGGGCAACAGCGCGCGTGCGCGCAAGCCGGTCAGGTCGGGCAGCAGGATGGCTTCTTCCGCTGCGCGGCGGCGACGCCAATAATACATGGCGAGCGTGAATAGCGTGGCGGCGATGGCGTAAGCAAGTAGCAATCGCGCCGAGCGCCACACCGGAACCATGACCACGAAAGAACGGTTCAGGATGGGCGACCATGGGCCGGAAAGGACTCGCGCCTGGACTTCCAACGAATGCCTGCCGGAAGGAAGCGCGCCCAGAGACAGATCGAGACTGGAGGACTCGCGCCACGAAGCTTCGTCCGGCTGGATGCGATAACGCAGCATCAGGCCGTTGCGCCGGTCGAACTGCAGCGAACCGATATGCGCCACCACCTTGGCTCCATGCGGCACGGCGTCGACGGAATCCGCCATCCTGGGCGCCGCCCCGTTCCAGGAGTATGCGGAAACAAAAATCCGCGGAGCGAAACGCGGAGTCGTCAAATCATCGGGAGGCGAGTAGTGAAAAATCGTCATGTCGATTCCCATCCAGATGGAGCCGTCCCGATCGGCGAAGTAACTCCCGGAGTTGACTCCCACGCCCGATAGCCCGTCGGATTGATCGAGGAACAGCCATCGGCCCTCCCTGGCGTTCGCTTCGTCCGCTACCGATAGCCCTTTGTTGCCTCCGCGCCACAACCATCCCCGCTGATCGACATCGAAGTTAAGACTCTCGGCATCGCGAATCCCGCCGCCTTCGCGAAACTGCCGAACCGCATACCGGCCGTTGCCGAGCGGATGAAGCAGCGCGAATGCCGGTGTGTTGTAGTAGCCGTACCAAACGTCGCCATCGGGAAGCGCGGCGAGAGACCAACAGGCATCCACCAGCAAGCCGTCTTTAGTGGTGATTTCGCGCCACTTTCCGTCGTCGCCGCGGAAGGTCAGGCCGCCGTTGTAACACGCCCAGAGGATGTGTGTGTGCGTTTCGTTTTGAATGTCGAGCACGTTGCCGGCGGGCTGAGTCAGGAGGTAGTGGTTGGAGAAATCCAGTATCGAACCGTCCCGCTGCAACTGCCCCAGTCCGATTCCTCCCAGCCAGATCTCGTCTTTAGCGGTTGCCAGCCGCAATCCATAAGAGCCGTTCGCCTCGGCAGTGCGCGCAACTATCGTCCCATCGGGGCGGACGATTACCGCGCCCCCGGGATTGAGCGCCACCAGCAAATTTCCCCCCGGCAGCGGCAGCAAATTCATTACCTGTCCGATATTTGGGAACGGCGCCAGCGTCTGCCAGCGTTGACGATTCCGGTCGAGCGCCCCAATCGTATGGTCGAGGCCGGCGTAGATTTGCTCGCCGTCGCGTTGCACGGCCCACGGGCTGTCGATTCCGTCGCGCGCCGTCCAATATTCCATGCGAAACGGCGATGGAAAACGAAAAAGTCCCTCGGCGCCTCCGAGCCAGATGGTGCCGTCTGCAGCTTCGAGTGCCGTGAACGCTACCGGGAGACCGTTAGCGGCCCTGGCAACCTGAAAGTGTCCGGGGCGTCCAACAGCCAGGACGTTGTAACCAACCAGGACCATGGAACCATCGGCCGCCTCGCTCAGCGCCGAGCGCAAGCTAGGAAATGGAGGGTGCAACCACCGGCCATCGCCGCAGCCATACAGGTTCTCGCCTTCCGAGGCTATCCAAATGCAGCCGAAGCGATCGCGAAGAGTGCGCGTCGGCCCTGCGGCAGGGAGGTGGGGATCGAATCCCTCCACCGCGTGGAAGGTCTGCGGCAACTGAGTTCCAGGCCGCCAACGAAACACGTCCTCGCCGGTGAACTCGCTCCATCCTCCCGGGTACGGATAGAGGAATCGCCCGGAGTGATCGGGCATGAAGAGTCCCGTGCCCGCGAGGTCTACGATCTGTTCGGTCTTCCACTGGTTGCCGGCGCGCGAGACCTTCACCAGGACCGCATTCACCGGGACGCCCTTGCCGAGCGGACCCATGGCCGCGACGATTACGTCAGGCGAAGGGGCGGCAACTGTGACGAACACGCCGCTGCTGACGGCCTCCGCATGGCCACGCGAAAACCGGTACAGCCCTGTGTCCGCGCCAATCCAGATAACGCCGCTTGCGTCCTCGGCGATGGAATAAGCTGGGCCCGCCGGGAGGCCGTAATCCGCAAGATCGAAAAGGCGCGTTCCATCGAAACAGGCGAGCTGATCTCCGCCCACCCACAAATGTCCCAGGGAATCCTGAAAAAGCGTCCGGACATTCTTTGGGGCTCCCGGCACGGGGAGAAAAGGATATTGCTGGCCAAACAGCGCCGGCGCGGCGCACAAAAGCACACCGGCTGCGGCGGCCCAATTGATACACGCAGATTTGATCCGTGCCGGGGACACCGAAGCACATTCTCGCATAGCCTATTGCACGATACATCCGAAGCCCAGGACCGCGTCGATGGCGATCTGTATATCGACGACATTGACCACGCCATCCCCATTGAGGTCGTTCAACGGGGCATTCAGCCCCAGCGCCTCATTGACGATGATCTGGACGTCGGCCACGCTCGTGTTTCCGACCTTCGTAACGTCGCAGGGGCTGTAGGGTCCGATGATCGTCAGATCGCTGGCGGTGGCCTGCACCACGCCCGCGAGCGAGACGCTCACCCGGTTGATCACTTCCTCCGCCAGGCTCGCGGTCACATTTACAGTGACGGTGATGGGCGGGTAGCTGGCTCCGGGCAGAAGTGCATCGCTCCGCGTACAGGTGCTGCCGGGGCAGGTCCAACCGGTACCGGCCATCGACACCAGCGTCATGCCGGGAGGCAGGTTCTCTGTGACGGTGACCGTCCCCGAAGTGCTCCCCGCACCCACAACGTTCGAAACCGTGACCGTATAGGTGGCGCCCTGCTGGCCCGGCTGGAAGTTCGCCGCGTGGGTCTTCGTGATCGACAGCACCGGCACGACCGGACCTCCCACCGGAGTGCGTCCGATCTTGCCGCCGTTGTATTCCGCGAACCAAACGGCGTTGTCAGTACCAACCGTGATGCCGACGGGTTCGCTGTTGTTAGTCGAAATAGCGTATTCCGCCAGAACGCCGTCGGCGGTCATTCGGCCGATCATGTTCGCTCCTTGTTCCGTGAACCAGATCGCACCGTCAGGACCGACGACAAGGTCAACGGGTTCGCTGCCGCTGTTCGGCAGCGGATACTCGCTGAACACGCCGTTTAACGTGATCCGGCCGATCTTATTGCCGCCGGCTTCCGCGAACCACATGGCGCCGTCGGGACCGGTGACGATGCCGATGGGACCGGCGTTATTCGTAGGTATGGCAAATTCCGTGATCGCCCCAGCCGTAGTGATTCTGCCGATGTTGTTGGCGTCCGGGTGGTATTCCGTGAACCAGAGCGCGCCATCCGGCCCCGCGGTGAGGCCGATCGGCTCGTAGTAGGCATGGGCCAGCGGATATTCGGTAATCACCCCGGCCGTGCTGGCCCGCCCGATCTTGCCGGTTCCATACTCGGCGAACCATAGCGCCCCATCGGGCCCGGCCGCGATTTCGACCGGCTCGCTGCCGGCGGTGGGAATATTGTATTCGCTGAAGACGCCGCCGGTGGTAATTCGCCCGATCTTGTTGCCGTTTCTTTCGGTGAACCAAAGCGCGCCATCCGGTCCGGCGGCAATTCCGGCGGGTTGGCTGGACGCAGTTGGTACTGTGTACTCCGTGAAGGCTCCGGCGGTGGTCAACCGGCCGATCTTGCTGGCGATGTACTCGGTGAACCACAACTCTCCATCCGAACCGCTCACGATGCGATCGGGTCCGCTGGCCGCCGTCAGCGGTTTGTACTCCGTGATCGTTCCGACGGAAAGCGCGGTGACGATCGCGGCATCATTGGCGCTCGCGGCAGCCGAGCCGCCGCCGGCCACCGTCGCCTCGTCCACCTGCGGCGAGTTGACGCTGGCGCCGACATTCACCGTCACGGTAATAGCGGGGTAATTCGATCCGGCCGTCAGGACATCATTGCGCGTGCAGGAGCCGGACGGCGCTCCGCTGCTCACGATCGGGCAACTCCACCCGTCGCCCGACATCGACACCAGCGTGAGCCCGGAGGTAACGGAATCGTTCACCGTCAGCGTACCTGTGGTGGCACCGGCGCCGGCGGCATCCGCCACCATCAAGGTGTAAGTGGCGCCCTGCTGACCGGGTGTGAAAGTACCCGTCGTGCGATACCGAAATCGTCAGAACGGGAGGATCGGCCTGGCCCTGGACGATGCGCCCGATCTTGCCCTTGTTCCATTCGGCGAACCAAATGGCGCCATCGGGCCCCACCGTGATGCCGGCCGGCAGCGCGTTCACCGTGGGGATGTTGTACTCCGTGACCAGCCCGGAGGTGGTGATCCTGCCGATCTGGCTGGTGCCATATTGCGTAAACCACATGGCTCCGTCCGGTCCCACCACCATGGTGAAAGGCGCGCTGCCCGAACTCGCCAGCGGAAACTCCGTAAATACCCCCTCGGGGGTCATCTGTCCGATCTTGTTTCCGCTGTACTCCGTGAACCACAAGTTTCCGTCAGGATCGGTGACAATCGCCACCGGGTTGGCGTTGGCGGTCGGAATCGCAAATTCCGTGACCGCGCCCGAGATCGTGATTCTTCCGATACTGTTGGCGTCCGGATGATACTCAGTGAACCAGAGCGCGCCATCCGGGCCGACGGTGATCCCTTGCGGCTCGTTGTAATTGTGCGATAACGGGAACTCGGTGATCACGCCCGCGGGAGTGATGCGGCCGATTTTGCCGACGCTGTATTCCGTAAACCACAAGTTGCCG